>Ga0182024_10000962_pt1 | contig 74662 bp, 54 predicted proteins | sample P32metaG_FD_120480 | JGI IMG/M metagenome (GOLD analysis project Ga0182024, IMG submission 120480) | Permafrost microbial communities from Stordalen Mire, Sweden - P3-2 metaG (Illumina Assembly) | ecosystem: Environmental > Terrestrial > Soil > Wetlands > Permafrost | place: Sweden: Stordalen...
CCTCGTGAGCCAGCCGGAGCGTGCGGCAGGCGACCAGGCCAGGCCGAAAGCCGGTCCAAAGTCTTTGTTGTCGGGTTTGATTTCGTGCCGCACGAGGAATTGGGCTGGATCGAATCCCGAGAAAGCCGGATACGGCAGCACATTGGCGGGCTGCCCGAAGTTCTCATATCGCAGCCCCATTGTCAGCGCAAGGCTTGGCGTCAGCTTCCAATTGTCTTGGAAAAAGTAGGTCTGCTGCAGCTGAGTGGGGTGGAATACGGATACGCCGAAAGCCCTGTTGGTGCCGGCGGAAGGGCCGCTGAAGTCATCCAGGAAGTTGGCAAAGGCAGAGTAGCCTAAAGCGGTGGCGTCCGTGAAAGAAATAGTTCCCAGGTCGTTGGCGCCCCGCGCTTCAGTTACGGTCTGTCGTAAGAACTGCAACCCATAGCGGAACGCGTGGTGGCCGCTGAGCTTGGTTTGCGTCTCCTGGAAGATGAAGTTGTTGCCATAGAGGAACTGCGTGTTTTGTGCGACCAGTCCAAACGAAGAGATCGCGCTGGGGAAATTGATTCGCGGCAAGGTTAGCGCAAGCGGAACCGAGCCTGGCCAGGGAACGAAGCTCCTTGAATCCGGTCGCGTGTACGAGAATCGAAATTCATTGGTGTAGCTGGGTGAGAAAGTGTAGCTGTCCGAGAAAAGGAAGTTCTGATGGCTGGCTGAATTCTGCTGAACAAAACCCGGAAACGCAACTACGGCCGGAAGAGTAATCTGCGAGTCGAGGGAATAGCGCCACGACAGGCGGTGAGCCTCGGATTGATAGTGATCCACTCGAATGAGCCCCTGCGGGCCACCATTCGTGGATGGCAGCACGTATGCGCCCGTCGCAAATTGCACCCGCCCGCGATCCACGCCGGTCCGAGGGTCGATACCAAGCTGAACGTCAAATGGCGCTCCCGTGCCGCGGAAATCGCCGAGAGCGCTCAGATAGAGGTCGAGCCTGGGATTCCCCGGGAATAGCGAGCGCAGCGTCGTGACCGCATCCGCCGTGGGAACCTGCAACGGATAGTTCGTGGTGGAGTGTAGGCTGTTTTGCTCGAAGCCGGCAAAGAAAAAGGTCCTGTTCTTCCGCACCGGACCACCCACGGTGAATCCGTAAACATTGTTGCTGAAGACGGACTGCGGAACGCCAGTAAGCCGGTCGAGGTTGGAAATCGAATCAAATCGCTGCGACTGGTAGCGCCAGAGCAGGGTGCCATGAAGGTGGTTCGTGCCAGATTTGGTGACCACGTTGAACACCCCGCCGCCGGCCCGCCCGAACTCGGCGCCGAAGTTGCCGGTTTGCACGGAAACCTCTTCGATGGCGTCAGCAATAGTTAATATCTGATCTTCGCCCGAAAAATAAGCCGAATTGTTTTCGGTTCCATCGAGCATGTAATTGTTCCCGCGAGGACGCTGGCCGTTGATGGCGAAACCGGCGCCAGGACTCGCCACGTTGCTCCAGACCTGGCTACCCGAAGCCTCCGTCGCTCCAGGCAACATTCGTGCGAGTGAGAGCGGATTGGAGGAAACCAAGGGCAAATCGCGAACCTCGCGCGGCTGGAAGTTGCCGCCGCGCAATGGACTATCTTTGACCAGGATTTCACTCGATTCCTCGCTCACTTCGACCCTGGTTTCGGGGGCTCCCACCTCTAACTTCGGATCCACAGTGGTGGCGCGGTTCGCCTCAACGTTGATTCTTGCGCCGAGGAAAGTTCGAAATCCTGGGTGGGTGACCTGGAGATCATAGATCCCGAGATCGACGGCGTCGAAGCGATAGACTCCGGCATCATTACTCTCCGTGGACAGCCGCAGGCCGGTATCTACGCCTCTCAGCCTTACCTGCGCTCCTCCGATCACGGCGCCTGTAGGATCGAGCACTGTGCCGGTCACAGTTCCGCGGCTGGTTTGGGCGTGCAGTGCGCCGAGGATCGCCAAAAGTGCCGCAACGAGCTTCCGTTTCACGCCCCCTCCGACTAACGCCACCGCGCGGTCGATGCCACACTGGCGTCCATTGTGGAGATGTTCTCCATTCTTAGCACAATGGCTACGACATTGTCCTCGCTTGAACGTAGCCCTGAGTCAGGCGGGAACTCACGCGCATTGCCCGAATTCGCCTGCGTGATCTTTTGGATCTTTACTGCGGAGTCACCGACAATTAACCTGTAGGCGCATCGGTTTTCCGAGCGCGACTGTCAAAGGAGCGGTAAAAAGCGCTTTTCAGCAGCCCGCTGGTGCGTAAAGCGTACAGGGAACCTTGAGCGCGGGGAGAGCGTCTAAACATGGGAATGCGCCCGCTCACGATGCTTCTCGGAGCATTGACCATCGCCACCAGTGGTGCGGCGCAATCATTCTCACTGCACATGGAGACCAACCAGTCTCAATTCCGCACCGGTGAGGCGATCGGCCTGACGCTCATCTTCGAGATGACGCACGACACTGACGCCCCTTCCGGAAGCCAGAGTTGGATGATCACGCTACGCGGGCATGACCGCTCCGTTCTGGGCTTCGAGCGCGATCGTTTCATCGTCACACCCGAAGCAGGCACGCGCGACCCCTGGAGTTATCGCCTTCACGAGGGCATCGCTTATTCGGGCCCTGGCGGGAGTCGCCTTAGCGACAAACCCCTCGTCCTGGATATCGATTTGAACCAGTGGGTCCGGTTCGAACGCCCCGGCCACTATACCGTTCATGCGTTGTCTCACGCAACGGGCCCCCAGCGTCAGGATGTAGAAGTCGAATCGAACCAGATCGGCATCGATATTGTCGCCGCCGATCCTCAATGGCAGGAACAGGAACTGGCCAGTGACCTTGCGATCCTGAACTCCACTCTGTCGAAAATCGACAGCGCTTCGTTTGAATCGCGTATGAACGCCGCTTGTCGCCTCACTTATCTCGACACGCCGGCCGCGGTCCGCGAAATGGTGCGCTGGCTTGGCATAGCTGATATCCAGACCGCCCAAATCCTGCAGGACGGGCTTCGTTCGAGCCAGCACGGCCCCGAAGCCATCGCCGCAATGAAAGAGCTCCTACGATCTCCCTCCGAGCCCGTACCTCCAATCTTCCTGCGAACGCTCGCCGCTCTCGACAAGGCGATCAAAGAGCCGCAAAATGCTCTGGCCGAGGTGGTCGAAGAAAAACAGGGTGCCGCCAAAGCTATTTCGATCAAGACTCTGCTCGATAGCATGTCTGCCGAGAGCGTGCCGGCAACGCTACGTTCCGAAATCGCCGCGCTCTTTCCGCAGTTGCCCCCTTCGCAACAATCCGAACTGCTGGACTATCAATGGAAAAAGATCGACGTGCCTGAAATGATACCGGTGCTCCGGCAAATCTATGAAACGGCCCCGCAGTCTCGCTACCCCGAAAATCCGCTTTTCGCCTCGGCCGTCGAACGCCTGTACGAACTGGACACAAACCGGACACGACTGCTGCTTCTGGAAGAAATTAAGCGGCCGGATCCACGCCTTCCTTACCACACTCTCGCCATGCTGCCTGATGCCACCCTTCCGGAACTCGATGCCACGCTGCTCGATCACCTCCAGCACAATGGCGGCCGCCCCGCCGAGGAACTCATTGCGCGCTACTCCACCAAATCGATTCTTGTCCTGTTGAAGGACTTTTACGCAAAGCGCGACGCCGAGATGAGGTCGCGCGTTACCACTAATCCCAACATCGCCGCGCCGGCATGCGAGCCGCCGCTCGTCGCATATTTCCTCCGCGTCGATCCTGCCTGGGGTGAAAAGGTGCTTCGCCAATCGCTCGCCGAGCGCGGTTACACGATGGGCCGATGCTGGCTCGGAATCATTGGTCAGACCGCTGTTTACTACTCCGGCCCCGTGTGGGAAAGGGTTGCCATTGACGCCCTGCAGGACCCCGCAGTACCCGTCAAAATCGACGCGGTCAAATCCCTCGCCCAGTACGGCTCGACCGCTGCGAAGCCCGCGATCTTCGACGCCTTTCGCTACTGGCACCAATGGTGGGAAAACCGCGGGGAGCAGAATGACGAAAGCCGCCGTCTCGAACAGGCTTTCGTCGAGGCCTCGACGCGTCCCAAGAACTGGACCCCGGTCGACGCCGACCTGGCCGCCATCCGCGACCTGTGCCTGACCGCAGGCTGCAGGTCTCAGGTTCCTCAGCACCAGAATTAGTCATCTGGCAGACAGCGAAACGCTCTGTATCTGGCGAGGGTAAACCTCTGGTCGGAGGTGGACGGCTATATGCACAGCAGCGGGGGTGTCAGGAACGAACTGTTAGCTATCTGTCCGGTCCGGACAAAATTTGTCTTGGTGCGGAAGGGGGGACTTGAACCCCCACGCGCAGCCACATCAAGGCTGTGCGTCTGCCAATTTCGCCACTTTCGCTGGTCGTCAACTACCGTCTTGAACAACCTAGCTCAAACTCCTACCTCAAGCTAGCGCGTCTGCCCAAGCCCCTCTTGGTGATGACGTGATGAATGGACTCGCCTCATCCCGGCCACAGTGCATAAGCAATCGACTGGTCCGTGATGAATTCTCGCACTGCCGGTGCGAGTTTTGATTTGAGCAAGATCTTCGAACTACCCCGACACTGCGGACAAAATGCGAGTGGGAAAGCATTTCGTCGCAACGGTGGCCGCAATTTTGATCCGAGTGATCTTTGGGTTTCTCAGGTTTGTTAGCAATCTGGAAATGGGCTGTTTAGATAGCCGTAAGTTATTGAAAAGATTGGTTGCGGGGGAAGGATTTGAACCTTCGACCTTTGGGTTATGAGCCCAACGAGCTACCAGACTGCTCCACCCCGCACATCCATCGTAGCTTAGGCGTGCGGATTGGTCAAATTTTGAGACAAATAAACGTGGTTCCGGCCCCGATGACCGCCCAGAGCGCGAATACCGCGGTTACCCGCCAGGCGAATTCCCGCGTTCCTGCCGATGCTGCGACCAAGATTTTTTGCACTGCGTTCGCCGCCAGCGCCAGAAGCACCGCGATTTCCGCGGTCGTCATGGCGATGCTCTGGTTTTTCAACAACTCCGCCGCCGGAGCGATGACCGTCGATACATCCACCAACCCGCCCAGCAGGCTGGTCCAATAAAACGCGCCCGTTCCGAGCGCCGCGGCGGCCCATTTCGACAGAAAGACGACTGCGGCGAACATCGCGCCGAAGCGAAGCGCAGGGAGGATGCGAAACGGGTTGCCCGATTGCATGGGCACCGGTTCGATCCGTTTGTGCGGCCAGCGGCGCAGGATTTCCGCCAGCAGGATTCCACAAACGAACATTGCCGCCAAAGGCCAGACGATTACTCTGGTCAGGTCCGGGCTGACGGCCATCACGATGAGCAGCGTGCGCGGAAATTGCACCGTATTCGCGATGACGAATGCGAGCCAGAGACCGAACGTATCCTGCGGACGCTCCTTACTTTCGCGCGCGAACAACAGCGTCGCGGCGGTAGTGGACGCCAGGCCGCCCAGAACGCTCGTATAGAAAAGACCTTTTTCTTCGCCCAGAAATTTTTCCAGAAAATAGCCAAGGTAGGAAATCGACGAAATCAGGATCACGAATTTCCACACCTGGCGCGGTTCGAAAAACGCGTAGGGGCCAAACGCGCCCTCCGGTAGCAGAGGGTAGATCACCACCACGACGCCGACAAAGGCCAGTGTCGCGTTGAACTCCGTCACCGAAATCGTTTGCCGCAGCAGCTTTTCGATGGTTTGCTTCGTTTCGAGGAACACCACCACGATCAGCGCCACGCCGATCGCCACCGGCTCCGCGAAGCGGGGAACCGGCGATGCCGAGAGAAAGGCCAGTGCGAAGGTGCTCACCGCGGCCAGTTCCGTGGTGATCCCTTTCCTCCGATCGCGCTCTTCATAATGGAAGACGGCAAACAGCGCGGTGATGGAGATCAGCACCGGCGCGGTCAGCCACGGCGTCCCCAGCATCCCGCAGACTCCTCCGGCCAGTGCGACAATCAAAAAATCGCGCAGACCGGGCGCGGTCCAGACGCCGGTTTCCGAGTGCTCCGCTTCGCGATGCGCGGCTTCGCGCTGCCCGCCGATCAGCAATCCGACCAGCAGCGCTCCGGCGAGCGACTCCACCGCCGTAGATAGTGGAATGGCGTCCATTTAGCGGACCGGAGAGAACGGCAGAGGTTGCAGCAGCGAGTTGCTGATGTTGGAAACAATCTCCGCGTCGGAGTTGCCGGGGGCCGACCGCAGCTTTTGCCACTCCGGATCCGCGCCGAACGCTTTCCACAGTTTTTCGCGCGACGCCAGGTCGTCGTAACTCAGCATATAAACCAGGTTCGGCATCTTCTCGCCGACAATTGTTTCGGCGAAAAACACCGGCCGCATGCCCAAGCGCTCAAAAACGCCAATCTCGCCCGACTCGAACATCTTGATTTTGCGCGCGAGCGTGGTCGCGTTGTTCGATTCGTAGCGGCGCAGCTCGAAAACGCGCCCCGGCCTGCCCGCGGTGTCCGCCGGCACGATCATTTCCGGGAAAGCTCCAAAGGCGCGGCACAGAATGCTGTCGATCCGCTGGTAGTTCAGCCCCGGCTGCGCGTTGTAGGCGGCGAGAGCCTTTTTGTACTCGGCATCGGCCGACAATTTTGCACGCTGCTGCTCCATCGCCGCCAGCGACGGATAGCTGGCCATGGTCATCACGAACGGCGTCTCTTCGGCAATCAGGCTCCCAAAGTAAGCGCACGGGGCGATCGCGGCTCGCGCGAAAGCGGGTACAGCGGCACGCTGCAAAAAATCCGTCAGCCGGGAGCGCTGATTTTCCGCAGTATTGCGCAGGTGAATGGTGCGGATTTCGTAAATGGAAGGAGCCTTGGTTTCCGCACCGGCAGCCAGCACGCCACCTGCTGCCAGCGCGGGTACAAATTTGCGACGGGTCATAGGGTATAGCTTAATGCGTTTCGGACCTCCTACACTAAGGGCAGGTGTCTCGCACTCTTGCTCTGATCCTGATTTCGGCCGCGGCTGGGGCGCGCGCAGCCGGACCGTCGGCCGCCGAACTGGCTCGCGCCATTCACGATGCCGCGCTCGATCCCGAAGAATGCTATCGCGTCCGCGACCTCAGCTTTCGCAAGGACGACATCCGTCTCTATTTCAGCGAGGGCTATTTAATTTTCTCAAAGCCCGCCGGTGGACGAAGAATCTCCGCCGTTTTCACCACCGACTTGGAGGGAGGCGATGGTGAAGTGATTCTTCTGCCGCCCACCCGCGGCGAGCGCCAGTCGCTCGCCGGGTTCACCCAATCGCCGAATCTGGATGAGCATATCGCCGCGGCGATGATGGTCTTCACCGACGGCACCGGCGCCCTGTTGCGCGACCGCATCGAAAAGGAGGGGGTTGGGAAGAAAGCTCCGGAGATGGGCGCCCTGATGGCGGACAAGTGGTCGCCCGTGCTGGCCAACGTCCGGGAAGGTTTCGAGCTGCGGATGGTGGACGACCTGCTTTCGCCCGACCCGGCGACGAACGGATTCCTGTTTCTCGGCGTGGCCGGCCGCGAACGGGGAAATTTCGATCTGCTGTACGATCCGCGCGCCCGCGAACAAATCATCGCCGGCCAGTTGAGCGACCAGGCCGGCCGGCCGCGCTATCACATCTGGACCAGTTTCCTGGCGCGCAGCGTGCGCACCGGCGCCAGCAAGCGAATGGAACCGAGCTTCGCGCTCACTGATTTTGCCATCGATGCCACGCTCGATTCCACCCTGCATATGAAGGCGACCAGCAGGATCCGGATGCGCGTGGGCGCCTCGGCGCGGCGATCGTTTCCCTTCGAGATATCCCGCGCGATGAAGGTCACCTCCGTTCGCGTGGACGGCGCTCCGGCGGAGCTGTTTAGCCGCGATTCGGAAAGAGTGCGCGCCCTCCGCGGCACCCAGGACGACGCGGTGCTGGTGGTGACGCCCGATGTTCTTCCGTCTGGCAGCGAACATACTTTTGAATTCCAGCACGAAGGCGACGTCATCACTCCGGCCGGCAACGGCGTGTTTTTTGTGAGCGCGCGAGCCACCTGGTATCCGCGCGGCGCTCCCGAATTCTCCACGTATGACCTGACCTTTCACTATCCGAAGAAGCTCACCCTGGTCACGCCCGGAGATCTGGTGGACGACCGCACCGAAGGCGAGACGCGCACCACGCGCCGCCGCACCAGCGTGCCCATTCGTTTCGCGGGATTCAATCTCGGGGATTATGAACGGGTGGTCGCCTCCATTCCCGGTTTCAATGTCGAGGTGTACGGGAATCGCCGGCTGGAGGCCGCGTTGCAACCCAAGCCGGCCGCCCTGGCCGAGGGGCTCTCTCGCCCCATGAGCGCCCAGCAGCGGCGCGACGCCATGCAGGTGCAGTTGCAGCCGTCCCAGCCCGATCCTCTGGCGCGCCTCCACGCGGTCGCCAAGGATGTTTCCTCGTCGCTCGAAACGTTCTCCAATTTGTTCGGCGCCCCCGCGCTGAAGACGCTCACCGTGGCGCCGATTCCGGGGACCTTCGGACAAGGGTTCCCCGGCCTGGTGTATCTGTCCACGCTCGCGTATCTGGACCCCGCCTCGCGTCCGGCCGCCATCAGAAGCGAAAATCAACAGCTCTTTTTTTCCGATCTGATCGTCGCCCATGAGGTGGCCCATCAATGGTGGGGCAACGTGGTGATGGTCTCCAGCTATCAGGATGAGTGGCTGATGGAGGCCCTGGCGAACTATTCGGCGCTGCTGTGGCTGGAAAAAAAGAGCGGATCCAAAGCGGTGGACGCCGTGCTCGAAGATTATCGCACGCGTCTGCTCACCAGGGATTCGGATGGCCACACACTGGAATCGACTGGCCCGATCGTATGGGGCGTGCGCCTGGAATCTTCGGGAGTTCACGACGCCTGGCGCTCGATCACCTATGAGAAGGGAGCCTGGATCATGCACATGCTGCGCTGCCGGCTGGGCGACGGGCCGTTCTCAAAAATGCTCGCCGAACTGCGCCGCCGCTACGAGTTTCGCGCCGTCACCAACGAGGAGTTTCGCGCCCTGGCCGTCGAATTCATGCCTCCGCACACGCGTTCCGATACCATGGATACCTTTTTCGATAACTGGGTCTACGCCACCGGAATTCCCACGCTGAAGGTGCAAAGCAGTATTAAGGGACTGAAGGTTTCCGGCACGCTGGCCCAAACCGGCGTCGACAACGATTTTTCGGTGGACGCTCCCGTCGAAATTCAGTTTGCCAAAGGAGCGCCGCAGATCGTGTGGGTGCGGACGTCGAATGAGCCGGTGCCGTTCTCCGTGACGGTAAAGCAGCCTCCTCTGCGCGTGAGCCTCGGCTCCTTCAGCGTGCTCTCGGCGAAAAAGTGATTCCGACCAAGAAATCCAGTTGCTCGGTCGTAGCAAGGAAGTGGTCCGAGGTCCAGTGCGTGTAGCGTAATTCCGGCTCGAAACGCAGCCCGTGCGTCTTGATGGAAACTCCGCCCGCCGCAGTGATTCCGGCGCGAAGCGGCTCGCCCGAATCATAAACGATGTGCGTGAACGACGGAGAATAACCCGGAAACTGAGGCGCAATCCATTCGTTCCAACTGAGATCGCCAATGTGCCGCAGCGTCGAACCCACCGCAGCGTAGGGCGTCAATGTCCGATGGCCGAAGCGGCGCTTCAGAAGCATCGGGATTTCCCATGCTGTGCCGCCGATCGATTGGAAAGTCAGCGCTCCCGTTGGAAACGCCCCTGCGCTCGCGGCCGTCGTCCGCACGTGCTGATACAACCCGTCGACTTCGACGCGGAATCCGAAAGGGAGCTTGGCTTCGACTGTTGGGCCGAACGCGTAGCGCTTCATTTCAAAAATGACGGTGCCCTCAAAGAAGCGAGAGCCTTCGAATTGAGAATCGTACGTGGGTGTCAACGGCAAGCCTCCTTTGACGCCAAATGAAAAAATCTGCGCGCGGAGAAGGGAAGGAAGAATGAGGATAAGAAGGACCTTCATGATCCAGTGTACGAACTATTAAGGTTTTAATTGACAGCGTCTCGCGGGTCGTGTACATTTGAACTATTAATTCCTTAAGCGAGGAAGCGACGCCGGTGGCCAGAAAGAAATCCCCGCATCTGACCGATGCGGAATTGCGATTGATGGACGTGCTTTGGGAGAAAGGCGAGGCTACGGTCTCCGATGTTGCCGAAGCGCTTCCGAACCATCCCGCGCTCGCCTATTCGACGGTCCTCACCACCCTCCGCATCCTCGAAAACAAGGGTTTTGTGCGTCACACCAAGGACGGGCGCGCGTTTGTCTATCACCCCGTCGTCGGCCGCGAACAGGCGCGGGAGAGCGCGGTCACCCACCTGGTGCGGCGTTTCTTCGAAAACTCGCCGGAGCTGCTGATGCTGAACCTGCTCGACAAAACGAAAGTCGACGCTACGGAGCTGCGGCGTTTGCGCAAGAAGATTGAGGAGGCCGAGTCATGAGCGCAATCCTCGCGGCGTTTATTAACGGCGGAATCGCCGGGGCTGGGATTGCCATCGCGGTCTGGCTGGCCTTGTCGATCGCGCCCCGACGCTCGTTGAACGCCGCGACCCGCTACGCCGTCTGGTGGCTCGCGCTGCTGGTGGTCGTGACGCTCCCGGTATTCTATCTGCCGCATCGGGCTGAGCCGGTCTCCGCGTTCGTGCCCGTCGCGGTCCCGGCCGGCCACACGGACACATTAACGGTGACCGACAGCAGCCCGGTCGTCTCCACGCAATCCTCTCCGTCTCAGTGGTCGGTGCACTGGCCGCAATTCCCGCTCGAATTCAGCGCCGGCGCGTGGCCCGTCCGTTTTTTTGCGGCCTGGGGAATTGTCGCCGTCTTCATGCTGCTCCGCCTCTGCCTGAGCTACCTGGTTCTGGAGCGGCGCAAGCGTCGCGCGCGTCCGGCGAAGGATCTGGCAGCGTGGCCGGTGCGCGCCCTGATCTCCTCCGACGTCGCTTCACCGATGGCCGCCGGGTTGTTCCGTCCCGCCATCCTGCTCCCGGAGCGCCTCCTCGCCGAGCTCGACGGTGACGAAATAGAACAGATCCGCATTCATGAAACCGCCCACCTGCTTCGCCGCGACGATGTTGCGCTGCTGATGCAGCGGGTTATGGAAGCGCTGTTCACTCTCCATCCCGTCGTTCGCTGGATCACGCGGAGGATCGATCTGGAGCGTGAAATCGCCTGCGACGATTTCGTCGTGGAGCAGACGGGGCGAGCGCGCCCGTACGCGTCCTGCCTGACGCGCGTTGTCGAGATCGCCGGCGGCGTCCGCACATCGATAGTGGCCGCGGCCGCCACTGAGGAGCGTTCGCACCTGGCAAGGAGAATCGAAATGTTGCTTGATAAAACCCGTCACAAGGGAACTCGCCTGTTGAAAACTCGCCTCTTGCTGATGGTCACGACACTGCTGGCTCTGGCCGTGGTCGCGGTCAAAACGCCGAGCCTGATTGCGTTCGCAGCATCGGATTCCTATTCGGACCAGGAGCCCACGCCTCCCGAGCCGCCTACGCCTCCAGCCGCGCCGGCATCGCCCCTACCTCCCGCCGCACCCCTGGCTCCGTCTGCGCCCCTTTCCCCCAGTGCGCCGGAGCCTCCCGCCCCACCCGCACCTCCCGCGGCGCCACCGCAGTCCGAGTCGCATGGCAGTCACTCGATGACCTGGCGCACCAACGACGGACTCCACGTCCGCGAAATGCGCACTCGTGGCGACGTTCATTTCACTGACGATGAAACCGATGTCCAATCCATCTCCGGCGACGGTTTCTTCAGCTACGAAGAATCGTACGGCTTCGCCAGCCGCCACTGCCAGGTAACCTCCGATTCCTCAGGCCACCTGACGCGCCGCTATCTGGTCGATGGGCGCGAGAGGCCTTTCGATGCCGATGCCAAAGCGTGGCTGCGCGCCGCGCTTCCCGACCTGTTGCGCGAATCCGGCATCGACGCTCCCGAACGCGTCCGCCGCATCCTGAAGCAAGGCGGTGTGCCCGCGGTTCTCGCCGAAATCGGCAAGATTCATAGCGACGGAACCAAGAAGCTTTACATCGGGGAACTCCTGTTGACCGGAAAACTCTCGGGCGACCAGTTTCAGTCCCTGCTCCGCGTGGTCCGGGGCATGAATTCAGACGGCGAAAAAGCGGCGGTGCTGATTTTCCTCGCGCCCGACGTTCTAAAAGACAATCTCCGCGATTACGCTTTTGAGGCTGTGAAAACCATCCGTTCCGACGGCGAAAAGCGCCGCGTCCTGACGCAGTTCCTCTCCCGTGACTCGTCGCGCGGAACGCTGACGCTCGCCGCTCGCGCCGCCGCCGACATCAATTCCGATGGCGAAAAAGCCGCGGTGCTGGTCGATCTCGCCGCGCATCTTCGCAACAACAACGATTTGTCCCGCCCCTTCTTTCGCGCCGCCGAATCCATTCATTCCGACGGGGAACGAGCACGCGTCCTGACCGCGGTCATGGCGTCGGCCGGCGAACAACGCGATACGTTGACGGAAGCTCTGCGCACGGCGCAATCCATATCTTCAGACGGCGAGAAAGCGCGTGTGCTGATCCATGCCGACGGTTATTGGAAGGACGACGACCTGGTGCGCCGCGCTTACTTTGAAACGGCGAGTTCGGTGCATTCGGATGGCGAAAAAGCCCGCGTTTTAACGTCGCTCGTCGGACGCGGCGGCCTCAGCGACCGTACGTTCATCGAAGCCATCCATTGCGCTTCGGGAATCCACTCCGATGGCGAGAAAGCGCGCGTCCTCGTCGCCATCGCCAATCACTCCACCGGAAAATCCGACGTGTGGGACGAGATCAAAGCCACGGCTAAATCCATCCATTCCGATGGCGAGTATCGCCGCGTGATGGCAGCCTTGGATCTACGCGCCGGCGTCGCGAATCGCCCGCAAGCCCGGTAACGCGTCGCTTTGGCCCAGTTCGAAGTAGAGCTTGCGGAAAATCGCAAAAAGTCTCTCATACACCGCCGCTTCGCGCGGATCGGGATCGTACGTCTTCCACGCCGGGCACAACGCAGCCTGCGCATCTTCGATGGTCTTGAACGTCCCCGCGGCCATAAACGCGAAGATCGCCGACCCCAAACTGGTCACATCGCCCGCCGGTACCAGCACAGGCTTGTTCAACACGTTCGCATACACCCGATTCAGCGTGTCGCCGCGCTGCGGGATGCCTCCCGCGTTGATCACGCGGTCGATGCGCACGCCGTGCTCGGCCATTCTTTCCAAAATCACGCGCGTATGGAGAGCCGTACCTTCAACGGCCGCGAACAGCTCGTCCTGCGCCGTGCTGGTGAGGTTCCACCCCAGCGTCACGCCGCCCAGTTCCGCGTTCACCAGCACTGTTCGATCGCCGTTGTCCCAGGTCAGCCGCAGCAAGCCCGTCTGTCCGGCGCGATATTTTTCCAACCCCTGCGCCAACGCCGTAACCGTCGTGCCCGCGCGCCGCGCAATCGCGTCGAAGATATCGCCCGTCGCCGAAAGCCCCGCTTCAATTCCGAAATAATCCGGATGAACCGATCCCTTCACCACACCGCACACGCCCGGAATCAGCCCCGAGTCCTTGGTAATCGCCATGATGCAGGTCGATGTGCCGACCACGTTCACTACGTCGCCTTCGCGAATGCCGGACCCGATCGCATCCCAATGCGCATCGAACGCGCCCACCGGAATCGGAATGCCGGCATGCAGTCCCAGCTTCGCCGCCCACTCTTCGCTCAGATGCCCTGCCAGCTTATCGGATGTTGCGTACCGACCGCCGATCTTCTCGCGCACGCCCGTTAGCACCGGATCCACCTGCGTAAGAAAATCTTCCGGCGGCATTCCTCCCAGGCCGTCGTTCCACATCCACTTATGACCCATCGCACAAATGCTGCGCGCCACCGATCGAGGATCGCTCACCCCGCACAGTACCGCCGCGATCATGTCGCAATTTTCAAATGCCGTCGCGAACTTTTCCCGTTTCTCCGGATTGTGGCGCAGCCAGTGCAGCAGCTTCGACCACCCCCATTCCGACGAATACACGCCTCCGCACCAGTCGATGGCTTCTAGCTTTGCCGCCTTCGCCGTCCGCGTGATCTCGCCTGCTTCTTTCCAGGCCCGGTGATCGCACCACAAGTAATAATCGTTGAGCGGCTCCATGTCGGCACCCACGGGAATCACGCTGGACCCCGTGGTATCGAGCGCAATCGCCTCGATGCGATCGCCCGAAACGCCCGCCGCCTCCAGCGCCATGCGCATCGCCTCGGTGAGCGCCCGCAGTTGATCCGCGTGGCTCTGCGTCGCATGATCCGGATCGTCGCGCTTCCGCAGCAGAGGATATTCCGCGGTTGCCGAACCCAGGCGGCCCTTCTCGCTATCCACAATCGACACTCGAACGGAGAGCGTCCCGAAATCCACACCCGCCACTATCGCCATAGGTCTTTAGTCAGTGTAATGCGTCTATCCGCTCCCTGACGGTCGCGGGGATTCTGTTCCACCGAACCGCCACGCGTCAGCGTGCGGACAGACGAACCAGTATCTATCGAATCGGCTCCGGCACCGCCGACCCGTCGGCTCTCGGGTCCGACGCCGCGTAGTTCACTCCGGTCTTCGAATCGTGCATGATCGCCTGTCCGCGCCCCATTTCCTGCGTATACTCGCGGGCAATGCTGATGTGATGACCGTGCTCGGAAAGCTGCTGCAAGGTCTGCGCCGGCACGCGCATCTCGATCGATACGTCGCAGCCCGTCGCGTTGTGCTTCGTGAACCGCGGCGCCTCCAGCGCGGCCTGTACATTCATCCCATAATCGACGATGTTCGATACAAACTGCGCGTGCGCCAGCGGCTGGTTGAAGCCGCCCATAATTCCGAACCCCGCGTGCAGATCGCCCTTCTCCATGAAGCCGGGAATAATGGTGTGCAACGACCGCTTCCCTCCGGCCAGTACATTCGGATGCTTGGGATCGAGCGTAAAATTCGCCCCGCGATTCTGCAGCATGAATCCCATTCCCTCCACGGCGACGGTCGAGCCGAACAATCCGGAGACACTCTGAATCCAGCTCGCGATGTTCCCCTCGCGATCGACTACCGTCAGATACGTCGTGTCGCTCGAAATCGGCTGACCTGCGGGGACATCGCAATTCGCTTTGGCCGGATCGATCAGCGCGGCGCGCTTCTTCGCATATTCCTTCGATAGCAGCGCAGTCACCGGAACATCGTAGGTGCGCGGATCCGCATCGTACCGCCGCAAGTCCGAATACGCGAGCTTCATCGCCTCGATCTTTTTGTGCATCTCGACAGGACTCAGCGGCCCGAACGGCGACGCAGGCGACGTTTCCATGATGTTCAGCATCTCCAGCGCCGCCATGCCTTGCCCGTTCGGCGGCAGTTCGTAAATCCTCCAGCCCCGGTAATCGACCGAAATCGGCTGCACGAACTCCGCCGAAAATCCTGACAGGTCCTCCGCCGTCATCGTCCCGCCCAGCTTCTGCGAAGTCTTCAGAATCGCCGCGGCAATCTCGCCTTTATAAAACGTCTCCGAACCCTTTTCCGCGATCAACCGGTAAGCGCGCGCCAGGTCCGGATTACGAAACAGGTCCCCTTCGCGCGGCGGATTTCCGTTCGAGAGAAATACCCGCGCCGATTCAGGATCGGCCTTCAACCTCTTCACCCCTGCGGGCAGCGACCACTCCTCCACAATGGCCTCGGTCACCGGAAAGCCCTCTTCGGCGTAAGCGATCGCCGATTGAAACAGATCCTTCCACGGCAATTTTCCAAAGCGCCGATGCATCTTCGCCCACCCATCCACCGCGCCCGGCACCGTCACGCTGTGAATCCCCCCAGGGGGCATCGTTTTCATGCCCTTGTCCGCCAGAAATTTCGGAGAAAGCCCTTTCGGCGCAGCCCCCGACGCATTCATCCCCGTCAGCTTCCCACTCTTCGCATCCCAATAAATCGCGAACATATCGCCGCCCATGCCGTCCATCATCGGCTCCACCAACCCCAGCACAGCGTTCGCCGCGATCGCCGCGTCCACGGCCGAGCCGCCCTTCGCCAGAATCTGCGCGGCCGCCTGCGATGCGAGCGTCTGACTGGTGGCCGCGATCCCTTGCTTCGTGATCACCATCGATCGCCCATAATTTCTTCCCTGCCCAAAAACGGCGGGAATTACCAGGAAAAGTGGAGCAAAACGCATAATGCGAGTCAGAATAGCAGATTGCGGTTGACATTGCCCGTTCATCCGGCCTACCCTGACGAGTGTTAGTTGTACGTTAAGGAATGCTCGGGAAGGCGGTTAGAATCCGCCACTGCCCCGCAACTGTAATCGGCATGCATTCTGGCAGGATCGAGTCACTGCGCAAGCGGGAAGACAAAATCCACGCACTCGCCAGGCCGTAAGTCAGGAGACCGGTTCCTTGACGATTTTGAACCCGTAGACCGTCTCGAGGGAGAACGTCTCATGACACTTCTATTTCTGCTGTTGTCCATTGTGCGCGGCGTGGTCCTGGACCCCGCCGGCCGCCCGGTCGAAGGCGCGAAAATCGCCTGCGGCACGGAAACCTCCACCACCAATTTTTCTGGGGCTTTCGTTTTACCGAAACCTTGCCTTGCAACTATCGATAAGCCCGGATTCGCGACCACAACCGTCGCACTGACCGAATCGAAAGACGCCGAAATCACGCTGACGCTCGCGCCGATGAGCGATCGAGTGCTGGTCACCGCTTCCGGATCTCCCGTCGCGATGGAAGAAGCCGGCGTCGCAGCGAATGTTTTCACCTCATCCGACTTCGCCGCCCGCCAGTTTCCTTTCGTACAGGACCTGCTGCGGGACGTCCCCGGCCTCGCCATCGTGCAAACCGGCCGCAACGGCGGCCTGGTGAGCCTGTTCGCTCGCGGAGGCGATAGCGATGCCGCCATGGTGCTGCTCGACGGCATCCCCGTCACCGACCCCGGCGGCAATCTCGATTTCGTCCATCTCACCTCGACCGGCCTTGATCGCCTCGAGGTCGTGCGTGGACCCGAAAGCGCTCTCTACGGCGCGGAAGCGTCAAGCGCTGTGATCCAGATGTTCACTCAGCATGGCGACGCCGAATCGCAGATTCCGCACGGGTCGTTCTTTTACGAACGCGGCTCGTTCTCTACCGATCACTGGTCCGGCACGCTCGATGGAGGCCTCGCCAAGCGCATCGACTACGCCCTCATCGCCGACCAGTTTCGCTCTACCGGCGAATTTGCGAACGATGCCTACCGCATCACCACCGGCACCGCGAACATCGGCTACCATTTTTCGGACTCGACGATCCTGCGCGCCGTCTTTCGCGAATTCGATTCCTACACCGGGATCCCCGGCCAGGTTTTTTATGGGCTAACCGATACAGCAGCGTGGGAGACAGTTCGCGATTCCGCGCTCAGCGTCCGCCTCGACGACGCGCGCGGCAAGCGCTTCACGCAAAAAGTAATTTTCGGCTACCACCGCAATAACACGCGCGACGTCGATAATTCCGACGGTAATCCATACACCATCGCCGCGCTCACCCGCACGGTTCCCGGCGCGATTCCTTACACCTATCTCGTCGGCCTCGTCCCCGCGTCAACCACCGTCGCCCCGCCCGGCACGATGCTCTCGACGTACACGTATTATCCTTACGCCTACGACAGCCCGACTCTTTCCGATCGCACCAATGTGCAATACCAAGGCACTTGGACCCACCCGGGCGGCGCGCTCGTTTTCGGCTACGAGTACGAACGCCAGGCCGGCGATATTTCGGGCTCGAACGTCGCCCGCTCCGACAACGGTCTTTTTGTCAGCGATCAGTACGCCGTCACGCCGCGCATCTATCTCACCGCCAGTGCACGCTACCAGCAGAGCAGCACCTTCGGCAGCGAATTCGCGCCCCGCGGCGCGGTCACCTTCCGCCTGCCCACCGAAACTTTCCTGCGCTTCAGCGCGTCGCGAGGAATCAAGGAACCGTCGCTGCTGGAAAATTTCGCCAACGCCGGATACTACGTCGGCAATCCTTCCCTCAAGCCCGAAACGACGCAAAGCTATGAGGCCGGCCTCTCACGCGAATGGCTCGCGCGCCGTCTCCGCACGGAACTTTCCGTCTTCCGCAATTCCTTCCACAACCTGATCGAGTATGATTCAGCCGTGTACCCGGGAACATGGCAGAATGTCGACCAGAGCTGGGCGCGAGGCGCCGAGGCATCGGCCATCTTCCGAATCACCCGCTCACTCGCGGTGCGCGGCGCGTATACGAAGCTTTATACGAAAATCACCCAGTCCAACACGCCAGGACAGGTCGGAGAGGAACTTCTGCGCCGCCCGCGCAACTCCGGCTCTGTCTCCCTCGAACTAACGCCAAAGCGTTGGACGCTGATCGCCGGAGGCAGATTCGTCGGCGAACGGCAGGACGAGGATTACGTCTTCGGCGTCAACCGCAATCCCGGCTATCAATACGTCTTCGTCAACGCGTCCTATCAAGCCACGAAAAACGTGGCGCCCTTCGTGCGAATCCAAAACGCGCTCGATCAGCAGTATCAGGAAGCGCTAGGCTATTCCGCGCTCTCGCGCACTGCCACCGGAGGCGTCAGAATCACATGGTAAGCCGCGCCCTTGAGTCTTTGCGCTTGTGGCGCACGCCTCCAGGCGTGCCGCGTCGACAGTCGTGTCGACGCATGTGGGTTGCCCTCCTGCTCGCGACCCTCCTCTCCGCCGCGCCTCCTGAGAGAATCGTCTCCACCGCGCCCAGCATCACCGAACTGCTCTACGCCTTGGGACTGGGGAATCGCGTGGTCGGCGTCACGCGATTCTGCCGCTATCCTCCGGAAGCTCAGTCGAAGCCCAAGATCGGCGACTATACCTCGCCCAACCTCGAAGCCATCGCGGCGTTGCAGCCGGATCTGGTCATCATCCAGACGAACCCCATCCATCTGGCCGATCGTCTGGCGAAGCTGAAATTGCGCGTGCTCGAAATCAACCAGGACAATATTGCGGCAATCTACAAATCCATTCACGACGTCGGCGCGGCGACTGGCACCGAACACGCCGCCACGCAGTTGAGCGACTCCATCCTCGACGGCCTCGGCAAGATTCGCAATCACGTCTCGGCGTTGCCGCGCGTGCGCATGATGTTCGTCATCGGTCGCTCGCCGAATCGCTTGGACGGCCTGGTCGTCGCCGGCCGCGCGTCTTACCTTAACGAGGTCATCGAAATCGCCGGTGGCGAAAACGTCTTCCGCGACGCGTTGGCCGGCTACCCTGAGGTGTCTCTCGAAGAAGTGATGGCGCGCAATCCCGAAGTCATTGTCGATATGGGCGACATGTCGGACACCGTCGGCGTCACCGAGGAACACAAGCGCTTGGTCATCGCTCTGTGGAATCGCATCCCGACCCTCGCCGCCGTGAAACAGCATCGCGTCTTCGCCGTCGCGTCCGATATTTTCGTCGTCCCCGGCCCGCGCGCCATCGAAGCGGCGAAAGCCTTCGCGGAGATGCTCCATCCTGGACTACGATGAGCTTTCGCGCCGCAGCATTGTCCTTCGCTTACGGCCTGCGCGACGCGACCTTCGAACTGCCGTCTTCGGGCTTCGTCACCATCGCCGGACCGAATGGAGCGGGGAAATCGACGCTGCTGGGCATCCTTGCCGGCCTGCGCCATCCTTATCATGGCGAGTGCCAATACCGCGGCATCGAAATCCGCCGCTGGCGTCGGCACGACTTCGCGAGGCAAGTCGCGTTCCTGCCGCAATCCGTGAAGCTCGAATTCCCCTTCACCGCCGAACAAGTCGTGTTCATGGGCCGAGCCCCCTATGCCGACGGCTGGTTCGAATCGCAGCAGGATCACGATGCCGTCGCCCGCGCCATGACCACCACCGACACGACGGCGTTCGCCGCCCGCGATTTCCGTTCGCTCTCCGGAGGCGAAAAACAGCGCGTCGTTCTCGCGTCGGCGTTGGCGCAGGAGCCCGAAACCCTGCTGCTCGACGAGCCGACCACCTTCCTCGATCTCAAGCATCAACTGGCGATGTACAAACTTCTATCCACGCTTGCGAAAAAGATGCTGGTCGTAGCCGTAACCCACGATCTCAACCTCGCCCTGCGTTTTTCCGACCGCGTCATGGTCATGGAAAACGGCCGCATCGCCGCCCAGGGCCCTGCGAGCGAAGCGTTGACACCGAACATAATCAATCGTGTCTTCGAAGTAAATACCGAACTCCGCGACGGCTGGCTGGTTTATGACGCGTAGTCTTTCTTCTTCCGGGTGGCGCGAGCTTCAGCTTGCAGCGGCGGCTTCAGCCGCCGTCGAGAACCGAGCATGACCCGCGCCCTCTGGATCTCCTTCGCCATCCTTATCGCCGTCGCCATCGCCGCCCCTCTCATCGGCAGCTCCCACATCGAGCTGCGCCGCGCCCTCGCCGGAGCCTCGCCCGATCACGAAATCCTCTTCTACGCGCGACTCCCGCGAGTCCTCCTCGCCCTCCTCGCCGGCGCCGCGCTCTCGCTCACCGGAGTCCTGTTCCAATGCCTCCTGCGCGACCCTCTCGCCGAACCGTACACCTTGGGAATTTCGAGCGGCGGATCTGTAGGCGCCGTTATAGGCATCTGCTTCGGTCTACCCTTCATCGGCTTACTCTCGCTCGCCGGCGCGGGAACCGCTTTGCTGATCGTGCTCGGGATCGCCTTCGAAGGCCGCCGTCTGTCGTCCTTCACTCTGCTGCTCGCCGGCGTGACCATGAACAGTATTTCGCTCGCGATCGTCCTTTTCCTGCACAATCTGGCGTCATTCTCGCAATCTTTCGCGATTTCCCGATGGCTGATGGGCGGCCTGGACGCCGTCGAATACTCGACGCTCGCCTGGCTCGCCGCCGGGGTCATCCCCGTCTGCCTTCTCGTGGTCGCGCGGTCGCGCCAGTGGAATCTGCTCGCGGTAGGCGAAGAATGGGCGTCTTCTCGAGGCCTCTCGACGACAACCTACACCGTGCTAGGCTACATCGCGGGATCTTTCTTGACAGGCATCGTCACATCCTTGACCGGCCCCATCGGCTTCGTCGGATTAATCGTTCCCCACGCGTTGCGCCTGAAACTCGGCGCCGATCATCGCATGTTGATGCCGTGTTCCTTCCTGCTGGGCGCGGCTTTTTTAGCCGTCTGCGACACTCTCTCCCGAACCGTTATCGCGCCGACGGAAATTCCCGTAGGCGTCGTCACCGCGCTCGCCGGCGGACCGTTTTTCATTTGGCTGCTGCGCTCGAAACGGAGAAGCCTGTGGCTGTGATCCTGGTCGGCGGTGGCGCGCGCAGCGGCAAAAGCCGCTATGCATTACAAAAAGCCCTCGCCATCGAAGGACGCCGCGCATTCGTCGCCACCGCCGAGCCACTCGATGACGAGATGGCCCTACGCATCGCCCGTCATAAAGCGGACCGCGGTGCGGAGTTCGAAACCATCGAAGAGCCTCTTCTGTTGGCTGCAGTCATCCTCGAAGCAACGTTCGATGCGATGGTCGTCGATTGCCTGACCCTCTGGCTCTCAAACCTCATGTTCGCTGGGAAAAATTGCGATCTGGAAATGGAGGCGCTGATCGCCGCTGCGCAGACCTCTCACGGCACGGTAATCTTTGTGACCAACGAAGTCGGCAGCGGCATCGTACCCGACAACGCTTTGGCGCGCGAGTTTCGCGATCGCGCCGGAGCCCTGAATCAACGCGTGGCCGCCATCGCCGCGGAAGTTTACTACATGGCTTTCGGCCAGCCTCTGCGAGTGAAGTGATGCGGACATTTCTCGCGGCCGTCTCGTTTCTTACCATCATCCCCGTCAGCGGCAAGACGATACCTCCCGGCCGCGCCGCGATTTTTTTTCCCATCGTCGGCGGGATGCTAGGCGCAGCGGGTGCCGGACTCTTCATCGCCGCCAGCTTTGCCCTGCCCGCATCGCTCGCCGCCCTGCTTACGGTGACCTTCTGGACCCTTATTTCCGGCGTCCTCCATGAAGATGGACTCGCCGACGTTGCCGACGCCATGCGCGCCGGCCGCACGCGCGAGAAAATGATCGCCATCCTCAAGGACAGCCGCATCGGAACCTACGGAGCCGTCGCCATCGTGCTCAGTTTGGTCGCACGCTGGCAGGCGCTCGAACACGTTCCCGCACTCCGCATCCTCGCCGTATGTATCCTCGCGCAATCGGTTCCCCGAGCCGCGATGGTCGCCCTCGCCTGGACTTCCAGACCCTCCGGCGACGGCCTCGGCCTCGCGTTCTCTTCCTCTCTCACCACGACCGGAGCGCTGATCGCCATCGCGCAAGGCGTTGCCGCGTCGATGCTTCTTGGCTGGCGAGCAGGCATGCTGATCCTCGCTGGAGCTTATTTACTCGTCCGCGGCGCACGCGCGTATTTCTACAAACGCATCGGCGGCGTCAACGGCGATTGCCTCGGCGCAACCGAACAGCTGCTCGAAATCTTCATCCTCGTTCTCTTCGCCAGCCCGCAAATTTATGCACTTTGAAATTCCATCGATCGCCGACCCCTCACTCGAAGCCCGCATCCGTGCTCGTCTCGATTCGCTCACCAAACCCAAGGGCAGCCTCGGCCGGCTCGAAGAACTGGCCCTTCAACTCGGCTTGATCCAAGCCACGGAATCGCCCAAAATCGGTCACAAAGCGATGTTTGTCTTCTGTGCCGACCACGGCATGGTCGAAGAAGGCGTCAGCCCGTATCCTTCGGAAGTCACCCGCCAGATGGTTGCGAATTTTCGCTCCGGCGGCGCAGCCATCAATGTCCTGTGCCGCCACGCGAATATCGAGCCCGTCATCGTCGACATGGGCGTCGGGCATCCTACCCGTAATTTCACTCGCGAACCCGCCATGACGCGCGTCGAAGCCCAGCAGGCCCTCGAAACTGGATTCGCGCACGCCGCGCACGCGGAAACTCTCGGAGCCGGGGAAATGGGCATCGGCAACACGACCTCCGCTGCCGCTCTGTTCAGCGCCTTCTCCGATCTAGATCCGTCAGAAACCGCCGGACGCGGCACCGGTCTCGACGATGCAGGCCTCGCAAGAAAAGTCGAGGTCATCCGCCGGGCGCTAGCGCTCCACCAGCCCGATCCGCAAGACCCCGTGAAAATTCTGGCCGACCTGGGCGGCTTCGAAATCGCAGCGATCGCCGGCCTCATCCTCGGCGCGGCTTCTCTTCGCCGCGTCGTTGTGCTCGACGGATTCATCACCGGTGCAGCGGCCATCGTCGCCCGAGCCCTCGCGCCTTCATCCCTCGATTACGTCGTCTTTTCGCACTGTTCGGCTGAACGCGGCCACAAAAAAATGCTCGATTTCCTCCACGCCCGCCCGCTGCTGAACCTCGAAATGCGACTCGGCGAAGGTTCCGCCGCCGCACTCGGCATCGGACTCCTGGAATCCGCCGTCCACCTGTACAACGAAATGGCGACATTCGAAGCCGCAGGCGTCTCTACTTCAGTGCCGCCACCAGACTCCCCGTCAACCGCAGCACGTTGAGCCGCGTCCGTTCCACTGTCTGCTGCGAAACATAGAACGCCAGAAATTTTTCATTCTCCATGGCTCGCAGCGTCTCTACCTGCGCCAGTGGAAGTTTTCCTTCCCCGTACTGCGCCAGGTCGATGTTCAACTGCTCACGCGTCAGGTCCAGATCGGCCTTCGCCAGTTCCCTCGAACTCTCCGCGCTCTTCACTTCCTGGTACGCTCTCCGCAGATCCGCCGTGATCCGCGACCTGGTGCGCGCCACTTCCACCCGCATCTTCGACACGTCGGTCTCCGCCTGCGCCGCGAACGCCTGCGCTGTCCTCCCCACCAGCAGAGGAACCTCGATGGACACGCCCAACTCCGGGTTGTTTCGATGAAACACGTAATTGCTGGTCGGGAAGTTGTACTTCGCGAACAGATTGTCCTGCGCGATCACATTCACCTTCGGCATCCGCGCCGCCTTGAAGCCTTTCACCTCCAGCGTCTTCACTTGCATGTTCGACTCCAGCCGCCGCAGCTCCGGACTGTGCTCCAGCGCCTCCTCAATCGACGCCTCCTCGGAAACGGGAAGCTCGATCGCCGTCCTCTCCTCCTCGGCAGACCTCACGCGATCTCCCGCGCCCAGTCCCAGCACCTGCGCCAGCGCCGTTTCCGCGTCGATCAAATTCACCGCCAGCGCCTCTACGTTGTGCTTCGCAATCTTTACTTGCAAGTCCGCTTTCTGCGATTCGATCCGCAACTCCCGGCCCTCGGCAACCCGCGCGTCCACCAGTTCCTTCACCCGCGCCAGGTTGTTCACCTGCTTCTGCGCCGCATCCAGACTGTGCGCCGCCTGCTCCGCATCCAGGAACAAGGACGCCACGCGATACGCCGCCTCTTCCTGACGCCTGGTCACGTCGATCGCCGATCCCCGCAGTCCCTCCTTGGCCTGCGCGACTTTATAACTCTGCGAGCGGTCGAACAGCGCCATATCCGTGCGCGCCTCGAAAATCGACGGCGGATTTCCGTCGATGGTGGTCGGATACCCCGGACTCCACGCCAGTCCGCTGCCGCCAATCACCTTCGGAAGAAACGGGTCCCTGGCAATCAGAATCTGATCCCGAGCCCTCTGCTGATCGAGTCGCGCGAGCAAAACATCGGGATTCTGTTCCAGCGCCAGCCCAAGCGCCGCCTTAAGCGTCAGAGTCTTCGTCTCCGCCGAAGCCAAAACCGCAAATAGAAAAAACGCCAAGAATCTCATACTGACCTCAGTTCCGTGTGGGGCCGGCTATTCAGCCGGCAGCCGCCCTTTCAGGCGGCTCTTACTCGTACCTTAACGCTTCCGTAGGATTCAATCGCGACGCCCGACTCGCAGGCAGCAACCCAAAAACCAATCCCACCGCAAGCGAAACCGTGAACGCCACCGCGATCGACAACATGGAAATCGGTATCGCGAACTCATCGGTGAAAAACCGCACGCTCAGCGGAATCGCGATCCCGATCAGAATTCCGGCCAGTCCGCCCGCCATGCTGATCACCACGGCCTCGGCCAGAAACTGTTCCAGAATGTCCCGCCGCGCCGCCCCCACCGCCATCCGCAGCCCGATTTCGCGCGTCCTTTCCGTCACTGTCACCAGCATGATGTTCATGATCCCGATGCCCGAAATCACCAGCGCAATCGCCGACACGATAAACAACACCACGTTTAAAATCCCGGCGATCTGACGCGCCGTCTCCAGAATCGAGTTGAGATTATTCACGCTGTACCGCGCGCCCGGCCGGTGCCTGCTTTCGAGGATGGTCTGCACTATCCTGGTGCATTGCTCCACGTCGGCCTGATTGCGCACCTGGATGTATAGCGGATCGATCCGCTCCACGCGCGCGAAATACTTCAGCACTGTTATGGGTATCAGCACCGTGTTGCTGGTGATCTCGGAATTGCCGAACGTCTCGGCGCCTTCCTTGAACGTCCCGATGATGGTAAATTGCAACCCGTGCAGCTTAACGGTTCGCCCCACCGCCGCCGACTGGCTTCCGTACAGGCGCCGCGCCAGCTTTTCGATCAGCAGCGCCACGTGATCGCGTTGCAGCACTTCGCTCGCGTCGAAAAAACGTCCGGCGAGAAATACAACATTGCGAGCTACCGGATAATATTGATCGCCGCCGATGATGGCGACGTCCTCGTCGCGCCCTTCCACGCGCATGCGGTCGAAGCTGTTCATCACGCCTGTGGCGGCCACGATGCGCGAGCCAAGCTGAGCGCGAATGGCATCGACGTCGGCCGTTTTCACATAATCGCCGTCGGCGATCGACGCGCTGTTGTTGCCCGCCTCGTAATTGGCGTAAATCAGATTCGACCCGACTCTCTGGATCTGTTCCAGAATGTAATCCCTGCTGGTCAGCGATATGGTCACCACCAGGATCACGCTGGCGTTGCCGATCACCAGGCCCAGCGCCGTCAGGAAGGCGCGAAATTTATTCGCACGAAGAGCCGCGATACTGGACCGGATGGCCTCCAGGTGCGAGAACGCCCGCATCAGGACCCGAGTTTTTTGAGCAGCGCCTCGGCCCGCTCCCTCGGCGGATCCTCCGGCGTCAGAGGCAGCTTCAAATATTGCTCCAGCAGCCTCCGGGCCTCATCCAGATCGCGCTTTTCATTGATGTAGGCGTTCGCCCGGTCAAACATCACCTTGGGGCTGTTGGGAGCCATCCGTGCCGCCTGCTCGAACAGCGCGTCGCTCTCTTTCACCCGCCCGTGATTCGCCAGGTACCGCGCCAGCACCAGCACCCGCCCCACCTGCCTCGGCGCGAGTTCAGCCGCGCGACGGAACTGCTGCTCCGCCGTGTCGTATTCCTTTTTCCGGTCGGCGACAATGCCCTCCGCGTAATGCCCTTCGGCCTGATCCTGTCGGAGGATCATCTGCGCCAGTTGTTCCGCCTTGTGAACGCCTCCACCCAAAAATCCCGGCGCTTCCAGATAAAAGTCGAGAAGATCCCCCAGCGCGTCTTTGTCGGTCGGGTCCAGCTCCACGGCTTTTTCGAACATCTGCCGCGTCTTCGAGGCCAACCCCGGAGCCCAAAACGGATTCGCCGTCTCCGCCCGCCGCCCGTACGTTCGCCCCAGCCAGTACACCAGCTTGGCGTTATTCGGATCCACCGCCACGGCCTTTTCGAAGGCGTCAGTGGCCTTCTTATACTCGCCCAGCATGAACAGATTCTGCCCCATCAATTGCAGCGTCGCCGCGTCTTTCTGTGGCAGTTTCTCCAGCAGCGCCAGCGACTGTTTATACTCCGTCTGCTGATACAAGCTGTGCGCCCGCGTCCACTCGGGCGGAGCCGCAGACACAAATGCTGCAATCAATAACGTTAGGACGCAAATCCGCAAGATTAACTCTATTCTACATACTGAGATGAGCGAACGTTAATCGGGGTTGCACTTTAAATCTACCGAGTATCATAAAACCATGAGGACCCTCCGCCTCGCTCTGATCGCCCTCGCCTCCGCCCAAGCCCAATCCCTCTCCGCTCCCTTCCTCCGCAGCGACCCCAGCCGCATCGGCATCTTGCCCATTCTCCGCTCCGACCCTCCCTCCTCACCGCTCCTCACGCGATTCGCCCCCTCCCTGCGCGAACGAACCATCGCCAACGGACCCGCTTTCTTCACCCGCATCTTCTTCGATGCCGAACGCCACGCCTATCTCGGCTACGAACTGCTGATCGAACGCAAGCCGGCAGGCGCCTATCTCGCAACCGTGGGAAAGCTGGGCGTTACCCCCATGGACCTCGCCGACAGCCTTTTCGCGAGCTTCCCAATCGATCTCGGATGGACCGTGCTTCCACTTCCCTCTATCCCCGAACCTCGTCTTCTCCATGATGGCGATACGCTCATCGTCAATCTCTTCGCCGACCTCGAATCGGGTGACAAACTGATCGACGAGATTCGCATCAACCCGCCCCTCCCCGTGTCCCGCTTCGGACCGGCTCAACTCCCCAGCCGAGCCATTCCCATACCCACGGTGTCCGGCGAACCTCGCGCCTTTTCCGCGGCCGACGCCGAGATGCAAATCGTTCAATCCCGCGTCAGCCTCAACGGCGCCTTGAAGGGAGTCATCGGGCGCTCGGTCCGCGGCTCTCTCGTCTGGCTCTATCTGCCCGGCCATGGCCGTTACATTTTGTCGCTCACTCCGCGCCCGGGTCTTGATTTCCAACAAGCCGGCGAGCTGCGCGGCGGCGCAACCTCTTTCGCTCTCGATGGAGATTCTATCCGTCTGGAGTCCTTCAGTCCGATCGTGGCCGGCGACACACCCTATCTCCTTTACGTCCTCCACGATCCACAGTGGGAGCCGACTTCGGAGAAGCAGAAAAGCGCGCCCAACATCGGCACCGTGGGCGAGGCCGAACTATCCGCATTAAACCAAAAATAACTGCATCAATATCTTTCCCGCGCTGAGCCCCATGCGTCAGCTTGGGGCTAGTTCAGTCCCGCACCAGCCCCAAACTGACGCATGGGGCTTGCCGCCCTGTTAGAATAATCTTTCGAGTTTCTTACCAGGGAGCAACTACAGAAAACCATGGCGGTTACAGGCGCGGGTCTTGAAGGAATTATCGCTGCCGAGTCGCAGATCTGTTACATCGATGGCGATGCGGGAATCCTCAGTTATCGCGGATTCAACATCCACACGTTGGCCGAAAATGCCAAATTTGAGGAAGTAATCTTCCTCCTCTGGAAAGGCCTTCTGCCCAAACAGGCCGAACTCGACGCTCTGAAGAAGGACCTGGTCGCCCATCGCGAAATCCCCATCGAAGTGACCGCGTTCCTGAAACAGGTCGGCAAATCCGCCCCCATGGACGTGCTCCGCACCGCCGTATCGATGCTCAGCCTGTACGATCCTCTCGCCAAGGACATGTCGCCCGAAGCCAACGCCACCAAGGCCGTCAAGCTGATGTCGCAGACCGCGACCATTGTCACTACCTTCGACCGTCTTCGCAACGGCAAGGAAGTCGTCCCTGGTGATCCCTCTCTCGGCTTCGCGGCCAACTTCCTCTACACGTTAACCGGCAACAAACCCGATGAAGTGATGGAGCGAGCCTTCGACATCGCCCTCACCCTCCATGCCGATCACGAACTGAACGCCTCCACCTTCGCCGCTCGCGTAGTCGCTGCAACTCTTTCCGACATCTACTCCGCCGCAACCGCGGGAATCGCGGCGCTCAAAGGCCCCCTCCACGGCGGCGCCAATGAAGACGTCATCAAAATGCTGCTCGAAGCCGGATCGGCCGCCAAAGCGATTGAACACGTCAAATACCGCCTCGCCAACAAAATAAAAATCCCCGGCTTCGGTCATCGCGTCTACAAAACCACCGACCCGCGCGCCACGCACCTGGCCGAGCTATCCGAAGAAGTCGGCAAGCGCACCGGCCACGTCGACCTGTATGAAACCTCCGCGCAAATCGAAAAATATATTAAGGAGGCAAAGGGGCTGAACGCGAACGTCGATTTCTACTCCGCCTCCACGTATTATTCGCTCGGCATCCCCATCGACATCTTCACCCCGATCTTCGCGGTAAGCCGCATGTCCGGCTGGACGGCGCACGTCCTGGAGCAATACCACAACAACCGCCTCATCCGTCCCCGAGCCGACTACACCGGCCTCCCCGTCGGCCAGTCCTGGGTAGACATAGCAAATCGCTAAGGTTTTCTTTGCGACTTGGCGCCTTTGCGTGAAATAAATGCACGATCTCTCATTCTTCCGAACTAACCTGGACGCCATCGCCGCCCGTCTGGCCGACCGCCCCTTCACGCTCGATGTCGCCGCCTTCCGCGCCCTCGACGAGCAGCGCCGCGCGGCATTAACTCAATCGGAGCAGCTTAAAGCCCAGAGGAACGCCGAAACCCAGGAAATCGGTAAACTCCGCAAAGCGGGTGAAGACACGACTGCCCGCCAGCTTGCTGTCCGCGAAATGGGCGAAAAAATCTCTGCGTTGGAGGAGCAGGCCAAATCCCTGGACGACAAATTCCGCGACCTGCTCGCCGGTGTCCCGAACATCCCTCACGAATCTGTTCCGGTCGGCAAATCAGCCGAGGACAACCTGGAAGTCCGCCGCGTCGGCACTCCTCCTACGTTCGATTTCCCTCCAAAGGCCCATTGGGATCTAGGCCCCGAACTCGGCATTCTCGATTTCGAGCGAGCCTCGAAGATCACCGGCGCCCGCTTTGCAGTCTACTGGGGTCTGGGCGCGAAGCTCGAACGCGCCCTCATCAACTTCATGCTCGACGTGCACACGAAAGAGCACGGCTATACCGAAGTCCTGCCGCCGTTCATGATCAACTCGGCCAGCCTTTACGGCACCGGCCAGTTGCCCAAATTCGAAGCCGATCTTTTCAAGATTCAGGGCACCGATTATTACCTGGCGCCCACCGCTGAGGTCCCGGTAACGAATCTCTATCGCGACGAAACCATCGACGTCGAAAAGACCATCCAGCTCTGCGCCTACACCCCCTGTTTCCGCAGCGAAGCGGGCTCCTATGGCCGCGACGTTCGGGGCATCATCCGCCAGCATCAGTTTCAGAAAGTAGAGCTGGTGAAATTCTCAAAACCCGAGTCGAGTTATCAGGAGCTGGACGCACTCACGCACGATGCCGAAGATATTCTGGTGCGTCTCGGATTGCCTTTCCGCACGGTCGTCCTCTGCACCGGCGATATGAGCGCCAGTTCCGCCAAAACGTACGACATCGAAGTGTGGCTGCCGGGACTAAACGACTATAAGGAAATCTCTTCCTGCTCAAATTTCGAAGCCTATCAAGCCCGCCGCGCGAACATCCACATGAAGAAGGGTTTCGTACACACGCTGAACGGAAGCGGCCTCGCCGTCGGCCGAACGTGGCTCGCGATTATCGAAAACTACCAGCAAAAAGACGGCAGCGTGGTGGTTCCGGAAGCGCTGCGCCCCTATCTTGGCGTCGAAGTGATTGAAAAAATCCATGAGCCCCATGCGTGAGCTTGGGGCTATTGCGGGGATGGAAATAGCCCCAAGCTGACGCATGGGGCTCAATGCCGGCCACATGAACTCAAAAGCAGTAAACTATCGGAATGCGTCGTTATCAATGGTGTGCCGCTCTAGCTCTTGTTTTTATAATCACTCCCCAAGCCCCCGCCCAAGGCCGCGGAGGCGGCGCCGATCAGGCGAAAGTTCGCGAAGCCCGCAATGCGATGGAGGCCGAGCTCGAATCCGTCGCCATTATCGACCGCAAAGTGATGGTCAAAATGCGCGACGGCAAGCGCATGGCAGCCGACATTTACCGTCCCAAGGACACTTCGAAAAAGTACGGCACGATCTTCGTCCGCACGCCGTACAACTTCAACTGGTGGGACGTCCGCACGGGCGCGCCCCGCGCCATGACGGCCGAGCTCGAAGCGGTGAAGCGCGGCTACGCCTACGTCGAAATGAACGAGCGCGGCCACTTTTTTTCGGAAGGAAATTACGACATTCTCGGACCCCCTCTCTCCGACGGCGTCGACGAATTCAACTGGATGTCTTCGCAGTCCTGGTCCAACGGAAAAGTCGGCACCATCGGCTGCTCCTCGACCGCGGAGTGGCAGATGGGCGTCGCCGGCACGGGAGTGAAATCCTACGCCGCCATGATTCCGCAAGGCTTCGGCGCAGGCGTCGGTAAAGTGGGCCCGTATTATGAGCAAGGCAACTGGTATCGCGGCGGAGCTGTGCAGATGCTGTTCATCGCCTGGATTACCGGCGAGCAAAATCAAATCCGTCCGATGTTTCCGCCGAACGCTTCGCAGGAAGATTTGATTCGCGCCTCGAAAGCGTTCGATCTGGCGCAGCAATTACCGCCCGTCGACTGGTCGAAGGCTCTGCAACACTTGCCGGTGATGGATATCATCAAGGCCGTCGACGGCCCGCACGGCATTTTCGCCGACAAAATGCCCGTCGATACCGGCGGCGCGATGATCAAGCGGACGCCCAACGATCCGGCCTGGTACAAAGGCGGTTTGTGGCATGAGGATCATCCGATCAACGTCCCCGGATTCTGGTTCATGTCCTGGTACGACGTGTCTATTGGGCCGAATCTGGCCGCGTACAATTCGACGCGCCAGCATGCGCGCCCGGACATCGCCAATCAACAATATGCGGTGATCGCGCCGACGCTGCATTGCGCCTATAAGAGGGCTCTCGAAGACACCAAAGTCGGCGAGCGCAGCATGGGCGACGCGCGGCTCGACTACGACGAGATGACGTATGGCTGGTTCGATCATTTCCTGAAAGGTGAGGACAATCACATCCTCGAAAAGATGCCCAAAGTGAAGTATTTCGTGATGGGCGCGAACAAATGGGAGACCTCGGACACCTGGCCCCCGAAGGGCGCGGCGCCGAAGACTTTCTATCTTTCAAGCGCCGGGAAAGCCAACAGTTTGAAGGGCGACGGCATGCTTGCTGGCGGTCCTCCGAATGTCGACAAGGCGGACAAATTCATCTACGATCCGCGCGAGCCCGTCTCGTCTTATGGAGGCAACGTCTGCTGCACCGGCAACGCCGTGCAGGGAGGGGCTTGGGATCAACGCAAGATGGAAGAGCGCGACACGATACTGGTTTACACCACGGAGCCGTTTAAAGAAGGCACGGAAGTCTCGGGCCCAATCGACGTGACGCTCTATGTGTCTTCCGATGTGAAAGATACCGATTTCTCCGTCAAAATCATCGATGTCGCTCCGGATGGTCCCGCGTACAACCTGGATGAAACAATTCAGCGCGTCCGCTACCGCAACGGCTACGACAAACCGATCGCGCTCATGGAAAAGGGCAAAGTCTACAAAGTCACGCTCCAGCCCATGACCACCAGCAACTTCTTCGCGCAGGGCCACAGCATGCGCATCGAAGTATCCAGCAGCAACTTCCCGCGCTTCGATCGCAACATGAACACCGGCGGCAACAACTACGATGAAACCGAGGGAGTGGTGGCGCACAACGAAGTCCACCATTCGCAGGAGTATCCGTCGTCGGTCACGGTCAGCGTGGTGAAGAGATAGGGGGGAGGCACTGGCGTGGAACGCTTCTACGGTTAGGGCATTTTTCGTCAATGTGGGCGAAGCGACGTTTGCACAAAGGGTCCTTTGTGCAACACAACAAATTGTCACACGTTATGTTTTGGCGTCGAGGCGGGCATTAAGCCCGCGAAGCCGTGACTTTGCGTCGTTCGCGGGTCAGCATCGTCTTTTGAAAGTGGTGCTTCTCGCGGGCACGTTGCTGTTCATGGACGCCTGTGGAATACCAAGAAGTAGAAAGCTACGAACAACGCGACAATGCCAATATTCACTGCCAGCCGTTCCCAGAATCGGTTTCTGAAGAAGAACACGAAATCTACACCGACTACGACGGCTGCCATCGCCACCGCGTAAAGCACGCCGGCTGAATTAAAGTGTGGGCGGTTCATGTGTCGCAGAATATCACGTCGGGGCAGAGAAGCCCGCAGCAGGGCGGTCCTTTCTGTTTCACAAACGGTAAGTTTTGCATCGCTGGCCGAAGGCCCGTGAACAAAGGGCCTGGCATGTTGCAAATGTCTCGTGCAAAATGAGGGGTTACCGCGTCTGCAATTCCTGGGGGACATGCTGCCAGCGTACTCTGATTTTACTCTCGGCCTTCCGGGCGGCGGCGAGATCGTAGGCAAGCTGCATGCGCAACCACGTCTCCTCGGTGCTGCCGAAAGCCTTGGTCAGCCGGATCGCCATCTCCGGGCTGATGCCGGACTTGCCGGTGATGACGTTGTTGACCGCCTGCCGGGTCACGCCGAGGATTTTTGCCCCTTCGGAAATCGACAAGCCCAAAGGCTCAAGACATGCCCTGCGCATACTGCGGCCGGGATGGGGTGGATTTTTCATGGGCGTGGCGTCTTCTCCTTCTGCTTGTATCTGCGAGTTCGTTAGCGCATCCCCTCCATGACTGTCGGGGTTCCGTTTACCTCATGGAACCCCGACAGTTATGGAGGGGATAGTAACAAACTATTATCGGCTGTCGAGTTCGAAAACTAAGAACTGCTGGCGCGGCAGGAAGTCGGGCTGCGCGACCAGTTTGTATCCGGCTTTGGCCATCTCGGATTTGAACTTTTCCGGAGGAAAGCGGAATTCCTTCGGAGGACCTTCCGGGGAATCCGGCTTGAAGTCGATGATTGCCACGCGGCCGCCTGGTTTCAGCGATTTCGTAAGCCTGCGGAAATACGCTTCGCGGTCGCCGATGTGGTGATAGGTATCGACGATCAGCACCAGGTCGACGGGTTCGGGCAGATTGGCCTGATCGGCGGCGGCTTGCACGCTGATGACGTTGTTCAACCCTTCTTTGGCGGCGCGTTCCCGCAGGTAAGTGACCATCGACGGTTCGATGTCCGCCCCGTAAACCTTAGGCGCGGCGGCGGATTTTGCCAGACGCACCGAAAAATATCCGGTGCCCGAGCCGATGTCGGCCACGATTTGTCCTGGCTTCAAATTCAGCGCCGCGATCACCCGATCGGGCATTTGCCAGGCATCGCGTGCCGGGTCGTCGAAGGTCTTGGCCGACGCGTTGGCGTCGAAGTGATGCTCCATGTGGTCGGGATGCTGGAACACCAGGGCGGCGAGCAGGATAAGCGCTAGCATGCCTTTATTCTACGCGCGTCTTCTTAGAACGACATGCGCGGCGTTCGAGGTCGCAACGGGTTCGGTGCATTGATAGCCGAGTTTGTCGCATCGATACCTGTAAGGAGATTGCAGTTTAAAACAACACGAAGCCGCCTCAAAAGGGCGGCTGCAGCCAAAATTGGCCGCCCTACAAGACACGGGAATGCGCAAATCGTTTTGGTTTGGAATCTGCGGGTTATCGTTTTCAACCGCCGGGCGCTGAACTTCGCCACTCCTATCCTGGGCTCGCTTGGGAGGCATGGCGGATGCTCAGTTTCAGACGATCGGTGATGTTATTGGTGGTGGCGGCGGCGATGACCGAGGCTCAGCCCGCCCTGACGACCATCGAGGATATTCTCTATCGCGCGGACGGAACGCGCTTCAACGGAGAGATTTTCATCAGTTGGAATGCGTTTCAGGCCGGCGATACGTCGAACATCGCCACGGCGCAGGTGAAGCTGCCGATCGTCAACGGCGTGCTCAACGTGCAACTGGTGCCCACCACCACCGCGTCGGCGGGCGCGAATTACCAGGTGACCTACAACAGCCAGGGCGTTTATCAGTTCAGCCAGGTGTGGGCGGTGCCGCCGAGCTCGGTGGTGTTGCGCGTGAAGGATGTGCTGGTGAGCGAGGGCACGGTGGTCGGCGGCGGAGGCGGTGCGGGAGGCATCACGTCGGCTCCCATACAGATTTCCGACGTGGTGGGGTTGGTGAACGCGCTGGCAACGCTGACGCAAAAAGGCGCGGCTTTCGCACTGGGACGCGCGGCGGTGATCAACAGTTCGGGCCAAATCGACGGCGCGTCGGGAAATCTGGCCGATTGCGTCAGAGTGGACGGCAGTTCGGGACCGTGCGGAGGAAACGGTAGCGGAGGGATCCTGCCGGCGTATTCCGACGCCGAGGTTCCCTCAGGCAGTATCAACGGACTGAACCAGATTTTCACGCTGGCGAACACTCCTTCGCCAGCCTCGAGCACCGAGGTGTATCGCAACGGCCTCCTCATGGAACAAGCAGTGGACTACACCATCGCCGGCGCGGTGATTACATTCTCCACGGTGGCCATACCGCAGGTGGGCGATAGCCTGCTGGTGAATTACCGGTATGCGAATCCGAACAATCCGCTGGGAACGTTGACGGCGGCGCAGGTGGTTTGCAGCTCCGTGGGGATCGCCACGTCCAGCACTTCGGCCAGCACGCTGGGGACGTGCACATTTCCGGCGGGCTTCCTGGGAACGGGAGATCTCATCGAGGTCCGCTATCAATTCACGCACACGGGAAGCAACTCGGGATTCACGCCGCAGGTGGCTTTCGGCGGCACGCCGGTGTTATCGCGGACGGGGACGGCGGCGGACACAGCGTTCGCCGGGACGCTGAGCTTCGCCGTAAACGCGTCGACGCAACCCTGGAGCGGCGAAAGCTGGGGCAGCAGCCTGGCGTTCGCCTCGGCCGTGGGCGTGACGGCGGTGAACACCACGCAGAGTCTGACGATAAGCTTCCTGGGGCAACTATCGGCGTCGCTGGGAGACAGCATTGCCCTAAGTAGTTTCGCCGTGGTGCGGTATCCGGCGCAGGTTAATCCGTAAGGAAATTCGCGTACGCACTCGTAGAATAGTACCTAAGTGAGTACTACTTAAGGTGTTCGCCCTGTTATATAGCTACGGCGAAATTGTCCTTGTATGGAACCAAGGGTTACTGCAATATAGAAGGAGAAAGGGCGAGTCCCATGGTCAAACTCTATTACGGAGCATATCGAGTCTGGAGGGACGTCCGGGGCCAGGATATGATCGAGTACGCGCTGCTGGCCGCCGCGCTGGCAGTGACCGTCGCCGGATTCCTCCCCAGCACGCTAATGCCGTCAGTCAGCACGATTTTCTCGAAGCTTATTTCCAGCTATAACGCGAGCTAACAAAGATTTTCACTGCTGGCCGGTCCCGCGCTAAAGAATCTATTTCCATGCCCGCACTAACCCCAGGCTTACCAGCTTGCGGAAGAAGTCTCTCGCAGGTACCCAAGTTATTGATTTGCCGTTGTGGGGCGGCGCCATGCGCTGCCCAAAAAAGAGCTCTTATGACTTTTTCCGCGGCCTGTTACGCATGCGGCTGACTTGATCGCTGACCCGTTCGGCATTTCTCACTGCAAATACTTCTTCAGATCTGGATTTACCTGCGCCTGGACTTCGGGCGTGCCTAGGTTTTCCTGATCGATCAGTTTCGGGGCGAGCGCGTTCATCTTCGTTACGGTCTTGCCGTCCAGTTTATCCACCGCCAGGCGTACTGCTTCCTGACCCATCCTGAACGGATTTTGCACCACCAGCGAATCGATGACGCCGTTCTTGACGTCGTCCAGCAGGCTGGGGCTCCAATCGAATCCCACCATCTTGATTTTCGTCTTGCGATCGCGCAGGGCCTGGGCAAAACCCATGGAGCTCGATTCGTTCGAGGCGAAAATGCCGTCCAGATTGGGATGGCCGGTAAGGATGTTTTCGGCTTTCGTCAGCGAGCTGGCGACCTCGGCGTTTCCGAACTGCTTGTCGACGATCTCGATGCCCGGGAAATTCTTTTTCGTATAGTCCTCGAAGCCCGATTCGCGCGCGACGGTCGATGCGGAGCCGGGCATATTGGCCAGCATCGCTACTTTCCCTTTTCCGCCGATGAGCTTGCCGAGGCGCTCGGCTCCCATTTCGCCGGCGTGATAGTTGTCGGTGGCCACCTGCGCGACGAATTTATCGGTATCGATGCCGGAGTCGAAAATAATCACCGGGATGCCTTCCGACGCCGCGCGCTCCACCACGCCCACCATCGCCTTGCTGTCGATGGGCGCAAGGCAGATCGCATCGACCCGGCGATTGATCATGGCGTCCACCACTTTCAGTTGCCCGGTGTAATCGGTTTCCGATGCCGGGCCGTTCCAGATGATATCGACGCCGGTCTCGCGCGAGGTCGCGACGGCTCCGGCGTGGACGGACTGCCAGAACAGGTGAGCGTTTCCTTTCGGAATGACGGCGATCACTTTTTTCTTGTCGCGATTGCAGGCGGATAACGCGATCAGCCAGAACGCGAGAATAGCTAGCTTCTTCATGGGAGCCTTGGATTTGTCAGTTTTCAGCCGTTACTTTGCGATCAAGCCGCAGGCGATGCGGTCGCCGGCGTTGCCCGACGGATCGGTCTTCATGTCGTCGGCCTTGGCGTGGATGACCATGGCGTGACCGAACATCGAGTGGTCGCCGTCGGTCATGGTCACGTCGGGGTCGGTGATGGTCGTTTTGGCCTTACCCTTGGCGTCGACGGTGAAGTTGCGCATGTCGCCGGCGTGGTGACCTTGCGGATTGTCGAGGCCGTGCTGTTTCTTATCGGGATTGAAGTGCGGGCCGGCGGAGGTGAACGGCGCCTCGCAGGCCGGGTTCTGATGAATGTGCAGCGCGTGCTCGCCCGGGGGCAGATTCATGAAGTTGATCTTGATGCTGACACCGGTGCCGCCTTTGACTTCGGCGATGACGGCGGTGCCGACGCTGCCTCCCTTCGCGTCTTTCAAAGATACGGTGACAGGCTTAGTGGCAGCGAAGGCGGCCGTGGCGAACAGCGCTGCGGAACAGAGAGTGCGAATCGTGAATGTCGACATGGGAATAGTTTACAAGACTCCACTGGCTCCTGGCTTCTGGCTCCTGGCTCCTCTCTTGTTAGACTGTTGATTTGCATGTTCAGATTTGAGACGGCTGGGGAATCGCACGGGGAGTGCCTGGTGGCGACGGTGACGGGGATGCCTGCGGGAATTCCGGTTTCGCTCGCCGCCGTGGATCGCGAATTGTGGCGCCGCCAGCAGGGTTTCGGGCGCGGCGGGCGAATGAAGATCGAGACCGACCGCGCGCATATTGTCAGCGGTGTGAGGCACTCGAAGACCATCGGGTCGCCCATCGCGATCATCATCGAAAATAAGGATTGGAAGAATTGGACGGAAGTGCTTCCGGTGGAAGGCGACGGAGGGGATCGAAGACCGGTGACTCGCCCGCGCCCCGGGCATGCGGATTTAGCTGGTGCGATCAAGTACGATTTCTTGGACGCCCGTTACATATTAGAGCGAGCGAGCGCCAGAGAGACGACGGCTCGCGTAGCTGTAGGTGCATTGGCAAAGGGCCTGCTGGCGGAGTTGGGGATCGAAGTATTGAGCCACGTGATCGCTGTAGGCGTTGAGCGCCTGCATCGCGCGGCGGCGTGGGAAGAACTGGTGGAGTTGAGCAAGCGCGACGAAGTGCTGCTGAACTGCGTCGATCCCGAGGCCGAACAGCGCATGAAAGCCGTGGTCGACGAGGCGTATCGCACCGGTGACACCGTTGGCGGCGTATTTGAAGTGATCGCGCGCGGAGTGCCCGTCGGGTTGGGGTCGCACATCGCCTGGGACACCAGGCTGGACGGCAAACTGGCGCAGGCCATCGTTTCGATGCAGGCCGTGAAGGGCGTGGAGGTGGGGTTCGCGGCCGATGGCGCGTCGTCTTTTGGATCGAAAGTGCAGGACACGATTCATTACGACCGGGGCGACCGCAAGTTCACCCGCGGCGCGAATCGCGCTGGCGGATTAGAGGGCGGCATGACCAACGGGCAGGACATTGTCGTGCGCGGCTTGCTGAAACCAATCTCGACATTGCGTCGTCCTCTTGAAAGTGTCGATCTGACGACTCGCGAGCCGGCGCTGGCGGCGTATGAACGCAGCGACATCGCGGTGGTGCCGGCCGCCGGAGTGATCGGCGAAGCGATGGTGGCCATCGTGCTGGCCGGCGCGGCCATAGAAAAGTTCGGCGGGGATTCGCTCAAGGAGATGAAGCGAAATTTTGAAGGATATCTGGAACAGGTGAAGAATTTCTGATGACTCATCCCATCAAGAAGTATGGCCAGCCGGTGCTGGAGCAGCATGCGGAAGCGATTACTGAATTCGATACGCCGGAGCTCCATAAACTGGTCGACGACATGTTCGAGTCGATGTACGCCGCGCGCGGAGTCGGCCTCGCCGCGCCGCAGATCGGCATCGGTAAACGGATCGCGGTGATCGATCTGACTACGGGCGAGGATCCGGCGCAGAAGATCGTGCTGATTAATCCGGAGATAGTGGCCAAGGAAGGCTCGCAGACCGGCGAGGAGGGTTGCCTCAGCATTCCCACGTTTCGCGAGCCGGTGACCAGGGCGCAGAAGGTCACCGTGCGCGCCAAGGACGCCACAGGGAAAGAGTTCGAGCTGACCGGCGAGGATCTTCTCGCCCGGGCGTTTCAGCATGAGACGGATCATCTGAACGGGACGCTGTATATCAGTCATGTGAGTCCTCTGAAGCGCGATCTGATCCGGAGAAAAATTCGCAAACTGCAAAAAATCGGCGAGTGGGGATGAGGAAGAAGGGGCCAGGGGCCAGGGGCCGGGGGCCAGTTGGATGAAACTGGTCTACCTGGGCACGCCTCAGTTCGCGGTGCCGACATTGGAGAAAATCGTCGGGGCGGGGCATGAAGTTTTGGCGGTGTTCACGCAGCCGGACAGGCCGAAGGGGCGAGGGCAGAAGGACGCGATGTCGCCGGTGAAGGAAGCGGCGCTGCGGCTGGGATTGACGGTCCATCAGCCGGAAAGAGTGCGCCGGCCCGAAGTCGTCGAGCAACTGCGGGCGATGGCGCCCGATACGATGGTGGTGGTGGGCTACGGGCAAATCATTCCGCAATCGATTCTGGACATTCCCCCGCGGGGGATTATCAACGTGCATGCTTCGCTGCTGCCGAAGTATCGCGGCGCGGCGCCCATTCAGTGGGCTATCGCGCGCGGTGAAAAGGTCACCGGCGTGACGACCATGAAGATCGACGCGGGGCTCGACACGGGTGCGATGCTCAAGAAATGGGAAACGGAAATCGGCGAGGAAGAGACGGCCGTCGAACTGGGAGCACGCCTCGCCGAAGCGGGCGCGAATCTTCTTCTGCGCACGCTGGAGGATTTGCCGAACATCGTGCCGGAGCCGCAGGACAACGCGCTGGCGACGCTGGCGCCGATTCTGAAGCGCGAGGACGGACACATTGATTGGAAGATGTCGGCACGCGAAATCTTGAATCGCGCGCGGGGTTTCGAACCTTGGCCGGGCGCCTACGGGTTTCTCCGCGGCCAGAGGTTTCATGTTTGGCACGGAATTGCAGCAGACCAAAAACTTGCGCCGGGAGCGTTGTTGGCCGACGGAAAGAGATTATTCGCGGGATGCGGCGGAGGGTCGATCGAGCTGCTTGAAATTCAGATGGAGGGCAAGAAGCGGATGGCGGCGTCGGCATTTTTGAATGGGTTTTCCGTCGCAGGCGAGGTGTTGGGATGAATTTGCCTCTTGGGTTTCGCTACTCGGCGACGTTTGCCGGGATTCGCAAGGTCATAAAAGACGACCTGGCATTGATCGTCTCCGATACGCGGGCCACGGCCGGTGCGGTATTCACGCAGAATCGCGTGGTTGCCGGACCCGTCGAGGTCGCCAGAAAAAATGTTCGCGCCGCGCGCGGCCGCATGCGCGGAATTCTGGTGAACGCGGGCAACGCGAACTGCGCGACCCGGACCAGTTTCGAAGTGGCGATCGCAACGTCGCGCGCGGCGGCCAAGGCCATCGGCGCGAAGTCCGAAGAAGTGCTGCCGGCGTCGACCGGAGTGATCGGGGTGGAGCTGGACCCGAAGCTGATTCTGGACGCGCTGCCGGCGCTGGTTGCGGGGTTGAGCCCCGACCGTTTCGAAGATGCGGCGCGCGCGATCATGACCACCGACCTGGCCATGAAGACGGCGTTTTCGCAGGTGAAGGGTGCGCGCATTGCGGGCATGACCAAGGGTTCCGGGATGATTCATCCGCGCATGGCGACCACGCTGGCGTTCGTAACCACGGATGCGGTGATCGCACCGGAGGCCCTGCGGACGGCCTTGAAACGCGCCTGTGAAAAAACGTTCAATCGAATCTCCGTGGACGGCGACACGTCCACCAACGACACTTTAGTGGTGCTTGCGAATGGAGCGTCGGGCGTCCGGCTTCCGGTGACGGCGTTCGAAGCGGCGCTGACGGAAGTGCTGGAATCGCTGGCGAAGCAGATTGTGAAAGACGGAGAGGGCGCGACGAAGCTGGTGACCATCGATATCGCCGGGGCGACCAGCGATCGCGCGGCGGAAAAAATCGCGCGGTCGATCGCCAATTCGCCTCTGGTGAAAACGGCGATCGCCGGATCGGACCCGAACTGGGGCCGAATCCTTTCGGCGGCCGGCAATGCCGGCATCGCGTTCGATCCGCGCCGCGTCGACATCGATTTTCAGGGCGTCGCGGTGTGCCGAGAGGGGCTGGCGGTGGATTTTTCGGAAGATGAGCTGAAGAAGAAGCTGGATGAGCCGGAGTGCTCGGTGAGGTTCGGCATCCGCGGGCGGGGCAGGGGGCGCGCGCGATTCTGGACCTGCGATTTCACCGAAGAGTACATCAGGATCAACGCGAGTTACCGGACCTGATATGGGCGCCGCTGTCTTGCTGCTGATGCTCGCAATGGAAGATCCTCCCAAGGACGTCGTTGATTTCTTTCGCTCGGCGGCAGTGGAACTCAGCGAAGCTCACGATAACGGCGGCGGGCGCGCGTTTCTCGATCATTTCGATAAATCGATGCCGGGTTTCAATGTGCTGAGCGATCAGATCGAAGCGATGGTCGCCGCCGGCGAAGTATCGACGACCATCGAATTCGTCAACACCGAGGGCAACGATCGGAAGCGAACGCTGGACCTCGACTGGCTGTTGCAATGCGAGGGTGAGCGCCCGAAGCGGCAGGTCGTGAAGTGCACCATCGAGAAGCGCGGGAAGAAGTGGAAGATCACGTCGCTTGCGCCGATCGAGTTTTTCAAGCGGGAATAGCCTTCAGCGCTACGATGGATGTGTGCCGGGCCAACTGGGGAAGGACGTTCCGGTCGGTACCCTGAAGGCGATTCTACGGAGCGCCGGGCTGGACTCAAGAGGGGAGAATCGATGACATACACCGTTATTTACGAAAAAGGTCCGACATCCTGGGGCGCCTATGTGCCTGATCTGCCCGGCGTCATCACGGTTGGCGATTCGCGTGAAGAGGTGGAGCAGTTGATTCAGGAAGCAATCGAGTTTCACCTTGAGGGATTGCGTGAAGAGGGACTTCCGATACCCATGCCGGCCAGTTTCGCGGGAGCCATCGAAGTAAACAGCGCAGCTTGATTCCTTCCGAGCGGAGTCGCCCTTGACCGCGAAACCGCCTTCAGGCATCATTGCTCCATGCCGCCATCCCGTTTGAACCCGGCGCTGGGCATCGCTCTGCTGCTCGGCGCGTTCGCCGCCGCTCAGGACGTCAAGCTGAACGTCACCTACGTCTGCGAAGGCGAGCGCCTTTACGTCGAAAGCTGCAACATCCGCGATCTTTCCGACACCTCCACCTGCCAGGTGGCCCATCCCGACCGCCCCAAGCACAACGGCTTCATGGCCTACACCAGCGAGACGCGCGGCACGCTGAAAAAGCTCCTTCCGACCTGCAAGCCGCCGACCGCCGAGGAACTGGCCAAGGCCGAGGCCTTCAAGAAGAGGCAGCAGGAAATTTACGACAAAGCCGTGGCGAAGGCGAATCCTCAGCCTGTCGCCGCTCCGACCAACGCTAGCGCCCCTCAGCCTCAGTCGGTCGGCCGCCCCACTCCTCCCAAGAACGCCGAGGAACGTGCCATGCGCCGCTGCGTTTCGGCGGGAAGGCTTCCGGCCACCTGCACCGGCAACTCGCTCCTGGGCTGGTTCGGCGACATAGTCTCCAAGGTTCTGCCCTCTGCGGCCAAGGAACCCCAGCCCGGCCCGGTGATGGCGGGCGTGTTCGAAGGCGCCGGCAAATGGCGCCTCGACTTCATTGATGGCGGAGTGCTGGTGAACTGCAACATCCTCTCGCCCAATCAGGAAAACTACAACATCGCGTTTAAAAACAATCTCGCCGTGCTGACCATCGACACTACGCCCAAGCCTCTGGTCCTTACCATCAGGCCCGATGGAACGATCACCGGTCCCGGTCCCGTCACCATCAACGGTGTGATTGCCAGCGGATACGACAGCGGCTATCGCGACCAATCCGGAAGACAAATCTCCGCCGCCGAGGCGACCAACAGTCCCACCCCCGTGTACGATTCCGCCGGCAACCGCGTCTCGCGCAATGGAGCCCTCCCCGGCCACTCGACCTTCTCCCACAAACAGGTCACCTGCCCCGCGCTGAACCTCTCCTCGAAAGGCGCGAGCGTCGGCGTGCAGACCATGCAAACCGATCTGCTGAAGTCCATGTTCAACGACGGCGACAAGGGCCCTCCCACGCCTCCAGGCATCCGCATGCACGGCATCTTCGCGGCAGCCTCCACGGGTTTCAGCGCGCAGTTCTTCCCCGAATCCGTCATCCTCGGCTGTGGACCCGACTCCGCGCGCGCCTACCCCTACACAGTGGCCGCCGACGGAAGTAAGGCGGCCGGTATCAAAGTGGATGCGCCGGACCATCCGCTGGCCATCGCGTTCAGCCCCAACGGCGGGCTCGACCCCGGTACGGGCCCCTACCTGGTCCACGGACGCATGGTGGTCGGCAACAAAGACAACGGCGACTTCACCTTCGCGCCCATGGAACAGACCTGCGATCTCGCCCCGCTCGCTCCCAGCAAGACGATTCCCATGACCGGCGGCACCGCAACTCCCGCGGCTCCAGGCTCTTCACCAACAGCCAATGGAGGCGGCACTCTCTCGACTCCCTCGGCGCCTCTCGGCAACGCGACACTGTCCATCGTCTCCGGATTCCCGGTCGGCGCGCAAAATCCGCTTGCCGCACATCCCTACGTTCTGCTGCGCGACAGCTACGCCAACGCGCTCGCCAAAGGCGGAGTCTCAGTCCCGGCCGGCGACTCGCCCTATAAATTCGCGGGCATCGCGTGCGGCACCCGTGCTCCCGACTGCCCGAAAATCAACGAAGCCATCAAAGCCAGTGCCGCCTCGTCCGTCCGAGCCGACGCCAACGGCGCGGGAACGTTTCCCGGAGTGCCGCCGGGAACCTACTATCTGATGATCGCGACGCGTTATAACAACCAGGCGCTGGTCTGGGGGCAAGCGGTGCAATTGAAGGCGGGAGCGAACTCAATCACGCTCGATCAGAGCAATGCTGTTCCAGTTAATTGACTCCTACTGCTTGCGTGGGTCTATGGAGCGCTCTCAAGTCATTGCCGCATTGAAAGCTCACGAAGCGGAGCTTCGCAATGCCGGGGTCGTGAGCGCGTCAGTCTTCGGCTCAGTGGCGCGGGGGGAGGATTCCGCGGATGATGTCGATCTGGCGGTCCGCCTTGGGAAGGCTTTTCCGCGCGAGGCCTCGATTATTTCCGTCGTTTCAGCGAGTTTGAGAGGCGTCTCTCGGGCATTCTGGGCTGCAAGGCCCGATTCCCTGGCTGATGAGTCAGTGTGAAAAGTCGGTTTGGACCGCTCCTGCAAGTCGCGGCTCTGTTTCGAGCCTTAGGTATTCATCAAGATAAACGGAGCCGCGACTAGCAGGAGCGGTCAGCGCCGCGGTCCTCACAGACTCTGATGCCAGAGGTTACAACCCCATCCCGTCAGGGCGGGGTTCAGGTAACGATGTGTTGCGGCCGTTCCGCACTACGGATTCGGCGTCCCGAAAAACGCGACCTTATCCACGTTCGCGTCCACCGCGACGTCGAAGAAGCCGACCATCATTTCCTCCCAGCTCTGCTCGCCCCATCGCACTTCCGCCTTGGGGTCCGGATTGCGCGGATTGTTGGCCGAATTATCAAAATACCCGGTCCACACCAGCTTCGTGCCTTTCGGCAGCAACTTGGGGGTCTTCAGCGGATAATTCATCTGCCAGAAAAAATCGTACGGCTTCACGCGCAGCAGCGTGAGCAAGGTTCCGTCCGGCTGCTGGACCGCGTATTCAAACGCGCTCCCGCGCAGGTGCATGTGCGGGAACATGCTGATCAGGAACGCGTCGCGCGGCATCACTCCGGAAACCGACGCGTGATAATCGCTTGCGCCCGGAGGAATCACGATGTCCCGGTTCTGCATCTGCAAGGTCAGCACGCGGTGCGCCGGGCGTTCTTTGAGAAAATTAATGCCCACCGAAGTGCGGTCGCTGGCAGCGGTCTTCTTCGACGTGTAGTGAAGTTGCAGCACCAGGTCGGAACCGGCCGGGAGTTTTTTCCCCATGCCCTCCGGCCAGATCGCGGCGGGGCTGCCCGGCGTGTAGACGGCCAGAATATCGGTCGCGGCCTGCGCGAGAAGTTCGTCGGGCGTCATGGAACCGGGTGCGGGCGCGAACATGGTCAGCCGCGGCATGTTACGCAGCCACTTGGAATCCTTGGTCCGAACGTACAGCACCGCGTGATGCACCACGCTGCGATCGCTGGGATGAATTTCAATGGCGCTGACCCACTTGTCCTCGGCCAGGTCGATGGGCAGAATCACGTACTGATAATCGATCTTGGCGTTGGCCGGAACCTCGAACGTGTGCGGCAGGCTGATCACCACGCTAGGTCCGTCGATCTTCCAGTCGTTGGTCCACCGGATGGGACGCGGCGCGTCCTTCTTCTTCCCTTCGAGCGCCCCGCCGGCGACCCATTGGTCGATGGCCGCGATCTCCTCCGGCTTCAGAATATGTTCCGTGGAAAATTCCCCGCAGCACTTATCCGCGAACCAGGGAGGCATCTTGCCGGTCTTGACGGCCTCGACGATGGCCTTGGCCCATGGCCTGGTCTGCTCATAAGTGATCAGCGGCATCGGCCCGATCTCGCCGGGCCGGTGGCAGGGCTGGCAGCGCGTTTGCAAGATCGGCAGAATCTCTTTATTAAATGTCGGCGCGGCAGCGGGCGTGCCTGCGCAGGCAAGCGCCGCCAGCAGGAAAGACACGTGGAGCAGATGAATTATCGAACGCAAGAACACTTGGACGTAGACCGCCAACGTTAGGGTGCAATCTTTTGCTGCAAAATTTAAATCGGCACTCTACCGCTTTTCATACAGAGAGCTTCTCTCTATGGAACCACAACCAGAGGGGCCCGTGGGAAAGCGAACTTGCGGCCCACCTCGTCGACGACGTTAATCTGGCACGTGTAACGGCCCGGCGCCAGGTCTTTCAAGGGGACCTGGAACTTCACCGGAACGGTTTCGGGGCGCGTGGCGGCCACTTCCGATTCGTTCAGCGGTCCCACTTCAAACGCTTTCGCGCCCTTCTGATTAAACAGGCTCATACTCACCTTCACGCGCCGGGCCTTGGCGTTGGCCGGATCGGGCCACGCGTCGTAGACGTCGAACGTCACGTACAGATTCTGATTGCGGCGGAAAACGTGAGTGATGTTCGGCACCACTTTTTCTTCGCCGTCGATCAGCGGATCGGCCGATATTTCTTTTTTCGTGACTTTCTCGGCCACGCCGACGGCGGTTTTCAGCGGCTCGCGCTGATTGCTCCAGATGATCGAGCTCAGCTTCAACCCCGTGGTTTCGGCGCTCAAATCCGGAACCGTGAAGCGCGACTCGAACGTGCCCATTTTGCCGGTGATATTTTCCCGCACCAGAAATTTCATGTGATATTTTCCCGGGCCCAGCGTGAACCCGGCGTTGTATTGAAAATTCTTGCGATTCGATTTCGCGTTGGGATCCTTATCCAGATTCACCTTGATGTTGTCGCGCACGTTGCCCACCACGTTGCGTTGCTCGTCCTGAATCTGCCCAGCGAAATCGAATTGCGTGACGCTCGCGCCGCCTTTGGCCGCCAGTGCGATCACCGACCCCGGGATTTTTACCGAAACCGGCACGAAATAGCTGAGCGACGACACGCGAAAATAATCGACCTGCAGCAGAAGCGGAATATCGGTAATCGGATCGCCCGCCGAGATCGCCTCTTTCAGCTGCTGTTCTCTATCCTGGCCGCTCAACTTTCCCCAGGTTTTCGGGCCGTAATAGCCGAGGCGATGCTCCAGCTTCGCGTTCATCCCGTTAGTGAGTTTCACCTGGATTCGGCGGTATTTTCCGTTCTCGGCGGTGTTGGTCGTGTAATACCCCAGGATGTAGTAGCTACGCATGGCCTGCTGCGCCTGCGTGATGCCCCCGGCGATGTCGTTGCTGTCCAGAAACGCCTTGCCTCCGGTCTCCGCGGCCAGCGTCGAGAGCGTCTCCTGCGAATCGTTGATGGCCGCACGCTGCGAGTTGTAGGCCGAGCCATTAAAAATTCCGCTGCCCCGTGACGCCGCTTTGCTGGCTCCTCCGCCCGGAGGGTCGGCCATCAGGCCTCGCGTGTCGATGGGATAAATCTGCATGTTGGCCTTCACCGCCGCATTGATCGACGCTTCCAGCTGCGCCTGATTGTCGACGCCCGTTTTGCTCACGCCCGCCGCGAAATAAAGGAGCGCTTTCTTTTCCGGCAGAGCCGATAGCATGCGCGCGGCCTGTTCGATCGCGGCCAGTTTTTGATCGGTATTGAAAATGTTGAATTCCGTCTCGTCGGCGACGAACGCCGCTCCGGTGTCTTCGTTGTTGGCGTCGCCCGTGTCCGCCAGGCCCGCCATTTCGGACATTTCCCCGATCGGCAGATCCTTGATGATCTGCGTCAGCAGTTCGCGGTCGGCCGTGAAATCCGTCTTGATATAAATCTGGCTGGTGTACAACAGAATCGCCACCATGTCGTCCTTGGTGATGTGCTTGTCCAGATACTCCAGCGACGCGTCTTGGGCGCGCAACTGTTCGGGGATGCCCATCGATGAAAAATCGAGGAAGAAGACCAGCAGGCGCTTGTCGTGATACGTGATCTCTCCCGGCTTTTCCGCGGTGATGGTGGTTTTCGCGGCCTGCGGCAGCACCAGTTGATCGGACAGAGTCAAAGTCGGCGGAGGCTCCGGATCCATGGCCAGTTTTTGATATTCGAACACCTCGATCTGCTGCTGCTTGCCGTCTTCAAAAACGCTGAAATCTTTTTTCGTAAGGCCGTCGATGGGTTTGCCGGCCTTATCCTTCACCGTGACGTCGACGATGACCAGGTCGCGGCGAGTGGAAAACGTAGGCGGTTGCTGCGCGGGCGCGGGAAAAAGGCAAACACATATTAGGCCGCTGATGAACACGGATGAACGCGGATACCGAAGTCTCTTTGCGTTCCATCCGCGTTCATCCGTGTTCATCAGCGGCCGATAAATCTTTTTCATCAGAAGCTGAACCTCAGCAGCAGCGTGACCGCTCGCGTGGCCGACGCCCCGGTCGGCAGCCCGTACATGTTGGAATTGACCGTGGTCCCGATGTTGGCGATCACCACGTGGTTCAGCGCGTTGGTCGCGCTCAGCCGCAGTTGCAACTGCCGCCGCGTGTCGCCGAATCGAAACGCCCGATTCAGAGACGCGTTGAGAGACGTATGAAACAAGCCCGGAATCGTGTCGACTCCGGCGTTGCCGAATTGGCCCGCCGCGGGCGTCGTGAACGCCAGCAAATTGAAATAAGGATAGCCGGCCGCTTCAATGGGAAGGCCCGTGGCCTGCGCTCGTGGAGTGCCGATCGCGCCGTTGCCTCCGGTATTCGACAGATTGCCGCCGATCGTCGCCGTCATCGGCGTTCCCGACGTCGCGGAAAAAGTCCCGCTGAACATCCAGCCCGCCAGCGCCGCCGTTTTCCACCCGCCGTTGCGCATCATGCCGTGAATGCCCACCGGCGAGGACGCCAGAAACGTGGTCGACAAATTGTGCCGCTGGTCGAAGCTCGAAAGGCCTCGCTCCAGCCCCCAGTCGTTGATGAACTGCGCCACGGTGCCGCCGGTGCCCGTGAAGCTCGAGGCGTCGTCAATCGACTTGGAGAAGGTGTACAGCGCCGTCGCCGAGATGCCTCGCTGAAATCGCCGCGTGATGCGCGTCTGCCCGGCGTTGAAAATCGAATTGGCGCCATAGGTCTGATACGTAAACCCGGTGGCGTTGGCGATTTTCAGATTCTGCTGCGCGGTGGAGAGCGAAGTTCCAACCGATTCGTCGGGCGCTTCCACCACCCCTAAATCCGTTCCCTTGGTCCCGATATATTCCAGTTCCAGCACCACCGCGTGCGGCAGCGTATTCTGAATGGCGAAACTCCACGTCTGCGCGTAGCCCAGCTTGTAATTCGGATTGATGGCGTAAGTATTGGTCACCGTCTGGTTGGACGATGTGGCGAATCCGTCTTCGAGCGTCAGCGGTTTTGTCACACTGGTCGAAAGCGTCGCGGCCGCGCCAAACTGAGGCTGCGAGGCCATGCTGCTCCCAATCGTCCCGTACGGCGAGCCGCTATAAAAAATGCTGTAGCCCCCGCGGAAGATCAGCGCGTGCTTGGGAAACGGACGGTAAGCGTAGCCGAAGCGCGGAGAAAAATTCGCTTTTTCGGGCCGAACCAGGCTGGTGGGCAGGCCGCTGGTGCCCGCCGTCGCCACCGTTACCGAAGTAAAATCCGGACTGATCAGCAGGTTCGCCAGGCGATTGTACTTCTCCGTGTACGGCGCGAAGTATTCGTAACGCAATCCAAAATTGAAGGACAGTCCGCGCGAAATTCGAAAATCGTCCTGCGCGTACCCGCTGGTGGCCCAGCTGCGCAAATAAATCGGATTCGTTCCAAAGCGCACCGAGCTCGATTGCGGCAGGCCCAGCAGAAAGTCCGCGAAGTCGTATCCGGTGCCGCTGACGGGCTGGCCGCTCGCGCTCAACTCGCTGGTCAGCAGTCCGCTGAAACTGAACGAGCCTCGCGCGTTCTGATTGCTCAAGCTATCCTGATCGAGGCGCCGGAACAGGTAGCCGAACGTCAGGTTGTGCTTCTTCTTCAGAACGTAGGTGATGTTGTCGGTGAAATTGAAGGTCTGGCTGTGCGTCGATGACGCCGAGCTGTCCGACAGACTTCCAAAATTGGTGAACGACAAATTAGGCGGACCGTAGTTAATGGGCGACTGAGAGGTGCCGGCGATGTGCAGCACCGCCGCCACGTCCGTCGTGTAAGCGAAATAAGGATCGCCGATGGTCACGTTGCGGCTGAACGTCAACGTTGCGCTGTTGTTGAATCGCCGTCCGAAGCTGTGGCTCCATCCGGCGGCGGAGCTGAGGCCGTAACCCGTGGTCGAATCGCGAAATCCGAAAAGCTGTTCCGTGTTGGAATCGCGATTCTGATATTGCTCGTTGAAGGTGAGCCGGTCCTTGTTCGACAGCGGCGCGTTCAGGCGTACGCCGATATTGTTATTGTTGTTCGGCGTCGAGGCGACGTTGCGGTAGTTCTGCACCAGGCCGCTATAGCTCGGTGGCGGGAAATAATGCAGCAGGCCGGCCGAGGCCGTGTCGAATCGCGCCAGTGGAATCATATTGTTCGGAAACGGAAGCGCGCTGAGCGGGTCGTAAATAATGTTCGATATTCCGGAGAAATCGCCTCCCCGCTCGTCCGCCGTCGGGACCGAAGAAACCTGGCTGTACGGATTCCTGCTCTGCGTGCCCTGATAAGTGAAATAAAAACTGGCCCGCTGCCAGTTCAGGATTTTCGGAATCACCATCGGGCCGCCGACGTTGACGCCGAATTTTGCGTTGTCTGAGGAAGGCTTCGGTTGGGATTGGCCGTTCAAGGAAAACGGAGCCGCGTTCAGCGCCGAGTTTTGGAGCGTGATAAAAACCGAGCCGGTATAGGCAGGTTGTTGCCGCCTCCGGTTGCCGAAGCTGGCGAACTGGCCGTTGTAAGGGCCACGCCGCGCCTGCTGATTCCCTCCGCGCCCCCCTCCACGACCACCCGGGCCTCCTCCGCCGCGTCCACCACCGCCGCCCGGTCCGCCGCCGCCCGGTCCCCCACCAAACCCAGGTCCACCTTGTCCACCTGGAGGCCCCCCGCCGGGACCGCCTCCGAATCCTCCTCCAAATCCGCCGTTGATCGCGCTCGCGCCCAGACCGCCCAGCCCCAGAGTATCGCCGCCTGGTGCGGTCATCCCGGGAGGGAGTCCAAGGGTACTATTGAGCCCCATGGGACCGCCAGGACCACCCGCACCGCCGTCGGGAGGCCCTCCAGGAGGTCCCCCGCCGCGGCCCATCATTCTCTGCCGCCGCGCTTCATCGTCGCTCGATTGCGCCAGACCGCCGCTGGTGCTGCCGTTGACCAGAAACGCCTCGTCGGCTTCGGACGGATCGCCAAGGCCAGCCGTCGCGGCGCTGGCCGCTTCGGACAATGCCTGTTGACCGTCCTGAGTCGCGGTAACCGTAGTGTTTTGAAAGGCTTGCCGTTGCGGAGGCGCGGGCTGGCCCGGCTGTTGCCCAGGCGCCGCCGGCCGATTTCCGGGCGGCGGACCATTTCCCGGACCCCTCCCCTGCTGCGGAAAGCCTCCTCGTCCAGCCCCACCCCGGCCCCGATTCCTGGTCTGATTCGATGGACCGGGCGCGGGCGCTCCAGCGATGCGCGGCATCTCCACCGTCCAGTCCTTATAGCCGGGCTCGATCCCAACGGTGATTTGTTCGTGAACGGGCGGGAACCCAAAAACCTGCACCTGGACATCCCACACCCCTGGCGCCAGGTCGAGAGTATAACGGCCAGCCTCGTCCGTGAAGGTGGTTATCTTCGTTTCCCCCTGGACGGCGGTGACGGTGGCTCCAGGTAGAAACTGGTCGGCCGCCCGCACGGAGCCGTTCTGCCGCGTTCCGGCGGCTAAAATCCCTACGCCGATCACGCAGGAAATGAGGTAAAAGAAGGGTCGCACGTTCCGTTGGAAGCCATTATGACGTCTTCAGACGGCCTTGGTTGACATTTTCCTGTGGAAAACGATCATAATTATTGACTTAGCATTTGTAAACCGTGTATTCTACATTGGACTATCCCTAGTTCCGGAAGAGTACTATAGTTTCGCGGGAGTCGGCATGAGAGTTGTACGCGGGGCCAGGGATGGGAAGAGACTGCTGGAGCCTAAAAAAACTGTGGGAGGAAAGATGAAAGCTTCTTTTGGGATAATTGCGATGCTGGTGATGGGAACCGGGGCCCTCTGGGCGGCGAACACCACGCCCTGTCCGGCTGTCGGATCCGATACGAACGGTTGTGAGTACATCATCACGGTTACAGCCGTAAACGGTTCGGGGGCAGCCACTGCGTTCACCGTTGCCCTCAATGCGCCGGACCAAGGTCCGTACGACGCCGTTGAGGACACGCTGGTAGGGATCATCAACAATTCCGGCAGCGTTTTGAAGTCGATTACTCTGCCTAACACTGCTGGGCAATTCGGTTTCGACGGCGACGGCGCCTGTATCGGCGGGGGGACTTATAACCCGGGGCCGACTGCGGCGCAATGTCTAAACGGCGTCTTTGGCGTAGGTGGAAGCGGGTTCGACGATTATCTGAGCGCCACGGCGACCTCATTCACTAATTTCGCGGGGGCCACGGGTACGGTTAATTTCAACAACATCGCGGCCGGCGGCACTTCCTGGTTCGATCTGGAAGGCGCTCTGACCGCCAACCAGCTTGGCGGCGGGTCGATCACGCCCGCGCCGAGTTCGCTGGTGCTGTTGTCGATCGGTCTGGCCGCGCTGGCGATGTTCCTGTTCGTCAGGGGCAAGTTCGCTCGCGCGAGTTAAGCCGATTTGTTTGGTACTGAATTGTCCCTCATGCCGGCCGTTCTAACCGGCATGAGGGATTGTCTTTTCGATACGCTTTGATTCCCCTCCGCAATCCCGTTTTTCTTTTCCTTTTAACTATTGAGGGAACGTTTCCCGGAGCACCGGGTACAGGCGCTGAGCCAGATCTGTCGCCTCCCGCGTGGCTTCCGAAATGTCCATGCCTCCCGCCCCGGTGGTGACCCGCACTAAAGAGGTGTCGGTCCGCCGATACCGCAGCGCGTCCACCATTAACCAGAACTTTGCGCCCCATTCTCCGGCTACCACCCGCTTGGGTGTCTGATACCAATAGAGAACCACCTCGCGCTGCTGGCCGCTCGCGATCACGTAGCGGTTCACCGTGATGGTTCCGGCGCTGGTGGCGATGTCGATGGTCGAGTCCGATTCGGGCACCCATCCGGCGGCGGGAAGACAGACCTGCGGCGAATGAGGCTGGCTGGTGCCGGCTCTCTGCGATTGAAACCAGGCCAGGAACACATTGGCAAACTCTCCGCCGGGTTGTAGCATGTAGGTGGAGTTCATCAGCCGGTCCGCGCCGAGCTGCGCCTCGGTTGCCGCGTCCACCGGGATCTCGCTCGCGCGCTCCCACGGACCAATCTGCGCGGGAAAGTGCGTCAAGTCGGGCTTCGCCGGAGGCTTTTCGATGGTTCCGGTCCAATGCACGAACAGCGCCTGGGAGGCCAGGAAAACCGGGATCAGAATCGTTTTAGGCTCGTTCATGGCTCCACGTATAAAGGGAATTGAACAACCGATGGACAAGAAAAATCAGCGCCAGGCAGAGGACGAACACACCCCCGCCGGCCACCTCGTGCGGCGTGCCGGAATCGAGCGCGGGAACAGCCGCGGAGACCGCGACGCGAATGGCGTTGGCCACGATCGCGATAGGCACCGCCGATAGCAGCAGAGCCCACCGCATCCATACTTTGGTTTGGGGCTTAATATCGGCCAGATACGCGAACACCACCGCGATAAACGCCAGCGACATCAGATAGCGCACGCCGCTGCATGCCTCCACCACCGAAACTCTGTGTCCGGCCACGTCCAGAATGACGCCTTCGCGCACCACCCGAAATCCGATGTGGGAAAGAACGCCGGATGCCAGGCGGCTGGCCAGCAATTGCAGCGGTAAAGTAGTCTGGTTATAAACAATCGCCAGCTTGGGCAGCGTGAATAACGATAGAGCGGCGGGAAACGCCCAAACTCGCAGGAAGCCGAATCCGCCCAGACAAAGAACGGTTCCGATGACGGATACAAGGAACGCCACCGCGCTGGCGAAGAGTCCCAATCCAAGCGACGAAATCGCCTGCATGGCGGCCGCGCCCAGCAGCAACGGGAATCCCCACCATGTTGGCGACACGGGAAGCGCCCTCCAGCGCGCGCGTTCCCGCCACACGATCCAGGCTATGACCAGGGGCACCGCGAAGCCGTGGGACATATCTTCATCGGTCCACCACTGGTTGAACATTCCGCGCAGCGTGGACGCGTAACAGGCAAGGAGGGCCAGCGCGGCCAGACCCGCAATGAGGGCTCTCCGGTTCGGCATCGGCTATGCGCGAGGGGTGACAGGCACCGAGAACTTGTCGAAAGCGTCGGTCAACAGCGCCGCGATTTGGAGGGCGTCGCGCCGCTCGATTTCGTGGCGATGAATCATATGGACCGGTTTGCCGTCCTGAAACAGGGCGATGGAAGGCGAAGACGGCGGATAATCGGCCAGCAGCGCGCGCAGATGGGCCACGGCCGCTTCATCTCCGCCCGCGAATACAGTTGCCGATTTCGACGGCTTTGCCGCGTGCTGCAAGGCCATGCCGATGGCCGGACGGGCCTTTCCCGCGGCGCAGCCGCAGATCGAGTTCACGATCATCATGACCATGCCTCCGGATGCGATGATCTTGTCGACCTCCTCCGGCGTCCGCGCCTCTTCCACGCCAAATCGCGTCAGGTCGGCCCGCATGGGGGCGATGAAATGTTCAGGGTATGCCACGATTTCATTCTATCCTGTGGCGCACGGACGTGCCGTATCGACCCCCTCGAAAATAGCGAGCGTCTCATCCAGCCCCATGCGTCAGCTTGGGGTTAGTGCGGGCATGGAAATAACCCCAAGCTGACGCATGGGGCTGGATGTTTCATTGCGATCGGTGCGCCGAGGCCATCCAAACCCGAGTGTCGACGCAGCCAGGCGCTATCATCGATGATGCCGCTATGAAATACTCACTCTTCCTCATCGCCCCGCTGATATTTGCGCAGCCTGTCACGGAGGCCTATGCCAACACCGATCCCCAGCAGGCGATGGATATCCTGCGCCCCAAGGAACCCGGACTCCACCCGGCGATTCTCGCGATTCATGGCGGAGGCTTCCGCGCCGGCTCACGCAAGGGCTACCAGTCGACCTGCGCGATGTTGGTCCAGCACGGCTATGTGTGCGCTACCGCGGATTATCGCCTGGCTCCCGCCGCGCCGTTTCCCGCCGCGGTTTACGATGTGAAGGCGGCGGTGCGGTATCTGCGGGCAAACGCCGCGCGGCTGGGCGTCCAAGAAGCGAAAATCGGCGTGATGGGCGGATCGGCCGGCGGCCACCTCGCGCTGTTTCTCGGCGTGACGGGCAACGTGCCGGAATTTGAAGGCGATGGTCCGAATCGCGACCAATCCTCGCGCGTGTCGGTAGTTGTCGATTATTACGGGCCGTCGGATCTCACCAGGTCCTACGGGCGCAGCGTGGATGCGGCCGAAGTGCTGCCGCTGTTTCTGGGCGGCGACGTGGCCCATGCGCGGGCCATGCACCTGCGTGCCTCTCCCTTGTTCTGGGTGACTCCCGACGCCGCGCCGACGCTGGCCATTCAAGGCACCAAGGACCGTTATGTGAACTACGAGCAGTCGGTCTGGATGATCGACCGCCTGCTGGCGGCGGGCGTGGAAGCGGAGCTGGAGAGTATCGAAGGGGCCGACCACGGATTCAAAGGCGCCGATCTGGAGCGCGCCGATAAACGCATGCTGGGCTTCTTCGACCGCTTCCTGAAATAGGCTCGCGCTACTGAAAATCTCCTCTCCGGCCGATGAAGGAGTGACGGACTTCCCATGCGCTGCCTCCATTGCAACAAAAAGCTGAGCCTGCTGAAGCTGGCGAAAGGCGACAGCTTTTGTTCGTCGGAGCACTTTGACGCGTACCAGCTCCGGTTGTCGAAAACCGCCTACGACCGCCTGATCAACTTGCCGGACGAGGAGGCTCCGAAGGTTCCTCTGATCTTCAAGCCTGTCGAGGTTCCCCGCAGCGAGCTCGAAGCGGATTCGGCATTGGCGCGCCTTTCGGCGTTCCGCGCCCCGGAAGAAAAAGCCGCGCCGGCGCCGCCTCCGGCCGCGCTCCAGGCTACTCCGCAGGCTCCGCCCTACGCGCCGTTTCTGTCCTCGCCTCTGCCTTCTTTCCCGCCGCATTCCCCGGCTCCTGTGGGCAACGAAGGGGATGCCGGCGAACCGGTTCCGGCTCCGCGGGACCTGGCGTATCCCGTTCACGACGTCGAGGCGACGGTGTGCATCCTGAATTTGTACCTGCGCCTGGGTCTTTCCGAAACACAGCCTCTCAACTGGGCGGGGGGACCGCGCGCGATCGCCATTCCCGAAAATCTTCCCGGGGAAATTGCGCGCCCGGCGCTGGAAGTTCAACCCGGCATCGAGTCGTTGGAAATCGAACCCATCGAAATTCCGGCGCCCAGCGAGCCGCTCACCGAGGTCGAACAGGCGTCTTCGATCGCTGCGCCGCAGCCGGAACCGGAGGCGACCGCCCCACGTCTGCCCTTCCTGGTCGCGCCATCGTTTCGGGAGAAAGCGGGAGAAGCCTTTCTCTTCGACGCCGCCGCGAGTTCCATGCCGCGGGATGAGAAGCTGGCTCCGGTTCTCGATCGAGTACCCGCTCCCGTTCCGCCGCCCGGGATTGCGCAATCCACCGGTTTTTCAAAAACCACATCGATCCAGCTCCGGGATGTGGCCGGTCAGCGGATCCAAAGCGCATTTGACTTGCCCGCGGCGGTGACACCCCTTCTTCCAGAAGAAACGGCGATTCAGTCCTACGAATGGCAGGCGGAAGACGGCCCGATCGATATTGCCCGCAGGCCTCTGGAGGCGATCCGCCCGGCAACCGGCGCGATCGATTTCGCGTCTCCCTCGCCGGCGCCTCTTCGTCCCCACGCGACGCTGCCGGCGAATATCGACCGTGGACAGATTCTGACGGGCGCCAGCGCGCTCGTTCGGAGTGTTTTAGAGACGCCTCGGCTGGAACCTGCGTTCCTCACGACTTCGGTTGACCCGGTGGAGCTGGGATTGCCGGCGATCCGGGCTCCGCTCGCGGCCTGGGAAGGTTTTTCGTCCCGCACCTGGGAAAATCGGGAAGGTCGTTTCTCCCTGCCTACAGCGGGAGAGCGGAATTCGACGCTCGTCGAACTGCCTTTTCTTCCGATGGCGTGGCTCGCCGCCGCCCTGCCTCTGAACTCGGACGCGACTTCAGCCGGGTTGACGCCCGCGATTCGCCTTCTTACGCCGAAGGAAATCCCGACCCACCCGGCTCTGATCGCGAGCCCGCCGCTGGGGTCCTGCTTTGATCGTGCCTTCACCCTTGCGCCCAGCGCCAACTTCGGGCAGCCGGATCTGTCGCCCTTCGATTCGACGAGTTTGCCGCAAGCCACTGATATTCCTGCTCGTAACTCGAAAATAGCGCTCTGCGCCCTGACCGCAACCTGGAATCCATGCCTGCCCGTAACTCCAGACGTGGGGCTCCTCAAGTTCCTGCCTGTTCGTCGAAGTGCAATCCTGCCGTCCGCCAGAAGTTGGCCGCGATTAGCGGCGTCGTTGCAGTAGCACTTTTACGAACTTTTACCTGAAACTATGCAGACCTTAGACATCTATGCCGATGCTTAAGTAGAACTACAAGGCCCGAGGGTCCAGATCCGTGGAAACTATGCAGAAAACAAAGACCAATCCGGGGAACGTGGCAACGATAGATCCGGAGCCCGGCGCCGCTGCGTTACGGTCGTTGGCGGTGGCAGTATCGTTGCATCTGAAGGGCGAGCAGGAGGAGGCGCTAAAGGAACTGGATCGCGCCGAGGCCTCCGCCAAGGGAGACGACCTGGCCGAGATCCAGGCCGCGCGGGGCCACATCAATTCGGAACTGGGCCGCTTCGATATCGCCGCCGCCAGCTATGCGGGGCTGGCGGAGCTGCTGCCAGAGGACGCGCAAACCCGCTACAAGCTGGGCTTGTGTCTTCAGCACCTGGGCCGCTACGACGAGGCTCTCGAAAATTTCCGCGGGGCCATCTCGCGGGGGGATCAGGATCTAAAAACCAAGCTGGCCGCCGGTGCGTGCCTGCTGCAACTGAACGACGGCACAGCCGCCGTGGAGGCCTTCGACACCGCGCTCGCTCAGGCGCCGGACTCCGAAGAAGCTCTGTTCGGGAAAGCAGTCGGGCTGCAACTGCTGTGGATCTTCGATGAGGCCTCCGCGATCTATGAACGGATCCTGGCGGCGAATCCGCACGCCGAGGAAACGCTGGCGAATCTGGTCAGCCTGAATTTGCAGCGGAAAGACTACGATTCCGTGCGCCGCTGGAGCGACCGGTTGCTGGCCACCCATCCCGACGCAGTAGCCGGTCTGGTCGGCCTCGCCGGAGCATCCTTCGCCACCGGCGATATGGAAGCCGCGGCGAAACAAACCACTCGTCTGACCGAGCTCGCGCCGAATTCCTACGATCATTGGTTCAATCTGGGCGTCGCGCTCCAGCGTTTGGGCCGGCTGCCGGAATCGGCCGGCGCCTATCAGCGGGCGGGCAACATCCGTCCGGAAGCGACCTTCGCGCACATCAACCTGGGCGTGGTCCATCGCGAACAGGGCGACTGGTCCGGCGCTCGCGCCGCCTTTGAGAGAGCGGTCGAGGCCGCGCCGGAGCGCGAGGATCTGAAGCTGGAACTGGCGTCGATCATCGAACGAGGCGGTTCGCTCGACGAGGCGGAATCTCTTTACGCGAACCTGGTGATGACCAATCCGGATCTGGAACACGCCTGGTTCCGGCTGGGCTACCTGCGGCTCCAGCGCGGCGATCATGCGGGCAGCATTCCGGCGTTCGAAGCCTGCCTCAAGAATCGTCCGGAGTGGCCGGAGGCGGAAATCAACCTGGGCCTGGCGCACACCCGCGACGGCCAGTATGACCAGGCCGAGGCCGTGCTGAATAATCTCCTGCGACGGAATCCGAAGTCGGCCGAGGCTTTGAACGGGCTGGCGGTTACCGCGCTCGAGAGGCCGGATCACGCCAAGGCGCTAACCTACCACCTGGCGCTGCTGGACGCGGGCGAAAAATCGCCGGAGATTTACTACAATGCCGGGCTGCTTTCGCAGCAGTTGGATCAACTGGAAAAATCGGTGGATCTGTACCGGTCGGCCCTGAATCTGCGTCCCGATTTTCCGGAAGCGCTTTCGAATCTCGGCCATGTGCTGCAGACTCTGGGCCGGGGCGATGAAGCTCTCACCTGCTGGGTTTCGGCATTGGAGAAGAAACCGGAACTGGCGCGGGGATACTTTCTCCGGTAAACGGGTTGGCCATTAGCGTGGCGCACGCCCCCGGCGTGCCGCGTCGACACTCGTGTCGATGCCTGTCTTGATCACCCGCGCGAAAAATGGGGACTGCCTACTCTGTCCCAAGGAGCGCCTTTTGCGACGCGTGGACTTCAGCGGGCTGTCCCCATTTTTCGCCTCGTCCACTCAAGCCGCTGGCCCCCCAGTGTCTTCGAGAGTGTCGATGCCTGTCTTGATTCACCCAGGGTAGGGCCTCGAGGCACGCCCTTAGCGCTTGCGCCACACTAGCGCGCTACGCCGCAGGGCGAGGTCGCTTCCATCCTGGCGATCAACTCCGCGCTGGACTCTTCGGCCAGATGCTCCAGCACGGTCACGTTGGTGTGAGTTTTCACGGCCAACCTTTCTCCCCCGATTTCCACCATGCCTCTACCGTCCCCCAGCCAGCCGGCGATCTGCTGCGCCCGGGTCGCGATTTCCGCTTTCGAGGCTTCAAAAATGGTCATCAGCGCATCCTGCGACCAGCGGAAAATCACGTCGTAGGGCCGGATGGTCGCGGCCAGGCGATCTCCCAGTTCCTTCATGATCTGTCCCGATGCCGCCTCCTTGAATCCTGGATGAATGGATCCTTCCTCGCTCCAGCCGACCAGGATCACGCAGAAGGAGCGCTTCTTCGCGATCTGGGTCAGGATGCGCCGCTCGGCCGCGATGCGGTTCAAAAGCCCGGTCTCGGGATCGATGAAGTTCGAAGTAGTGGCCTCGGCGAGCCAGGCGTCGATTTCTTCGCGCCTTCGGCGAAGGTCTTCGATCATGGCGAGTTTTTCGGTCAGAGCGCGGCGCGAATACGACCGCAGGCCTGCCGCGTAGCGCTTGAATCCGATTCTTAGATCGGCTTCCGAATCCACCTCGGCTGCGGTGCCGATGTGGTCGGCCAGATCCTCTAAGAACGCGCGCTGCAAATCGCCCGAAGCCTCCAGCGTTTCTTCCGTTTCGCGCAAATGTTCCAGCAGCATGGCCGCGTGGCTCGATCCAGCGGCGATCCAGGCGCTGGCGGTTCTGGAATATTCCAGCAGATCGGTCTCCACCGCCTCCTGGCTTTGCCGCAGCGCTTGCGGCGTGGCGTCGAAGCCAAGCCTGCGCGGCAGCTTCAACAACCGCTCGCGATACATCGCGCCCACAGCCGGGCACACTTCGGCCATCGAGTTTCCGATGGCGACCACCGTGCTCAGATAGCAGGCCAGCGCGGTTTGTTCAGCTTCCGGATTTGGCAATTCAGGCGTGGAACTCATGCTCTCCCGTACAGTTCATCGGCATATTTGGCCCCCTCCTTCACAGTCGAAGGCCAGTTTCCGATGAACCGCAATGCGTAACAGGTGGTCGCGGCTCGGTAAGCAGTTGATTTCATGCCCATCCGTAACGCATGGCGGTTCCACCGCTCTGCGGGGAGCCCCATGCGTCAGCTTGGGGCTTGTGCGGGCCTCGAGATAGCCCCAAGCTTACAGCATACGGACAGATGAGACCCTCTGCGCTAAAAAAATCCCCGTTGCCACTCCATGGAGGGGATCCGCCCGCAGGACGGCCTACGGTGTTCGCGCGGGCTCGGATTCCGACGCCGGCAGATTGGGACGCAGCCGCTCGACCCTCCACGTCACCTTGCCGCCCTGCTCCCTCTCCGTGCGCGTGATCCTCAACTTCGCGTGCGCGAGATAGTTCAAATGGACCCGGTCGAACGCCAAGCCGGCCGAGGCCATCAGCTTCATATAATCGCCATGCGCGGTTTCATCCGGAGCTTCGGTGTAGCCGGAATCCCAGGTGACGTCGGGCGAGACGCCTCCTGTGGCTCCGCCTCCTCCCGCTCCCGCGCCAGCGCCGCCGCGCCCCGCCGATCCTTTTAACGCCATGTAAATCCGGATGCCGTCGACGATCGGCTGCTGCATGTCTTCCGGCTGCCAGCGCTGCCCGAAGCGCTGATACCGCGCGTTCATCCGATTTTCCAGCTCCATCAGACCGGGGACGCCGCGCTGCGCCTCCACAATCCGGTCGCGAATCTCATACGCGATTTTTTCGCTGTACAAATGCGTATCGTCCCGCAAATAAGTCAGGCTGGTGAACCACCCCCGAGGGATCCACCAGGTGCGCCCGTTGTTGGCTCCCTGCCGCGTCGTCACCCAGGCCGAGTATTCCGAAAAAGGCTGCACCCATTCGTGCGACGGGTACCCGTGCGGATTCAGAAACGCGTCCGGCAGCCACGTGTCGAGCAACTGCTTCCGCGTCCGCGATTCCGGATAAACCGGATCGGTCTCCGCCTGCCCCGCCACCACATCCGCCGCGAGCGAGCCGTGATAGCCCGGATGCAGCATATTATTCGGCGTGATCTCCGCGAGCTGCACCGAAAGATCCGCGCCGTCGCTATTGGTGATCGGATGCAGCACGACGTTCACTTGCTTGAGCAGCGCCCGCGTAGCTTCGTCGGTAGTGAGTTGCTCGCCCAGCTTGTCGATGTGGCTGGTGCTGGAAACTTCGTTAGCGTGCTGCCGCCCGCTATAAACGATGGATGCCTTCAAGGTCGTCTCCTTGGCCCACGAATGAAGCCTCGCGGGCGAAGGCAGCATCACGTCGGCGGCCCACAGGTTCTGGCCCAGGTAGCTGCGCCCCATCCAACATGCAACCACGCCGGGAGTTTCGCTGAGCTTGGCCAGCACGCTCGCGTTTTCATCGGGCGAGATCGGCTCGTCCCATTGAACTGAATTTCGCTTCGGGTCGCGATAATCGGCGATCATCGGGCGTTTCGCCACCGGCGCGCAGACGCTCCAACTCCCAATCTCGCGCGGCGCCGGACTATCGACCTTCGCCGCCAGCGGCACAGGTAGCTCAAACTCCACGGCCATTTTCCGCAAATACGGATACGCGAGCTCTTCCTTATATAACCCCGCCGACTGCATCGCCCAAAGCCACTTCATTTGTCCCTTGGCCTGCTCCACCGGAAAAATCCCGCGCTCGATCTGCGTGGTGCCTTCGAGCTTCACCCAGTCGTTGTACTTGTCGTCCTTGAAATCCGCAGGCAGCAGCCAGGTGAGGCTTTTCGGCCCGTCGGCAGTGGCGCGAGCCTCGATCAGCCGCGGCTGCATCGCCCCAGTCAACGCGTACAAATTGCGCTTCCGCTCATGATGCTTGCCCTGCGCGTCCATCCAGCTCAAACTAACCATGGGATTCGCCGCCGGCTTGGCGTAAAACTCGATGTGAACGTGCCCGTCCTTTCCGTCGTCCGGCGCATGAACGATGGGAATAATGCGCCCCACGTAGGTGACCGCGCGCCCCGCCTCCATATCGCCGATCATGTTGGCGAAATTTTCGGTTGAATAAAATGTGTCTTCCTGCAACGCTTCGAGCGACGAAATATGTTCCTTGTCGATGCCCAGGTTGAAATCCGGCTCGCTCATATGGATGTCGATTTTGAGCGTGTCGAAGATCGGCGCGAACTCCGGCCGCAGTTCGCCGTGCGATTGCGACATCACGTGGCGGAAAATCTTCGGCAGCGTCTCGTTCTGGTAGTGATCCCAGAACTCCTCGATGTCGGTTTTTATTCGCTGATCCAGAATCACGCCCGACCCGGCTTCGATCCGCACCCATCCCGTATCGACCTCCACCTGCTCATATGGCTTGATCACGCCGCTGTACGGCTGCATCGCCGTCGTGACCGTGAACTCGCGCGAGAGAAGCTCCTTGCCCGCCGCGTCGTAAGCGTGGATGCGATAGGTGGGACCTCCCTCAAATTCGTCAAGCTCGATTTTTTCGAGCGGAATTTTCAATTCATTCGCCAGCGCCTCGTCCACGGGATAAAGTTCGTGAACCCACCGCGCCGGCGAGTACATCACACGCATCCCCGTCGCATCTTCATTCTTCCTGAATCCGATTCTTATGGACGCCACGGGCTTGCCCTTCAACTGCGGCGCGATATCGTCCATCAGCCAGCTGAAGCCCTGTTTGAACGCGCAGACCACGGTCACCTGCGCCTGCGGAAGCATCGCCTTGATCTGCGCCGCCAGTTTCTTCCTCTGCTCCGGGCCTTCGCTCACCCGCGCCAGAATCTTCACCGGCCCCTTCACCTTCGGCAGCGCGTCCTTCACCGCCTTCAGCAACCGCGTTCCTTCCCAGGGAATCGTAAGATCTTCCTGAAACGTCGGCGTTGCCTGATGGAACGCGTATCCCGGAGCCTGATAGTGCAGGTTCGGAGTATGCTCGCAGCACTGTGTTCCCGCGTGCAGGCTGCCCGTTTCCACCTTCACCGCCGTGTGCAGTTTCGCGCTGACCTCCTTCTCGATAACACCCTTCAGCCCCGCGTCCGCAACATCCACGTACACCGCGGCCTTCACATCGTGAACCGGCCCCGAAATCTCCTCCATCCATTTATCGAGCCGGTAAAGCGCAACGCTAGCCTGCCCCGCCGAGGACCGCAGCGAGAAAAACCGATGCAGATCGTAGCGAATCTCCTCGAGCGAGAGATACTGCTTTCCCGGCTCCCACAAATTCGGAAAATGCTCAGACAATAGTCCCAGCGCCGCCGCGCGATCGCCCGAGACCAGCACAGCGCTCTGGCGCCCGAACGCCTTATCGACAACCCGCAATTCCCCTTCGCCCGCCGCAAGGGCCTCACGCGCCGTCGCATCTTCGTCGTGAAGCTTGCGTGCTGCTTCCTTGGCCAGATCCGATCCCTCGACGACCACCGCCTTCGTCCGAACATCCCTCAACGCGACCCCGGAATCGGGCGTCGCCAGCGGCAGCGTGATCCCGGTGGTCTCAAGCCCCATCCGAGCCGCGAGATTCGCCATCGCGATCCCGGCCGTGCCCGCCGGCACATAAAGTTGCGAATCAAGATTCGAAGGAATCGGCATCCGAGCCGTCCCGCGAAACAGCCCGCGCATCGTATATAAAGTCGCAAGGTCGAGACGATTCGGCCCTGCTTCCGGGTCTCCAGTTGGCTGCGCTGCTCCCGCAGCCGGAGGAGTAGCCGGAGGCTCGGCGGCCATCGGTTTTTCGCTCACCGCCGAAACGCCGCCAACGACCAGCCCATGCACCAGCGCCAGCTTTGGCAATTTGATCGCGGTCGCGAGTTCTTCCTTCGTCAAAGACCCTTCGAAGAACGCGCGCGCGATTCCTGTCTTGCCCTTGAGATACGTCAAACCCACCGGCTTCGCCTTCACGGCATCGGCAAGCACGCCGAGTTTATCGCCGGGAACTTTCCACAAATACGGAGCCCGCGATGCGAACGCTTCGGCTGCCGCCAGCAATCCGGCATCGTCATGCCCCAGCACGGCCAGATTGCCTCCGATCGAAAAAACGCCACCTTCCTCGGCCTGCAACTGATCCGCGAACTGCCCAGCGACGGCCGCCTGCTGCGCGGGAACGGCGTTGCGCCCAATCCAGATCCTTGGCCCGTCGTTACGATCCTGCGTAGCCGGAATCACCAGCGGCAGCGTCAGCCCCGTGGACCCAAATCCCAACCGAGCCGCAATATCCGCCGCCGCCGCATTCTCCGCCGCGCTCGGATTCGGCGGAACAACCACCTTCCCCGAAACAAAATCGACAATCCCGTCTCCATTCGTATCGCTGAGCATCCAGCCGACAGAAAATGGATCGAGCACGTGATCCGCCACCGGCGCGCTACTCTGAAACGCCCGATTGGCCGGCACAACAAGCACAGCAAGAATGAGCAGCCGTGGCGCACGCCCCCAGGCGTGCCGCGTCGACACTCGTGTCGATGCCCGCACTTACTGCAAATCACCCTTAGGCATCGAACCCGAAATAAACTCGCCAATATCGTGCTTCAATTTGGCATGCGAATCCGAATCGATGTACAGCATGTGCCCCGCCTGATAAAAATCCCAGGTAATCTGCTTGTGCATCTCCGGACTCAGTCCCATGTGGTTGAACGTATACTCCACCGCATAGTAAGGCGTCGCCAGATCGTAGTATCCGGCCGCAATCATGACCTTCATGTACGGATTCTTCACCATCGCGTTGCGCAGCAGGCTGGTGGTGTCGCCGAACTGGTTGCCTTGCCCGTAATCCCACGGCTGAATGCCTCCGCTGGTGTAGTAATACATGTCGGTTTTGTAATTCAACTCATCGCGCATGTAGTGCTGGAAAATCGCCACGAACGGCGGAGTAATCAGCGAACTCGACGGATCGTACTCGCTGGTCTCGCCCGTATTCAGCGCCGACGGCCCGTGCAGCCGACCATCATATCTCCCAATAGTCTCGTGTTCTCCGCGCAGCAACTGCCGCGTAAAGTGCGAAACATCCCAGCGCAGATTCGACTCGTCCAGATAATGCGCGTCGAGCCCGGTATATTTCATGAGCTTCTCGATCACCGCCTTGCGCTCGGCCACCGGCAATTCGTCGCCCTTCGCCAGCGCATTGGCGTATTCGCCCTGCGCGAACGTTTCCGCGTCTTTCAAAAACGCCTGCAAGTTTTTCTTCTGCAAATCCGGCGAGACCTTCTTGTGATACCACGCATCGGCCGCGTAGGTCGGGAACTCCAGTTGGAACACCAGATCGTCGCTGCGGCTCCAGATGGTTTCCAGATTCAGCGTCGTGCCGATCAGCACGACACCATTAAACGCAATCCCTCGCTCGATCAGATACCCCGCGACACCCGCCGCCCTGAACGTCCCATAGCTCTCGCCCGCGATGAACAGAGGCGACAATTCCCGGCTATTATGCGTGATGTACATGCGCATAAACTCGCCCACAGATTGAATGTCGCCCTGCACGCCGTTCATGCGCCGCGCGACCTCCACGGTCTTCGCGCGGCTGTAGCCCGTGCCCACCGGATCGATGAACACCAGGTCGGTCTGGTCGAGCCACGTGTCCTGATTGTCCATCATCTTATAAGGAGGCGGAGGCATGCTCCCATTCGGCATCAGCTTCGGACTGCGAGGCCCCATGCCGCCCATGTGAACCCACATCGACGCCGATCCCGGTCCGCCATTGAAGCAGAACGTCAGCGGCCGCTTGGTGACATCGCTCTGCCCGTCGAGCGTATACGCCATATAAAAAATGTGCGCTTCGGTCTCGCCATTGGCCGGATTCTTGAGCGGCATCTGCGCGACCGTCGCCGTGTAATTGAGAGTCTTGCCATGGACCGTCACCGAATGATGCGTGACGACCGGCGTCTCATCCACATCGCCGCCGACTGCGGGTCCAGGACCGGAAACACCTCCTCTGCCGCGTCCACCACCGCCAGGAGCAACCTGCGGAGCAGGAGCAGGAGTAGTCGTCTGCGCTGCGGGAGTCTGGGCCGGCGCCTGTCGAGCCTGGCCTTGTTGAACCAGAAAAAGGGCTAAGAGCGGAGCAATCATTCATAAATGATATTCCAAACCGGTCTCTCACCGGGTGCCATAATAAAGCGAATCCCGTGAAGCGCGGTCTTCTCAAAATCGCGATAACTCTCCTTGCGATCGCCGCCTTCGCCCAGCGCGGGCGATTTCAGGAGCCCGATGACGACGAAAAACTCGCCCCCTCTCGCAATGCCGAATTTCATTTCCTGCGCCTCGAATATACCGACCTCCCGCAGTATCATCGCCGCTGGGGTTACACTTCGCGCGATGGCATCGGCACCGGCTGGTGGCTGGTCGACTGGCCCGCCGCCGACAATCATTTCACCTACGGCATTGAGCGCCTGACCCGCATCGATATCGGCGATCCCCGCCATCTGCGGCTGCTCGACGACAAAATTTTCGATTATCCCTGGATCTACGCGACCCAAACCGGCTGGTGGGATCTATCGGACAAGGAAACCGATCGCCTGCGCGAGTATCTGCTGCGCGGCGGCTTCTTAATGACCGACGATTTCTGGGGCCCCGGCGGCGAGCAATGGGAAGTGTTCCGCCAGACCATGAATCGCGTATTTCCCGACAAGGAGATTACCGAAATCGACGAATCGGATTCCTCCATGCATGTGCTGTACGACATTCGCGAAAAGGACCGCACCTTCATTCCCGGCTCGCGGCATCTCCGCGGCGGCCGAGTCGTGCAGCCCGCGGGCACCAATCCCCAATGGCACGCCCTGCTCGACGACCGCAATCGCATGGTCGTGGCGGTGAATTACAACACCGATATCGGCGACGCCTGGGAGTTCGCCGACGTCCCGTATTATCCGGAGCAGATGACCGCGCTTGCGTACCGCTACGGCATCAACTACATCATTTACGCAATGACTCACTGAGGCAATGTGGCGCACGCACTCGTGCGTGCCGCTCGTTTGGCGCACGCGCAAGCGCGTGCTGTCAGGTGAGACTCGTCTCGATGCTTGCTTTGAGCGACAATAAAAGAAGATGATTCGCCGAACTATTTTATTCGCCGCCGTCGCCCTGCTGTGCCTGGCGCAGGAAGCCGACTGGAAAAAGTCCGAGGCTCTGCCCGGGGTCGATTTCTCCGGTGTGACCAAACCACAGAAAGACGCGGTCCTCGCGGTCCTGCGTACGGAGCCATGCGCCTGCGGCTGCGCGATGAAGGTCGCCGAATGCCGCACGAAGGATCCGGCGTGCGGTTTCAGCCGCCGTCTGGCCGCGTTCGCTGTGCGCGACGCGTCCGCCGGCAAAAAGGAAGCCGCCATTCGCGCCGGCCTCGACAAATACGCCAAGGAACCGCCCCCGGTTCTCGAGCCCCCGGTGAAGCTGTCCATCGCCGGAGCCCCGTTTAAAGGCCCCGCCGACGCGAAAGTGACCATCGTCGAGTTTTCCGATTTCCAGTGCCCCTATTGCGCCAAGGCAGCCACCGAAGCCGCGGCCGTGGCGCAGAAATTCCCGAAGGACGTGAAGCTGGTTTTCAAACAGTTCCCGCTGGAGGATCATTCGCAGGCCGCGCTCGCCGCCGAAGCGTCCCTGGCCGCGCAGGCGCAGGGCAAGTTCTGGCAATTGCACGACAAGATGTACGCCAATTTCCGCTCCATCAACCGCGCCAGGATTTTGGCCTGGGCCACCGAAGTAGGCCTGGACATGAAGCGTTTTCAAGCCGACCTCGACGCCCATAAATACGCCGCGCGCGTGCACACCGAAGAGCAGGAAGGCGAAGTCGCGGGCGTCGAAGGAACGCCGACGTTCTTCATCAACGGCAAGCGCTTCAACGGCGTGTTCGAAGTAAGCGCCATCGCCCCCATCATCGCCGACGAACTGAAGCACTAATGCTGCGGCCGATGTTGGCAATTCAGCCCCATGCGTCAGCTTGGGGCTTGCACTGGGAACCGCAATAGCCCCCAGCTGACGCATGGGGCTCCACGCTCCTCACCGTCCGGATCAAAACAAACTATTCACGCGGTCGCGCCACAAAGTCGTCATTTCTTCAACCCCGCCTGCCAGTTCAACACCACCGTGAATTGCTGCGGCCCGCTTTGGCTCACCGGCACTGAGACCAGAAAACGTTTCCCGTCGCCAGTCATGGCCGGAGGACCGCCGCTGGCTGCGAATTGAAACAGCGCTTTGGCCGCCGAGATCTGGAACCCCGGCTTGGTCGCGATCGCCGCCGACATCATGGTCCTGCGGTCGAGGGCCACGTAGATCAGCTCCTTGCCGTCGTCGCGCCATAGCGGGTAGAATCCCCCGCCGGTGGAAATCTGATGCTTCGCCGTCGCCTCCGGCTTCCCGTCCGAGCCGAGGGAAAACTCCCGGACGTAAACCTCATCGCGCCCGGATTCGTCCGATTCATAAACGATCCATCTTCCGTCCGGCGAAAAATGAGCCGCGGTTTCATCGAATTCCGTCCCTTGAAAAAGCATCGGCTTCTGGCTTCCGTCCATCGGCAGAATCCAGATGTCGTCCTTCGCCTTCTGCGTTACGACGCTGTACAGCAGAAAGCGCCCGTCGGGAGACCAATTCCAGGGATACTTGATTTCATCCGATTTCAGCAGGAGTTCTTCATTTCTCACGCCGCTGGTCGGTTTCTGATACAGATTGCCGGGGCCGTCACGCGTTGACATGAATACCATCCGGCTACCGTCCGGAGAAAAGACCGGGAATGAATCCCTGGAGGCATCGAATGTGAAGCGCGTGGAAGCGCCGCCCCGAGTAAAATCGTAGAGCCATAAATTGCCCTTTCTCAGGGTCTGCGAATCGCCACTGGTTACCGCCGCCTGTTTGCCGTCCCTGGATAGAGCAACTACGCTGAACCTCCCCGGTTCGCCTACGGTTCCCAGATTCTTCCCGTCCCGGTCAAACCAGGTGAGCTGGGTCTCCCCAGGCCCCCGGCTTCCGCCCACATAGGCCAAAACGCCATTGGTGGACGCGGAAAAGCGGCCAATATTTACGGTGCCGCCAACCTGTTCGGCGACCGGGACTGGATCGCCGCTCAACTCCAGTTTGTCGGGATTGAACGCCTGCGCAAGCACCGTACCTTCACGGTAATACAGGAGGTATCCATCGCTCGAGTTTGCGGAAGGCACATAATACTCCCGAAAGTTTTCAGTCACTCGAAGTGGCTTGGTGCTTTGTTCAGAGGGTTTCGCGTCAATCGCGCCCACGTAGATGCCGCTGTTCCCCGCCGCATTGGAGAACCGGGAATAGAGAAAATGGCGGCCATCGGGGAGCAGCCTGGGGAACAAGTGACCCCGTTCCTGGCGCGCGGGGTCCAAGGCCGTCAATGCGGTGGGCGTTCCACCCGCCGCCGATACCCGCATCACACCACCGCCCATACCTCCAAAAAGGATCACCCCATCCCGGCTCCATGAACCGCTCGCGACGTCGCCCGCGTCGCAAATGGTTTGCGGGGGACCGCCTGAAATGTCGACCTTTTTCAGCTTATGGCCGGCGGACAGGAATGCGATGGAGCGGCTGTCGGAAGACCAAAACAGCGGCCCCGGAGTGACCAGGGGATCGACGCCGGGCAAGGCCCGCGCCTCGAGCGAATCGAACGATCTGATCCATATGTGATACGCCCCTCCCGGGTCGAGCGACACGAATGCGAGCTTGCGGCCATCCGGAGAGATCTCCTGCGGCGCGAGCGGCCCCACCGAACCCGCTTGGGGCGGTATCGCGACCTGAAACCGCGTCAGCTCCGCCACCGCCGGCTGTTCGCGAAAATGGACGAACGCGAGCGCGCCCAGCGCCACCGCCACCACCCCCGCGACGATCCAAGGCAGCCTTCTGTGGCGCAGGGCCATGCCCTGCGATGGCCGGGGGTCTTCCAACAACTCCCAGGCATCCCCAATATCCCGCAGCCTCCGCTTAGGATCTTTCTCCAGACACCGCCGAAGCAGACGCTGCGCCTTCGCCGGAACCCGTTCCCATTCCGGCTCCTTGGTAGCCACTTCGATCAGCGTGTCGGAAACAGTTTCCCCCTCGAACAGCCTCTCGCCCGTCAGCATCTCATACAGCACCACGCCGAACGCCCAAATATCCGCGCGCTTGTCCACGGATTTTCCCCGAGCCTGCTCCGGAGGCATGTACGCCGCGGTGCCCAGGATCACTCCCACGCGAGTAGCCGCGTCCAGAGTGATGGTCGACGAATTCTCCGTACGCGCGCCGGCTTCCCCGGTTTCGGCCATCTTCGCCAATCCGAAATCCAGCACCTTCACCGTGCCGTCCGCCCGCAGCTTGATGTTGCCCGGTTTCAGATCCCGATGAACGATCCCTTTTTCGTGCGCCGCTTCCAGCGCATCGGCGATTTGTTTTGCGATACCCAGCGCCTCTTTGAGCGGGACCGCGCCTTGCTTAATTCTCTCCGCCAGCGTCGGCCCCTCGATCAGCTCCATCACCAGATAGTCGGGTCCGACATCGTACAAGTGGCAAACGTTGGGATGATTCAGCGCCGCCACCGCGTGCACCTCGCGCGAGAAGCGGTCGCTGAAGCGCTCGGCGCAAATCTTGATGGCTACATCGCGACCCATCCTGGGATCGGTGGCGCGATAGACCTCGCCCATCCCTCCCGCGCCGATGGGGGCGAGAATTTCGTAAGGCCCGAGCTTATCGCCCACCGAAAGTGGCATATCTTAGCGAGCCGCGACCACAGGAAGCGGTTTTTTATCGCGATTTTCGCGACCGCGCCGTAACCATCATACTGGTTTCGCTGATCCTCCCGCGCTACGAATAATCGCTGTAAAATAATTTTCATCGCGATGCTGCTCTCGATCGCCGCCGCGCTGATTTGTGCCGCGTACGGAGGCCTGGGGCGCCATTTTCGAAGGGATCTGCTTCCTTTCGCTAGCCCTCCTATGGAACCCCGACAGTCATGGAGGGGATATGCGAGGAACAAAATCGCGATAACCGGTGTCTAACGCCGGCATGCGCGATGTCCTCTATTCGCTCCGCCAGTTCGCGAAATCTCCCGGATTCACATTCCTAGCCGTGCTCTGCCTCGGTCTCGGCATCGGCGTCAACGCGTCGATTTTCAGCGTCCTCAATTCTCTTTTCCTCCGCCCAATGCCGGTCCTCGCCCCGGATCGCTTAATCGTCCTCAGCCGCGCCGGCGGACCTCTCCTCTCCTACCCCGACTTCCGCGATTTTCGCGACCGCGCGGTCACTCTCGAAGGCATGGCCGCGTCCTTCCCCACTGAATCGAGCCTCGATTTCGACGGCGTCGCCCACAATGCCGCAGCCGAAGCCGTCTCCTTCAATTATCCGCAGGTGATCGGCGTCCGCCCCTTCCTCGGCCGCTGGTTTCAGAGCGAGGATGAAGACGCCTGCATCATCAGCTACCGGGCGTGGGAGCGCTTTTTCAACCTCGACCCCAACGTCCTCGGCAAGCGCATACGTTCGGAAACGCAGTGGTACACCATCGTCGGCGTCGCGCCCAAGGAATTCGAAGGCATCTACTTACCCATGAGTATGGATCTCTGGGTGCCCCTTCAGCATTGGGCCAAACAGCATCCGGGCTTCAGCAGACGCTTTGAAGATCGCGCCCAGCCGACAGTCTTTATCTTCGGCCGCCTGAAACCCGCCACAGCCGTCCGCCAAGCTTCGGCGGAACTGAACTCCATTGCCGGACAGCTTCCGCGCTCGGACACGAAACCGGCCCCGATTGTCGTGGAACAAGTCCGCGGCATCCCCTCCGCCAACTCCCGCCGCAGCGCCGCGCCCGTCGCCGGAGTCCTGATGGCCGTAGTCGCCGTCATTCTGCTCATCGCCTGCGTCAACGTCGGCAACCTGCTCCTCGCCCGCGGAGCCGCCCGCCATCGCGAAATCGCCGTCCGCATCGCCCTCGGGGCCGGCCGCGCCCGCCTGCTCCGACAACTCCTTACCGAAAGCCTGCTCCTCGCCATCGGAGGCGGAATCGCCGGAGTCTTCCTCGGCATCTGGAGCAACCGTCTCCTCGAAGCCCTCCTCGCCGCCGGACCCTACGATTCCGTCCAGCTGGATCTCGCGGCTGATCGACGTGTTCTTCTTTTCACCGCTCTCCTCTCGCTCGCCACAACGCTCTTCTTCGGCCTGGCCCCCGCGTGGCGAGGCAGCCGGATCGACGTGCTGGCCGGTCTGAAAGGATCGGCTCCCACCCAAGCCCGCTTCGGCCTCCGCCGCATAGGACTGATCGCGCAAGTCTCGCTCTCGCTCGTCTTGCTGTTAACCGCCGGCCTGTTCCTTCGCGTCCTGGGCGAATTTCATACCGCCGACCCAGGCTTCGCCGTCGAGAACCGCCTCTATGTGACGACCTACGTTTCGAAGCCCGAGTTCACTCCCGAATCCGCCCGCGCCTTCTGGACCGAAGCCGTCGATCGCCTCCGCGCCCTGCCCGGCGTGAAAAGCGTGGCCATCACGAATTATCTTCCCCTCACGCCTCTCCCGCAAAACTGCGCGTCTGTCGGCGGCGGAGACTCCGTCTCCATCACTTCAAGTATTGTTAGCGCCGGATTCCTCGACACCATGCGCGCCCCCATCCTCACCGGCCGCGATTTCCGCACGAGCGAACCGCAGCCCGTGGCCATCGTCAACGAATCCATGGCCAAGCGCCTCTGGCCCAACGAAAACGCCCTCGGGAAACAAATTCAGCTCGGTTGTCGCAACAAGACCGTCGCCGAAGTCGTCGGCATCGCGCGCGACCTCCGCTTCGTCTCCGTAGGCGAGCCCGCCAAACCTCACGCCTACCTCCCCTTCGCCCGTTCTGACGACGGCCTCCAAACCATCCTCATTGAAACCTCCTCCAACTCCTTGGCAGAATCCGTCCGCAAAACCATCCTCGCGACGAATCCCGCCGCCCGCGTCTTCACGGTGAACACGCTAGCCGATTGGGTCGACCGCTCCATGTGGCAGATCCGCTGGGAAGTCTCCGTGCTCACCGCCTTCGCGCTGCTCGCGCTGGCCCTGTCTGCCGCCGGACTGTACGGCATGATCTCCTATCACGTGACCTTGAAACGCCGCGAAATCGGCATCCGCATGGCCATCGGCGCCCGCTCCGCCGACGTCTTCCAATTGATCCTGCGCCAAGGCCTCGGCGTGACGCTGATCGGCATCGCCATCGGACTCGTTCTCTCGGCCGGAATCGCCCGCGTAATGGCGAAACTGCTCTACGGCGTCAGCCCCACCGATCCCCCGACGTACGCCGCCGTCGCTCTGCTCTGGCTGCTGGTGGCGACCGCGGCCTGTTATCTCCCCGCCCGCCGCGCCGCGAATGTCGATCCAACGGAGAGTCTCCGCCATGAATAACAAGCGCACTGGATTCTGGCTACTGGCTCCTGGCTCCTGGCTACTTCTTTCCGACCTTCGATTCGCCCTCCGCACCCTGCTCCGCAATCCGAGCTTCACCTTAGCCGCGATTCTCGCCCTGGCCCTCGGCATCGGCGCGACCACCGCGATCTTCAGCGTGGTCGACGCGGTCCTCTTAAAGCCTCTGCCTTATCCCCACTCCGACCGCCTCGTCTCCGTCGCCATGCGCTTCCCCGGCCCCGGAGGCGACGGCTTCCTGTACTTCATCCCCGCCTGGGATTACATCGACTGGTCGCGCGACAACAAGGTTTTCGAATCCTATGCCGCGATGGGACGCATCCGACAGGAACCTCTCATTCTTCCCAACGCCTCGGTGAGCCTCATGGAAGCCCGCGTCTCGACCAACCTGCTGGATGTGCTCGAAGTCTCTCCCATCCAAGGCCGCCGCTTCATCCCCGACGACGGACGCATGGACATCTCCGGACCCACTCTCATTTCTTACTCTCTCTGGCAAACCACCTTTGCCTCCGACCCCAAAATCCTCGAAAAATCTATCCAATTCGATGGAGGCCTGCGGCAAATCGCCGGCGTTCTGCCTCCCGGTTTCATCTTCCCCTCGAACCAGCGCGTCGACATTCTCGTCCCGATAAAAATGCCCGTCGACGCCGCGCAAGCCCGCCAAATCGGCGCCGCCTGGGACACCATCGGCCGCATGAAACCCGGCATCGCCTTCCCTCAGGCCCGCGCCAACATCGAGACTCTTTTCGACGCCTCCCGCGCCTTTGAGCCGCGTA
>Ga0182024_10000963_pt1 | contig 74602 bp, 76 predicted proteins | sample P32metaG_FD_120480 | JGI IMG/M metagenome (GOLD analysis project Ga0182024, IMG submission 120480) | Permafrost microbial communities from Stordalen Mire, Sweden - P3-2 metaG (Illumina Assembly) | ecosystem: Environmental > Terrestrial > Soil > Wetlands > Permafrost | place: Sweden: Stordalen...
TACGGTGGATGGGGCGGCCTCGGATTCGGATTTGGCTTCGGTTATCCCTACTATGGGGGCTATCCGTACGCCTATGGATATCCGTACTACGGCGGCGGTTATTATGCAGCCCCCGATCCCTATGCGTATGGTTCGGACCCTTACGCCGATCCTGGTCCGCAACCGCAGTATGCTCCACAGCAGCAGTATCCACAGCAGCAGTATCAGTACGGACCACCCCCGCAACAACAGCAGCAATACGGTCCGCAATATGGTCCCCCTGCCAATCAACGGCAAGGCTATCCTCAGCAGCAGAACGGCTATCCTCCGGCTCCGCAGCCGAACGGCACTCAACAGAACTCGGCTCCCAACACTGCGCCACCGCAGCCGCCTCCACAGGCCAGCAACTACCAGCAGAACGCTCAGTGGCGTCACTTTGGCGATTCTAGTTCTCAGTAGAGAACCGCTTCCCTGAGAAAATCCAACTTCGCGCGCCACCAATAGTGCGTGCAAGCCCAAGTAATAACCGCCGCGCGTGGCCTTCTCTGCTGCGTTCTGGCATTCGCTGTTTCCGCCAGCGCCTCCGTGATCGTGCAATTAAGGGTCGTCGAAGGTGAAGGCATTACTTATCGGACCGGTACGCGCGCCACGCGCGGCCTCACCGTTCTGGTCACCGACGAATCCGGCCAACCGCTGGATATGGCGTCGGTCAGTTTTCGCCTTCCCGACCAGGGCGCCACTGGCGCGTTCAGCTCGGGCTTGCGCACCGAAGTGGTCACCACCGGGCCCGATGGGCGCGCCTCCATCTGGGGGATGCAATGGAACAAGACGCCGGGAACGGTCCAGATCCGCATCACCGCCGTCAAGGACCAGGCGCGCGCGGGCATCCTCAGCACGCAGTACTTGAGCGATAGCGTTGCGCCCGTGGCCGGCGGCGAAGGCGTCTTCGCCTCGCCGCACAGCGGGCACAAGTGGCTTTGGATCGCCGGGATTGCGGGCTTAGCCGCTGGCGGCGCCGCGTTCGCACTCTTGCGCTCGCAAGGGTCGTCCAATTCGAATAATCCGGCGGTCGCCGGACTCAGCATCGGCGCGCCGAGCATCATCGTAGGACACCCGTAATGACGAAAACGTGGGTCGCTGGTTTGTTCTTGGCGCCGTCCGTCCTGCTGTCGCCGAGTCTTTGGGCCCAACCGGCCATTGCGCCTCCAAACCTCGGTTTCGTGGAAGACAGCGCGCGCGCGCTGCGGCCGGCCTATGGGCTCGCCGGCAACTTCATTCTCGGACCGTCCGTCGCCAGTAAGATCGTTAGCGAAGCATTCTCCGGATCGATTGGCCTGCTAAAAACCGATTCCTCGCTCGCCGCGTTTGACTCGCAGGGGAAACTCCTCGCATCCATGAACGCGGCGCCCGGGCCGGCGCTTTTCGCTTTTTCGCCCAACGGAGCCACGGCGCTTGCGTATATCGCATCCGGCAACGTACTGGTCGAGTGGCGCGGCAGCGCATTCGCGCCGTTGGCGGTCGATTACGAAGAAGCAGGGGCGGACGCCGTGCTGGCCATCGCATTTCCCACCCCCTTTGAAGCCTCGCTGATCGTGCAGCGAAAGGACAGTATTTGGGAACTGAACTTTCCCCTCGGCGCGATAGGGACAGCTTCGCAAAACGCGCTGGCCGGCATCCATGCTCCGCTACTCGCGCTTCCGTCGGGCGACCTGATTTATCCTGGCGCGAGTGGAATCGTGGTGCGAAGAACCGACGCCTCTGAAGTTCACATTGCCGCATCGTTACCGGCGAGTTTTTCGCTGCAGCAAATGAATCAGGATTGGGTGCAGCTAACCGATCTCAATAGCAACGTGCGTTTCGCGATCCGCACCACGCCAGGCCGCGAAGGCTTCTATCAGCTTCCCGAGTCAAGCCGATGATCGGACGCACCCTCCTGTTTTCCCTGCTGCTGCCGCTTTCGGCGCTCGCCCAGCTCCAGGTCTTCCAGTTCGACGGGACCAACGACACTCCCGTGTCTTCCCTCGTCAACGTCGGCACGGCGTCGCCCGGCGACACTCTCGAAACCCGATTTCACGTGCGCAACATCGGCGCCGGTCCCGCCTCGCTCACCAACCTCGGACTATCGGGCCAAGCCTTCACCATCGTTTCCTCTCCTTCGCTTCCTTACGTGCTCGCGCCCTACGTAGGCCTGGCTTCGGAAGCCGAGTTCGATGTCGATTTCAGCCCTCCCAGCACCGGTTCCTTCAGCGCATTTCTGGACGTAAACAGCATCAACCTGCTGCTGCAGGGAATCTCGGCGGCGTCGGCGGCCCTCACGCTCTCTGGTAGCCAGACCCCGCTGAGCGCGGGCGCGGTGGTCCCTTTCAAATCCACCGACGTGGGGGCAAAGGCGACCTCGGATTTCCTGCTGTCCAATGCTGCCAGCTCCAGCGTCACGGTGAACAGCGTGACGGTTTCCGGGCAAGCTTTCGCGCTGACGCATGGCCTCACGTTGCCAGTTCAAATCGGGCCCGGACAATCGGTTTCGTTCCAGGTTTCGTTCTCGCCACAAGCGGGAACGCTATACCAAGGCACGCTCACGGTGGACGGCCGCACGTTCAGCCTGACCGGCCAAGGACTGGATGCTCCTCTTCCCGGCGCCTCCATCGTCTTCGCCTCCAGCGTCGGCGCTAGCGCGCAACAAAACAGCATCACCATTCCACTGGCCTCACCCTCGCCAATCGCCGGCAATGGAACGCTGACCATGGCGTTTCAATCCAGCGTCGCCGGCGTCACCGACGATGCAGCCATTCAGTTTCTGTCGGGGCCTTTTCGCATCGCGACCGTGAGCGTCGCCATCGGCGCTACCTCGGCCACCATCGGCGGCCAATCCAGCATGGCTTTCCAGACCGGCACGACAGCGGGAACCATCACCTTCACACTCACACTGAACAAGGCAACTCAGCAATTGTCGCTGACCATTCCCGCTTCGCCAATCATCCTGGATAGCGCTACCGCCGTTGGGCTGCTCGGCTCGCTCAACGTCGCCTTCTCCGGGTTCGACAATACCTATTCGGCATCGCAACTGGCCTTCACCTTTTATGACCTGACCGGCAAGGCCCTTCCGCAGGGTGTGATCGACGCAGACGCCGGCAGCGCCTTCCAGCAGTACTTCGCTACTACGCAAGCCGGTGGCTCGTTCGCGCTGCTCGCGACCTTCCCTGTAACTGGAAACAGCGCAGAGATCGGATTCGTAACCGTTCAGATCGCTAATTCCATCGGAACCACCACCACGCAACAAATCACTATCGCACCGCCGCCTGCGCCTCTAACCGTATCTCAGATATAAATGGAAGCATGCTGCTGGCCAGCGTGGTTGAGACCTCGCTCCGGGTCGCCGACACCACCAAGCGACTGGAAAAGATCGATCTTCTCTCCCGCCTCATCCGCCGGCTCAGTCCCCCAGAGATCGAGATTGTAGTCCTGTTTCTCTCCGGCCAGATTCGGCAAGGCCGTATCGGTATCGGTTACGCCGCTCTGCGTGACGCCCGCAATTCGCCCGCCGCCAGCGCGACGCTAGAAATTCTGGACGTCGATGCGATTTTGGAGTCCATCACCGGGACCAGCGGAAGCGGCTCCCAACGGCGTCGCCTCGAGCTTTTGCAAACGATGTTTTCCCGCGCCACCGAGGCCGAGCAGCAATTCCTCACCGGTCTGCTGATGGGCGAGATTCGCCAGGGCGCGCTGGAAGGAATCATGCTGGAGGCTGTCGCCAAAGCCTCGGGGCTGGCGCCGGAGCGAGTCCGCCGCGCCGCGATGATGGCCGGCGATATTGCGCGAGTTGCCCGAGCGGCGCTCGAACAGGGCGAGGCCGGGCTAGAACAGTATGATATTCAATTGTTTCGGCCCATCCAGCCGATGCTCGCCCAGTCGGCCGATGACGTTCCCGAGGCGTTGGCTTACGTCGGAGAGGCCGCGCTCGAATACAAAATGGACGGGGCGCGTGTGCAGGTCCACAAATCCGGCGACGACGTCGTTGTCTACTCGCGCAGCTTAAAGGACGTCACGCTGGCAGTGCCGGAAGTGGTGGAAGCGGCGCGCGCGCTTCCAGCCAAGGATCTCATCCTGGATGGCGAAGCGATCGGGCTTCTCCCCGGCGGCAGGCCGCAGCCGTTCCAGATTACGATGCGGCGCTTCGGACGCAAACTGGATGTCGAGCGCATGCGGCAGGAGCTGCCCATGACGCCCTTCTGGTTCGATCTGCTCTATCTCAACGGCGGCGCTCTTCTCGACGAGCCCCAGTCCCGCCGCTTCGCCGCACTTTCCGACCTCTCGCCCGAGCATGTGATCCCCCATACCGTCACTAACGATGCGCAAGCCGCGAACGAATTTCTCGAACAGGCATTAGAGCGCGGTCATGAGGGCATCATGGCCAAAGCGCTCGGCGCGAAATACGCCGCTGGAGCGCGCGGGCAAAGCTGGGTCAAGGTAAAGCGCGCCCGCACGTTGGATCTCGTCATCCTGGCTGCCGAGTGGGGCAGCGGAAGGCGCAAAGGCTGGCTCAGCAATCTGCACCTGGGCGCGCGCGACACCCAGAAAGGCGGATTCGCGATGCTCGGAAAAACCTTCAAAGGTCTCACCGACGAGATGCTCGCATGGCAAACTCAAGAACTGTTGCGCCTCGAGATCGGCCGCGACAGCTACACCGTACACGTGAAACCCGAACTGGTGGCCGAGATCGCCTTCAACGAAATCCAGGTCAGTCCGCGATATGCGAGCGGACTCGCACTGCGTTTCGCCCGCGTGAAGCGTTACCGCACCGACAAAACCGCGGCCGACGCAGACACCTTTGAAACCGTACAACGTCTCGCAGGCATCCCGGTGTGACGTGGGCTATCTGGAGTGAATCGCCAGTGTCGCCGTGCCCGTCGTCGATCCAGGCATCGAGACCGTGAGCGCAACCGCGTCGCCCTCCGGCACACCAGTCGGAACCTGAAAGTCGATCTGATACTCGCCCGCTGTGCCGGGAGCGATCCCGGAGAACAGCGGGGTCACGGCAACACCACCAAGCTGGACGGTGGGCGTGGCAGTTGTTTCGTACAACGGACTGCCGCTCACGGGCGCAATCACGCCGGTTGCTAGCGGGGTACCGCTGGGATCGCCCTTCGGTGTCGCTTCGCCGAGTCCGGTCAGGTAAACCACGAGAGTATCTCCGGGCGCCGCGGGTTGCCCGCAGATCGATAGCGGATTCGCCTTCGACGCCGTGCAGTTTTGCGGAATCTGCAACGCTGTGGCTGTGCTGGTGGGGACTACGAGCCAGACGGTGTTCGCGAACTGCGCTGCGGCGATCTGGGCCTTGGCGTTGGAAGGATCGGTGGTAAGGAAAATTCCCGGAACGGCGGTCTCCATGATGAGCGGAAAGTTGGCGGTTGTACCCGTCGGCGTGGTGAGTTGAACCTGCACGGTTCCCGTAGTAGGCAGTTCGGCGGGCACAATCAGGTTGATCTGGCTCCCGGTTGCCGCCAACGCAAAAATCGGCGCCGCGATCCCATTGAAGGTCACCGACACGCCCTTCGCCGTTGTGGAGGGAAATACGCCGCTAAGGTCGTTCGTGGAACCGAGCCCGTTGCCAAAGAGGCTGATGATTTCCTCCGGAGCCGCCGTATCGGTATTGAGGAAGGAGGCGCCGCTGGTAATCGCCGAAATTCCGAATAGCGGCAGCGTTACAGCCGCGCTATCCTGGCCATCGATGCTAAGAATGAGGGGCACACTGCCTTGGACGGTTTTGGGAACCGTGAAATTGACCTGATAGATGCCGGCGCCGCCGTATCCGGAAAAAAAAACGGTGGCCGCCTGCCCCCCCACGGTTATGGTCGGCAGTGTTGCCGTGAGCGCCGCACTACCGGGCGTGGAGGTCTGGGCGGGGTTGGTCTGCCCGAGACCCGATGCATAAAGAATCAGTGCATCTCCCGGGTTGGCGGGAGCGGATCCTGTCACCAGCACGTTCTTGGCGGTGTAAATGTCCGGGGTGTTTGTGGCCCCCTGCACGGCGACGCTCGGTGCGACCGAACTAATCGTTACATTGAAGGGCGCCGAGCTCCCTCCGCCCGTGGTAACGACGACGGTGGTTGCGCCAATCGGCGCATTGAATGGCAACTGTACATTAACTTGAGTGGGCGCTACTGCGACCACAAAACCCTTCTGGCCCCCCACTAACACCACTACAGTCGACGTGGCGCCCGAACCGAAGCCGGTTCCATAGATGCTCACCAACAGACCGGGACACAGGGTGCTACCGGTTGAAAGCTCGGAGTTCACCACCGCCCCGATCGTCGGCGCCTGTGCCAGCAAACCTGCCGCGCCGGCAAAAATCAACAGTAATAGCTTCTTCATGGAAACGTACCTCCTCAACCCCAGGACTCGCCCGAGACGTAAGATATAATGAAGCTCTTTGAGCGAAACAGCCAGGGTTTTACGGTAGTATACGCTCGGCATTCCCATGTCTTCAGTTGTTTAGGGATGGTGGACTCCAACGAAGTAAACGCTGCGCTCGGCCGCATTCTTGCGACGCCGGCCTTCGTACGTTCTCCGCGTCTGGCCCGGTTCCTTCGATTTGCCGTCGAGCAGCGTCTCTCTGGCCGCACCGACGCGCCCAAGGAAATCGAGGTCGGTGTCCAGGTGTTTGCACGGGGCGCGGATTTCGATCCGCGCGTCGACCCGGTAGTTCGCGTCCAGGCGCGCTTGCTGCGGTTCAAGCTGCACGAGTATTACGAAACGGTCGGCAAAACCGACCCCATCCGAATCGATCTGCCGAAAGGCTCTTACTTACCAGCCTTCTCCTCCGCAGTGATCGCCGCGCCTTTGCCACGCCGGCCGCCGCCTCCGAGCTCTAAAATCGGTTGGATTGTTGGGGCGGCGCTCCTGACAGCCGCCTTGATCACAGTTGCGGTTTCCTGGAACGCCTGGCGAGACGCCGTCGGCAAGGTGTGGGCTAAGACACTGCCAGCTCGGCCCAAGGCGGCTCAATCGCCCGCGGCGGACCTGTACTTGAAAGGCAGATACTACTGGAACAAACGCACACCGCAAGATCTGCAAAAGGCCGTGGACTACTTTACGCAGTCCATCGTTGCCGACTCCGGTTACGCCAAAGCCTATGTTGGGCTGGCCGATTGTTACGGACTGCTGCGGGAGTTCGCCACCATGTCCGACAGCGAGGCTTGGCCTCGGGCCTTGGCCGCCTCCCGAAAGGCCGTCGAACTGGACGACTCGTTGGCCGAGGCCCACAGTTCGCTCGGCTTCGATCTGTTCTATGGATCGCTCGACTTAAAGGGCGGCGAGCGCGAATTCAAGCGCGCCGTGGAACTAAACCCAAATTATGCGGAAGCCCATCAATGGTATGCCACGGCCCTAATGTCCATGGGCCGCTTGCCGGAGGCCTCCGATGAGATGCAGCGCGCACGGGAATTGCAGCCGGCTTCGCGATCTATCCTGTCCGATCAAGGCTTGTTGTTTTTCTATCAAGGCAAAAGCGCACAGGCCATCGAACAACTCGACCAGGTTGAGGCCGCAGAACCCACGTTTCGATCGGCGCACGTGTACTTAGCTTACATCTATTTCGATACTAAGGATTGCCGAAACTATTTGTTGGAGTCGCGGAAGGCGGCCGAATCGTCTAATGACGCAGCCGAGCTGGCGATGGTCGCCTCGGCCGAGCACGGTTTCGCCGCAGGCGGCTGGAAGGGCATGCTGGAGAGCCTGCTCGCGATTCAGAATAAGTTGGTAAAACTGGGCCGCTATTCTGCGTTTCACTTGGCGGAAACCTCCGCGCTGCTCGGAAGAAAGCGGGACGCTCTGGACGATCTTGACGCCTCCTACCAGAAACACGAACTCGACCTGGTGACTCTCCCCATTGCGCCGGCGCTTGCGAGTCTGCGCGGCGAATCCCGCTACCGGCAACTGCTCGCCCAAATGGGATTGGATGCCCCCAACTAGGAAGCCGGTTGCGCTGACGATCGCGGGATCCGATCCGAGCGGCGGCGCGGGCGTCCAAGCCGACCTCAAAACGTTTCATCAATTCGGCGTGTACGGCGAAGCGGCGATCACGTTGATCACGGTGCAGAATACTCGCGGAGTGCAGCGAATGGAATGTTTGGCGCCGGATCTGGTGGCCGATCAGATTCGAGCGGTAGTCGGCGATATTCCTCCGGCAGCCGCGAAAACCGGAGCGCTCGGCGGTCGCGCGATCGTCGAAGCGGTGGCGGCGCTGGCCTGCGATTTTTCGTTCCCGCTGGTGGTGGATCCCGTCATGGTAAGCAAGCACGGTGCATCGCTACTGGCGACGGACGCCCTCCAGGCGATCAAAACATTCCTGCTGCCCCATGTTTTTCTGCTTACGCCTAACCTGGAAGAAGCATCTATGCTGACCGGCGTCGAAGTCCACGATATCGCCGGGATGCGCCAGGCCGCCGAAAAGCTGGCCGCAATGGGACCGCGAGCCGTGCTGGTGAAAGGCGGCCACCTGGGAGGCGATCCGACGGACATCCTGTTTCATCGCGGCGAATGGACCGAATTTACCTCGCCGCGAATCGAAACGCGCCACACCCACGGGACCGGCTGCACGTTCTCGGCGGCCATTACCGCTTCGCTGGCATTCGGCTACGATCTTGAGGAAGCAGTTGGGCGAGCCAAACGTTACATCACCGCGGCAATCCGAAGTAACCCAGGACTTGGAACCGGCGCCGGGCCGCTGGATCACCACGCCCTATTTTGAATCGGTCAGTGGATTTGATCAGACCGCGGATTTGAATCAGACAGCGGTGCGTCCGAAGTCGCGGGCTTGGGCTGTTCTGGAAGGATAAACGACGTTTCGCCGGGCCGCAAAAGCTTGAGCTTCTTTCGAATTTCCAGCTCCTGCTCGGACGGGCTGCTCTCCAACTTCTTGATGCGATCGCGCCGATAATCGTTCTCGCGCTGGAGATTGGCGTTTTCTTCTTCGAACTGGCGGATCTCGTCCCACTTCTCCCGGAGAGCCGGCAGGCCTTGCGGGCCACGCAGCTCCGCCAACCCGTAAGCGCCGACCACTGCAAAGGCAGTCAGAATGAGAACGCGTCGTACGGAACTATTCATTGAACCAAGTCATTAACACGATCCGGTATGAGTCCTTACATTTGTTTATAATCCTCTTTTGCCAAAAGATCCAGAGGAACAGCGAAAAAACTTGCCCCGGGGTTGAAAAAACATGACCGATAAGATTGTTGTGCTGAGCAGCTTCGCTTCTGCGGAAGAGGCGCGGCGAGTGGCGCGCGCGCTGGTCGAGAAAAGGCTCGCGGCCTGTGTCAACGTGATCCCCGGAGTGCGCAGCGTTTATCGCTGGAGAGACGCGGAGGGGAAGGACGCCATCGAGGACGAGGAAGAAGTGCTGCTGGTGATCAAGAGCAGCCGCGCGCTGCTCCAGGAACTAACGGAAGAGATCGAGCGGCTGCACTCCTACGAAGTGCCGGAGGTGATCGCCCTTCAGGTGGTGGACGGCGCGGAACGTTATCTGGCCTGGATGAATCGGGAACTGGCCCACAAGCCGAGTTTGTAGCGACTAAACCGCGCGGCGCCGCGCGCCCTTGCCGCGAGGGCCGAACGATCTCACCTGTCGCTTGCCGTGGGGCGCGGCGGAAGGGATCACGATCACAGGCGCGACGTGCTTGTCGGCATGCTTCTCCACTGGAACATCCGCCGGGACCTGGCGACGCTCCAGCTTGGCGTCCAGCGTCCGCTCGATCTGCGAGATTTGCGAGCGCTCCGACCGGGTGGCGAACGTGGAAGCCTTGCCGGTGGCGCCGGCGCGGCCCGTGCGGCCAACGCGATGGATGAAATCCTCGGGAACTTGAGGAAGATCGTAGTTCACCACGTGCGCGATGCCTTCGACATGGATCCCGCGTGAGGCCACGTCGGTGGCGACGAGCACTCGATAGTCTCCGTCCTGGAAGCCGCGCAACGCCTGGGTGCGCTGGCTTTGGCTGCGGTTGCCGTGGATGGCGGTGGTCTTCAGACCTTCGCGCGCCAGCTTCTTGGCTAGCTTTTCGGCACCGTGCTTGGTGCGGGCGAAGACCAGGAACGAGCCTTGCTCCTGATCGAGCATGAATTGAAGCAGGCCGAGCTTGCGGTCTTGCTCCACTTCGTAGAGATGCAGTTCGATCTTTTCGATTGGTTTGGACGTGTCGCCCACTTCGATGCGCACGGCGTTACGCACGTGGGTTTGCACCAGGTGCTTGACCGAGCTTTGGATGGTTGCCGAAAAGAGCAAGGTCTGGCGTTCGGACGGAGTGGCCGCGATGATCTTTTTGACTGTGGGAAGAAAGCCCATGTCGAGCATGCGATCGGCTTCGTCGAGAACCAGGATGCGGACATTACGCAGATCGACGAGATTCCGGCCCATAAAGTCCGACAGCCGTCCAGGCGTTGCGATCAGCACCTGCGATCCATTACGAATGGACCTCAATTGCGAATTCTCGCTCAGGCCGCCGACGGCGATGGAAGCGCGAATGCCCGTGCCGGCCGCCATTTTGACGAACGTGTCGTTGATCTGCATGGCGAGCTCGCGCGTGGGACTCAAGACAATGGCGCGGATGCCGGAGGCTGCGGGCTGCTTGGGGATATCGCTAATAATCTGCAGGATGGGTAGGACAAACGCGAGCGTTTTGCCGGTGCCAGTTTGCGCGGTAGCGACCAAATCGCGTCCGGCTAATGCGGGCTCAATAGCCTGCGCCTGGACGGGGGTGGGCTCGACAAAGCCGTGCTTGGCGAGATTGCTCCTAAGCGGAGCAGAAAGAGTAAATTCAGAGAAACTTTTCATTTTTTGTTTTGCGGAGGAGAATCGACGAGCCGACTACCGGTGAGGGGAGAGGGGGTTGCGGATCAACTTCCAGTAGTTCTTATTGTAGCTCATTTGGGATTGGGGATTTGGGCCCGAAAACGCCGCCAGGATGGGTCTATCCTTGCTGACCACTAACTACGCCGAATTTTGCTCGTACTGCCGAAGGTGTCAATGTGACGTCGTTTGAAGGTGAAATACGCGGCGCGATCCTGCGAATTGCGGCAAACCAGCAAGGGCAGCAATGAACTCGATCTCGGCAAACAAACGCAAATCAGGGTCTGTGATGCGATCAAGATATGAGCTGGCTTTCCGGCCGTGGCTCCGCCCAGCACGGAACATAGCGTCTCGAAACTCCTGTGTTGACGGCCAGCACTCACGCGGCGAGGCGTTAGGCCCCTGGGCGTCCGTGTCCTCAGCATAGAGGCGCGCCGCTTCCTGAAAATGGGGCTCGAAATTGGCTTCCAGCTCAGCTTGCATCTTGGCCCGTATTGCAGCAAATTCTGCTGGCTTACCTACGGAAGCCATAACGAAGCCCTGCCCTTTCGGATCGCCACCTGGCGGGCGTGCCTCAGCTTTGAGCGACTCCAGCCCCAAGGGAAAACGTCGCACGCCGGCCGCAAGTTGATCATGGGTTTTTAGCAGGGAATCCAAGAGGTCAGGCATCAACTCGCGCAGCACGTTCAGAAGGAGGAACAGGTCGTAGTCTTGGCGGGAACTGAAGGCAACGCCATTCTCCGAGCCGATTCGAGCATGAGTCGTCGTATCCGGGTCCCGTAATATCGATGCCACGATCTCCTGCGTGAGTACGGTCGCCTCGTCGGGCGGCAGCAACTGCCATCTATAAACGAACAAGTCGAGGAATCCACGGGTGCCATCGGTGGGATCCATCGGTAGCCCTCGCCCAGGAACTGGCCTCTGGATCCAATTGCGGATAGCGACACGAAAGATCTGTAACCGTGTGGTGTTATCCGGACATTTTTCCATCACGTTGCCCGCGACCCTGAATGGAAACTCGCCCGGTTTCATCGGGCTAATCAGGTACCCAATGGCTTTCTCCAAATGGCCGTGGTCGAGCATTACGAGAATCATGTTGGACAAGGGAAAACGGTGTGGCACATTAGTCAACCCCTCATCAAGCAAGCGCATGGCGCGCTCTGGATCTACACTGGCCGCCAGAAAGACGGCCTCCCCGAGAATTATCTGCTTATCTGTTTCCGGAAGAGTCCTCGCTAGCGAAAGCCCCTCGTCGAGAACGCGAACAGCTTGCTCGCGGTCGAACTGAGTCAGAACGCGTGCGATGTGTAGCAGCGCGGCGGCTTTAATTGGAGCGGATGAGTACGCGATTTGCTCCAGTACCCGTGGCAGCAAGTCCTGAGGCATACCGAGAGAATAACATTACCGGTCCAGGAAAGATCCTCCCTGACGGCGCAGTGTTTGCAGATCAATCCGGGCATATAGTCGCCTATAGTGACTCGTGCCACTCGTGGTTTCGGAAACGGCGCTCCGGGAGATTACTCCTGTGTCGGCACCCTTGAAGATCGGGAACGAGAAATGCGCCAGCACACAGCCTGCCTTCCGTTCCTGATCTGGTTAACTTGCAAATAGCCGACGACAGGACGTCGGGACATATCCTATTCGCTCTTAAGATAGAATCACCTAACGGAACGCACAGGAGAACCACATGAAGCGCAGGGTCGCTATTTTTTCAGCTTTTCTAGGCATAGTTTTTTTTGGCGCAACGACAGGAACCGCATCCGCACAGGCGGTAAAGGATGTCCACACTCTTTTGGAAGCTTCTCTCAAGGCTATGGGCGGCGTCAATCTTAAGACCATTCAATATTCAGCCAACGGTTGGTCCTCGCGCATCGGCCAGACCTACGGACTCGCCGAAGATTGGCCGCACTACGAAGTTGCCGGCTACACGCGTGAGATCGACTATGACGCCAAGTGGTCCCGCGAGGACTACACGCGCCGGCAGGGCAAGTATCCACTTCTCGGCAGGCCACCGATGGCGGAGGAGCGCGTTACGTCCATTCTAAGCGGCAACTACGCCTGGGATGTTCGGAGTGACGTCCAGGGAGACAAACCTGTGCCCCTCACCAGCCTGTATCTCGATGGTGTGTCCTACGCCGACCTGCGCCAGCTTGAGCTCGCGATTACGCCCCATGGATTCCTCAAAGCGGCGCTGGCGGCTAAAGACGCAACGGCCATTATGCTGCCGATCATAGGTTCGTCGGACGCCGGTCTCTCGCAGAATGGGCGCAAAGTGACAATTGTGTCCTTCACGATGGGGAAGTACCGGGTCAACGGAACCATCAACGACCAAAATCTGGTTGAGCTGACGGACACCTGGTTTCCCAACCCCGTTTACGGCGACATGGATTACGAGATGCGCTACACCAAGTACAAGAATTTTGACGGCGTCGAGTTCCCCACATTGCTGCATGTGCACCAGGGCGATCCCAGATTGAACCCCGGGCACAACTACTACGAGTACAACGTGACCGACGTGAAGGCCAACGTGCCAGTGACCACGATGCCGGTCCCCGATGTGGTGCGCACGGCGACGCCGCCGCCGGTCAAAGTGGAGAGCCAAAAACTTGCCGACGGCCTCTGGCTGCTCGGCGGAGGCACTCACAACAGCGTGCTGGTTGAATTCAAGGACTTCGTCGCCGTCGTGGAGGCGCCCCAGAACGAAGCTCGGTCGCTGGCCGTCATCGAGGAAGTGAATCGGCTGGTCCCCAATAAGCCGATCAAATATGTCGTCAATACCCATCATCATTTCGATCATGCCGGCGGCCTTCGGACCTATCTTTCCCAGGGCACGACCGTCATTACACATGAATCCAACAAGCAGTATTACCTCGACATCATGTTCTACCCAGCGGCGCGCGAATTGCAGCCGGACCGCATGGCCGTTTACAGCCCGATGTATATGATCAGCCGGCGCCCCGCTCCGATTGAAACGGTTGCCAGTTTTGCCGGTGGCCCGGGCGGCGGCGCTGCCAAATATGCCATCACGGACGGCGAGCGCATAATGGAGATTTTTCACGTGCAGGATATGGCCTACGAGTTGGAAGATCAGTCCTACGCGCAAGGCAACCACAGCGCCGATATGCTGATGGCTTATCTGCCGAAAGAAAAGATCTTGATCAATGCAGACCTCTATTCGCCGCCAGCGCAGGGTGCGCCGATGCCCGCTGCAACGGCTGGGATGCGGACGCTCTATCAGAATATGCGGAAGCAGAAGCTGGACGTGGCGCGGCACGTGCCCATTCACGGACGCGCCGGAACCAATGAGGAGTTCCTGAAAATTGTGGACCAGAGCGGTGCTCAAAGCCATTAACGGCAGTTAAACTAACGCCGAGTGAAGCGCCGAACGTTTACGGAAGCGGTCACTTGTATTTGCTCCAATGGGTCGTGATTTCCTGGACTACGGTGTTGCCCACGCGCCAGGCCGATTCGAGCGCGGGCAGGTAGCCGACGTACTTTCGTCCGGTGTTGCGGGCTAGATTTTCCGCGGCGGTCACGCCGGGCGGAGGTTGATCGAAGTCGCTGGCGGTGCGCAGGACCATGATGCGATTCCAGTCCACGCGGCTGGCTTTGGCCAGCATCTGCAGCGACGAGAGAGTGCCGGTGTCCTCCATCCCGGTGGTGACGTAGTTGCCTTTGGCTCCGGTGTGATACTTCACCCACTGGTTGGCCCATTCGCTCATCTTGACGCCGGTGAAAAAAGTGCTGGAGGAGATGGTATCGCCTTTCAGCACGAAGGGAGGACGGCGGGCGTTGGCAGAGGCGTACGTGGCGCGGTCCTTCTGCATTTCGGGGGTGTCGCCGAGGTCCACGTGCTCGGTTAGATGGAAGGCCCAATCGGCGAGGGTGCTATTAAGATGATACGTCTCACCCCGGTCTTCGGTGCGCGGGGGTTCGTAGGGCTTGGACTTGCCGAGCGGCACGAAGCCGGTGGGCCAATCGGCGGGGATCTCGCGGCCGTCGATTTCGTAGGCCAGGTCGCCGTCGACCACCCATTCGGCCCACGCGGCCGAACCGAGCGATGCGTCCGCGGGATCGACGCCGGCGATGCCCGCGACAATCCAGTAAGCCTTGCGCAGATCGAAGCGCGGGTCGAGTCCGAGGGCCATGATGCTGCCAGCGGCTTTGGCTGTGCCCATGCCAGTGAGCACGGCGAGGACTCCGTCGCGATTCATGCGCAGGTCGTGGTAGGCCTGGGGAAACGGAAGGATCTTGTCGAGATGATTGCGTTCCACCCAATACTGCAGCTCGCCGGGGCGGTCGCCCGTGTCGGCGCCCGCTTCGAACATGGTCACGATGACCACTTTGATCGGGATCGGCGCGTCCTTGGTTAAGTTGGCGGCCAGGCTGGGGGACGGCGTGGAAAGGGCGCCGAAGATGCCGAAGAACAGGGCCGCCGCTGCTATGTCGCTTCGCATGAGCCATGGTAGCGAGGTGCGGGGTGGGTCGCCAAGTGGCGCGGACATGTCCGACTAGGACCACTTGCAGGAATTCGTTCTGAGCCGCCATGCGTAGCATGCGGTTTCGCCCGGTCTATCCGAGAATCCGCATGCTACGCATGGCGGCTCGGATGCGATCCAACCCGAGTGGTCCGGAGCGTCGCCGAGAGAATTAGAGATGAAAGTCGAACGTCAGCGTGCTCTTCACCCGTCTGGGACGTCCGTCCACGATGAAGGGCGAGAACGTCCATTTTCGAAGCGCCCGGCTCACCGCCTCGGTTAAGAGCGGACAGCCTTTGCTGGTCGTGACGTTCTCTACCTTGCCATCCAGGCCCACCGTGAAATCGGCAACCACTTCCCCACCCAGGCGGAACTGACGGGCCGCGGCCGGGTATTCGGGCTCCTGCCGGAAGACCGCAGCTTGGCGGATGGCATGGCTGTTCATGACGATCACCTGGTCGTCTGCTTCGCGCGATGGATCGGGGTTCGCCGCACCATGAGCGAGCACAACCACAAAGAGAGATGTAGAGACAATTCCAGCAGAGCGTCGAAGAAAGACCTTCATAGTTGTTCACAGATCGTCAGGTTTCTTCATCCGCTACATAGACCCTGGCGTGATCGACGGCCTAGTACGAGCCGAAAAAAAGACCTATTCCTACGGCCAGGCATGGACAAACCGGCCCGGAATGCCGATTATTTACAACGATGGACCAAAACCCTGAGCTCGGAAGTCACTCAAACGAAATGGCACGGACCACCAGATCGCTGAGCAAGACGCTTACTCTGGCGGTGGTAGTCGCCACCTGCGTGATCCTGGTGATTACCATTTGGTTCAGCTATTCGCAGTCCCGCAATGTTCTGGAGCAGCAGAGCAACGCCGAGGCCCTAAAACAGGTCCAGTCGACGGCCGATCAGTTTGACGCTTATCTGGACCGGGTGGCCGTGCTGCCCCGCGCCATCACTGCTCGCAAGGAAGCTACAGGTGGCGAGGCCGCCAGCGGCATTGTTCCGTTCCTGTCCCGTCTGTTGGATAGCCTGCCGCCCGAAGAAGCCTTTGGCGTATACCTGGCGAGGGAAGGCGTCACCACGGGTCCCGACGCAATGCCCTGGGTGGATCGCAACAGCTTCCCCGAAGTGCTGAAGCCGCGGGCAGGCCCACGCGACCGTTCGAAGGAGTGGTACGCGGGAGCCGAGCGGACCAGACAGATGTATATATCGGAGCCTTACTTCGACGCAGGCGGCTCCGAAGCGGAAATCGTTAGCGTCACCCTGCCTTTCTACACGGAGGACGGAAAGTTTGGCGGAGTAGCGGGCGCGGATCTTTCACTCGATTTGATCCGGGCCATCGTGACTTCTCTGCGCTTTCGCCCGGATAAACAGAGCAACGCAAAGGAGCCGAGCGGTACTCAGGATTATAGTTTCCTGATCACCAGATCGGGACACATCATGGCGCATCCGAACGAGGCGCTATCGATGAGTCAGAACTTCGCTGGAGCCGACGTCAGGACCGTTCCAGGCGGCAACGACATCGCGGCGCACGATTCCGGCGTCTCGCGCCTTTTGGAGAACGGCCTGGCGCGGCGGGTTTACTGGGCCAAGGCGCCTCTCACCGGTTGGAAAGTGGCGATGAGCATCCCCGAAATGGAGATCACGGGTTCGGCCAGTCAACTGGCCGTCAGGACTGTGTTGGTCGCGGGGCTGGCCGTAATTCTCCTGGTGCTGGTGGTGTGGGTGGTGGCGCGGCGTCTGACGGAACCGGTGCGCCGGTTGACGCTGGCAGCCGAGCACGTGAGCCAGCAGCGCTACGAAACGGCGGGCGAGTTGGATAGGGTGGCTGGGCGCCGCGACGAACTTGGGCAACTGGCGCGTACCTTCCGAAAAATGGTGGGCGAGATCGCCAATCGGGAGGCCACGCTGCGCAGCGCCGAGGAGAAGCTCAGGCAAAGCGAACTGCATTACCGATCGTTGATCGAAAACACTTCCGATATCATCGCTCTGATCGACAGGCAGGGACGATTCAAGTACGCCAGTCCTTCCATTGTGCGGATCCTGGGAGTGGAGACCGAAGCGGCAGCCGGCGCGTTGGGAGATTTTCTAGACGAGAAGGGAAAAGTGGCGCTGGACGAAGCCATCCAGCGCTCCGCGTCGGCGTGGGGCGCGTCCGAACAGGTGGAAGTGGACGCGCGACACTCCAGCGGAGCGATCCGGACGCTCGAAGTATCGCTGCACAACATGCTGGACAGTCCCGCGGTGAACGGCATCGTCGCCAACATCCGCGACATCACCGAGCGCCGGCGGGCGGCCGATCTCAGCCGCGAAAAGGAAGCGGCCGAGGCGGCCAACAAGGCCAAAAGCAATTTCCTCGCCAACATGAGCCACGAATTGCGGACGCCGCTCAACGCCATCATCGGATATAGCGAGATGCTGCAGGAGATGGCGGCGGACGACGGCCACGAGGAATATCAGGGCGACCTGAAAAAGATTCATTCGGCCGGCCAGCATCTTCTGGAGCTCATCAACGATGTGCTGGACATTTCCAAGATAGAGGCCGGCAAGATGGACCTCTACATCGAAAGCTTCTCGCTCGATCAAACCATCGAGGAAGTGCAGGCCGTGGTGGATCCGCTAGCCAAGAAAAATTCGAACCAATTGGTAATCGCGAAGCCGGAGGAACTTGGGTTGATCCGCGCGGACGCCATGAAGGTGCGGCAGTGCCTTTTGAACCTGCTGTCCAATGCCTGCAAATTTACGTCGAACGGGACGGTGCGTCTGGAAGCCTCGCGGGACGAAGGCTGGGTCACCTTCGAGGTCTCCGACACCGGAATCGGCATGACGAAGGAACAAATGGGGAAGCTGTTCCGCGCATTCCAGCAGGCGGATTCTTCGACCACTCGAAAGTTTGGCGGCACCGGCCTGGGACTCGCCATCAGCCGGCGCTTTTGTCAAATCATGAACGGCGACATTACCGTGCGCAGCGAACCCGGCCAGGGAACCACGTTCACGATGCGCATCCCGGCCGAAGTAATCCCGCAGCCCATGGAAGGCCAGGCCCAGCCGGAGCAGGAAGCGCTGAGAATCACGGAATCGCTGCCGGCCTCGGCGGCGGTGGTGCTGGTGATCGACGACGACGCCCTGGTTGCGGATCTGCTGCGGCGCACGCTGGTCAAAGACGGCTACCGCGTGGAATATGCCGAAAACGGCGAAAAAGGGCTGCAACTCGCGCGGCAATTGCGGCCCGATGCTATCACGCTGGATGTGATGATGCCTGGCATGGACGGATGGCAGGTGCTGACCCATCTGAAGTCCGACCCGGAATTGGCGGACATTCCGGTGATTCTGTTGTCGATTGTCAACGACCGCAAGACGGGTTTTGCGCTGGGTGCGACCGAGTATCTGACAAAGCCGTTGGACCGCGAGCGGCTGACCTCGGTGCTGGGACGCATTTCGAATGGGCGGGGCTCGCGTCTCGCGCTGGTGGTGGACGATCTTCCCGAGAATCGCGAACTGCTGAGGAGCGCGCTCGAGGGCGACGGCTGGACAGTGGAAGAAGCGGGCAATGGCCTGGAAGCCCTGGACCGGCTGGAACAGCGGCGCCCGGACGCCATTCTGCTGGACCTGATGATGCCCGAAATGGATGGCATCACCTTCGTGGAACGGCTGCGAGCCAGCGAGCGGAACCGCTCCATTCCGGTGTTGGTAGTGACGGCGAAAGACATCACGGCCGTGGATCGGCAGCGGCTGTCGGGCGGCGTTCAGGCCATCATGCAGAAGGGTGCGGTAGACCTGAGCGAACTGGTGTCTCAAACCAGGGCGCTACTGTCGGCGCGGACTCAAGTTGAGGTTTCCGAACACGACGAGGCTCTCGCCAGAACATAACGAAAGGCCATATGAGAATCCTAATTGTCGAGGACAACGAGATGAACCGCGATATGTTGTCGCGCCGTCTGGAACGCAAGGGATATTCGATCACCATGGCGGTGGACGGTGGGGCCGGAGTGGAGAAGGCCATCGCCGAAATACCCAACCTCATCTTGATGGACATGAGCCTGCCGGTGCTGGACGGGTGGGAGGCGACGCGGCGCGTGAAGGCGAATCCGCAAACCCGGCACATTCCCGTGATTGCCTTAACAGCACATGCTATGACCGGAGATCGCGACAAGGCGATACAGGCCGGATGCGACGACTACGACACCAAGCCCATCGACCTGCCCCGGCTGCTATCGAAGATCGCGACGCAATTAGAGCGAGCGAAGACGGCCCATGGGAGCTGAAATCGTCGAGGGCGTGCAGACATCTGCTGCTCTCTCTAAAATCCGCCACGATCTGAAGACGCCGTTGAACCATATCATCGGCTACGCGGAGATGCTGCTCGAAGACGCCGAGGCGGCTGGGCGCGCCGAAGCCGAGACGGCCCTGCGGCGGCTACTCGATTCGGCTCAGGCCTGCCTGGAAGTTCAAGGGCGCTTGCTCACGCGGCAGCCTGAAGAGTTGCGGCCCGAGCACTTTCTGGAACTCAAGGAAGATCAGACGGCCCGCAGCGTCTATATGAGGGAAATTCTGGCCGAGCTTCGGGCCGCGCCGGCCTCCCAGGAGTGGTCCCAAGATCTCGACAGGCTAGGCATTGCGGTCTGCAACCTCGGAATGCTTGCGGAGAAAGTTTCAGCCAGATGGACGCAAGGCGAGGAGCCTCCAGTGGAACCATCCGCGCCGCGGGTTGAAGCTCCAGTTCCCGCACTATGGCTGCCTGGTTCTGAACCGGAAACCGAACCGCATGCGCGAACCGGCGGCCGAATCCTGGTGGTGGACGACAATGCCGGAAACCGCGATATGTTGTCGCGGCGGCTGGAACGCGAGGGCTACTCTGTCGATACAGCCGCGAACGGGCGGGAGGCGCTCGAGAAGCTGGAAGCCGGAGGATTCGATCTGGTGCTGCTCGACATCGTGATGCCGGAGTTGGATGGCTTCGCGGTGCTGCAGAGCATTCGCGCCAACCAGCGGTGGAAAGAAGTGGCGGTCATCATGATCTCGGCTCTCGACGAGATCCGAAGCGTAGTGCGGTGCATCGAAATGGGCGCCGAGGACTATTTGCCGAAGCCGTTCGACCCCGTGCTGCTGCGCGCGCGCATCGGAGCGATCCTGGACCGGAAGCGATTGCGCGACGAGGAGCGGTTGAGGACGGCTCAGATGGAGAGGGCATTCCAAGAGGCGGAGCGGCAGAAGTTGGTGGCCGAAGCCATGCTCCGCAATATTCTGCCGGGGAAAGTGGCGGCGGAGTTGCAGAGTCTGGGAACCGTGCAGCCGATGTATTTCGAGGACGTCACCATCGGGTTCACGGACTTCGTCGGCTTTACGCTCGCCACTGAAAAGCTCGCGGCGGAAGAAATCGTCGGCCTGCTACACGAATATTTCACGGCATTTGACCGGATTGTTTCGCGCTATGGCCTGGAAAAGATGAAGACCATCGGCGATAGCTATATGTTCGTGAGCGGCATGCCCGATCGCCGGCCGTCGCATCCCGTGGACGCAGTGCTTGCGGCACTCGAAATGGTGGAAACGGTCCGAACCATGGCCCGGCCGGAGGAGGGCATCGAGTGGCAAATGCGGGTGGGTTTGCACACCGGTCCGGTGATTGCCGGAGTGGTGGGCATCCATAAATTTGCGTTCGACGTGTGGGGCGATTCGGTGAATTTCAGTTCGCGCATGGAGTCGAGCGGCGCTCCGAACCGCGTGAATCTCTCCGAGCGGACTTATTCCCGTGTCAAAGATTTTGTGCGGTGCACGCCGCGCGGGCGCGTGATCACGAAAGACGGCCGGGAAGCGGATATGTTCTTCGCCGAGGGCGTGTACGAGAAGCTGATAGATTCGAGCCTGGAAGGGATCCCGGCCGCGTTCGCTCGCCGCTACCGGATCTACTTTCAACAGCCGGTACGGGCGTTCCCGGCTTTTCTGTTACCGGCCCCCACTCGAGCCTAATCCTCAAGCTCGAACGCGAAGATCCAATTACCCGCAGCGTTGCTTGTCTCCACGCAAATAGCTGACCGCGTTTGCATCAATCGCCCCGCCATGAACACCAGATTTGTGTCGGTGGAATTTAGGATCGGGCCGGAATTTTGCGGTTAGGAAGGGCGCCGCTTCGGGGAGATGAAATGTTCTTAAAAACAAAGCACACCATAATCGTGCTAACACGCAATTATTTTGACACAAGAGCGGGTATATGGTAAGCTTCACCCTTATCCTAAAGCACAATAGAACCTTGTTTTTATGCCTATAAAGGCGCCCGCGAGCAGCTTGCGTTGTGTCGGTCGTCTGCATTCTCAGTCTGGGATTTCAGGATTTTCAGATTTCCACCAGGAGACGGAGTTGACGGATTCTCGCAAATGGCTTTTCGTGCTCGTTGTATCTGGCCTCCTGCTCGGATTAGGTAGTTTCAACGCCAACGCGCAGCTCACATGCACGGCTACCTCTGGCGTGCCCGAGATCGTCCGCGCCGAGGGAGTGGCCGAGCTGATGGGCGATGCGCTTCTGGAATGCACTGGTGGTACGCCAACACCCGCCGGCCAACCGATTCCGCTGCAAAACGTGCAGGTTACGCTGAACACCACCATCACGAGCAAAATTGTTGGCGCCGGGAACGTCTCCGAGGCGCTGCTTCTGATCGATGAGCCTTTCCCGAGCGTCAACCAGGTTCCGTCATTCCTGCCTCCTAGTGTCTTTAACGCCCAAGCGCAGTTGGCTTGCCTGGCGAACAACACCACGAACTGCGCAATCACTAGCGTTGGCTCTGGCATTGGCACGGCCGGTTCGTACAACGGATCGGCCGGCCATTACAACGTATTTCAAGGCTCTCAGACCGGCGTCAACACCATCTCTTGGGTGGGCGTGCCGATTGATGCCCCTGGAACGGCTGGTACTCGCATTATCAGAATCACAAACATTCGTGGAAATGCGAGTCTGTCAGCTGTTTCATCGATTACCGAGATGATTGCCGCCAATGGTTCAAGTTATCCGAACCTGGCCGTCGGGCAGATCGTGCAGGGTCTTTTAAGTTCCGTGGCGTCTGGCCCAGGTGCATTTACGCAGTGCACGGCGCCTGGCGGTAGCATCTCGGTGACAGCCACGGAAGGCTTCGGCCACGCGTTTGGACCGCAGAGTTATGGCCAGTTGTCGTCTGCGTTTGAAGGAACGTATGCTAGCCCAGGCGGGGCTACCGAAACATATCAAAATGTGCCAGGGTTCCGATACAACGCAGAATCAGGCTTCAGACCTGATCCGGCGATAGGGACCGGGACATTTGTCGACCCATCGGGAAACGTTGGCCTGGCGACGCAAGGGACGCAGATTCAATTCACCATAGCCGGAGTTGGCGCTGGCGTGAGCTTGTCCGTTCCGAGCTATATCTATCTGAGCGGCGCATACGGAGATGGCACTCAATTGGGAGTAGCGGTTCTCACCGGTCAAACGGCGCCAGCCGTCGTGCTTGCACCCAACACGGGTACACCTGGTCCGAACGTTCCACTGACAAGTTCAGGCGGCACTGCAACGGCGGTATACGAAATCTACTACGCCGATTCTTCGGTGCAGGAAACCGCAACCGTGCCGATTTCGGTGTCGTACGCCCCTGGCGTGGCCCCAGGAACCAGTACGGTCACGGTGTCTTATGCACCGCTATCGAGCAATCCTAACGCCTCCTCCACGGACCCAATTCCGCGCTTCCTCCAGAGCGAATCGCCAGCCACGCTCTATACCATCGCGGCTTGCGCCAATTCGGCCGTGCCGACTGTCACGTCGATCAGTCCTAACAGCGGCGCGGATGGTTCCACGGTGCAGGTCACCCTTACCGGCACGAACTTTGTAGCCGGCGCGACGGTGAACGTCGGCAATTCCGGCGTGAGCGTCACCAACGTGAGGGTGGTGAGCCCCACTCAGATTACCGCCACGTTCGTTATCGCGGCTAATGCTGCATGGGGATCAGATGGCGTGACGGTGAGCACCTCAGGCGGCACGAGCGGGGCCGTGCCCTTCGCCATCACTCCACCCGCGCCGACGCTGACTTCGATCAGCCCCAGCAGCGTGATGACCGGCACTGAGGAGCAGGTCACTCTGACCGGTATGAACTTTGAATACGGCTTTCCAGTGGACGGCCAGCTCGTGAGCGTCAACAATTCTGGTGTGTACGTCAGCAACGTGAGTGTGGTGAGCAACACGCAGATTACAGCCACGTTCCTCATTGCGGCTGGTGCGCCCACGGGTCCGGCCAAGGTGACCGTGACCACCTCAAGCGGCACCAGTGGGCCAGTGATCCTTACGGTCAATCCGTCGACGCCGACGCTGACCTCAATTACTCCAAACAGTGGGTTGACGGGATCGACGGTTCAGATCAACCTGACCGGCACCAACTTTATAGCCGGCACGACGGTGAGCGTAAACAATCCCGGTGTCGCAGTCAGCAACGTAAATACGATGAGCAGCACTCAGATTACAGCTACGTTCGTCATTGCGGCCAATGCTGCTCCCGGTCCGTCCAGCGTGACCGTAACTACTCTAACCGGAAAGAGTGGGCCAGTGAGTTTCACCATCAATCCACCCCCGCTAATCACATTGAGCACGGCATCGCTATCGTTCGCCTACATTCAAGGAAGTGGCGCGCCGGCCTCCCAAAGTTTCGGGGTCCTCAGCACAGGCGAAACGGTGAATTATTCGGTGTCGGCGACTACGAGTAGCGGCGGTGGTTGGTTGACCGCGTCACCAGTCAGCGGGCAGACACCGGGTAATGTCACGGTCTCGCCTGGGGACCTAGCGTCTCTCAATGCAGGAACGTACAACGGGACGGTGACGGTGCAGCCGCAGAGCAGATCGATTGCAGCGCAGACAGTTGCCGTATCGCTGCAGGTGACCGGTGCGCAACCGCAGGTGAGCCTTTCCACTAGCGATCTGCGGTTTTCGGTGAACGCGGGAAGTCCGGCTATCCCAGGCTTCATCCAAGTATTGAACGCTGGAGGCGGCGCCTTCAATTACTCAGTCACCACTGCGCCGGCATCCTGGCTGACGATCACCTGCGGAGCACAGGGAAGCGCGACGTCTTCGAGTCCTGGGCTGATCTGTGTGCAGGTGAACCCGGCCAGCTTGCCGGCAGCCACCTACTTTGACAGCCTGATGGTCACCGGGGCAGGCCAGTCTTTGCCAGTCAACGCGACGCTACAGGTCAGTTCATCGGCGACCTCCATCCTTCTTTCAAGCACGGGGATGACGTTCACGGCGATTGCGGGCGCCAACACTGCCTCACCGGCCTCGCAAACCGTGGCGGTTCTCAATCAGGGGCAGGGAACGATGAACTGGACGGCACAGGCCGGTAGTAACGCCTCATGGTTAACGATATCTCCCGCGTCGGGAAGTTCCCAGGCGCTTGGCGCGTCGCAGCCGGCCATCACCTTTACGACGAATCCGGCTGGGCTGGCCGCGGGCAACTATTACGCAGTGGTGAACGTGACGGCGCCGGACGGTTCCGCGCCGAACTCGCCTGCCGCAATCACGGTGTTGCTCAAGGTTCTGCCGGCCAGCACGCAACTTCCTGCGTCGGTGTCCGCCTCTGGATTGATCTTCGCGGCTACGGCAGGAGGTGCGGCGCCGGCGACGCAACAGATCGATCTCATCAACGACGACGAGAGCGCAATCAGTTATAGCTTTACGTCAGCCACCGATGATGGCCAAGCATGGTTGAGCGCTGGTCCACTAACGGGCTCGCTGCCGATCGGAGGATCTTCGCAGTTGTCCATACAGATAAATCCAGCGGGCCAGGCTGCGGGAACTTATTACGGCCAACTGCGATTAGGTTACTCCAATAGCACCGAGGAGAACGTGGATGTGGTTCTCTTGGTGACGCCGGCTTCGAACTCGCAATGGGTGGCAAACGCCGTGCCGCAACCGAAAGCTTCTGCGTTCTGCTCGCAGTACGGGCTGGCATTCGATCAACCAGTTCCCACCGACGGCGGTACGGTGATCGCGGGCCAACAATACACGCTGCGTCTAAAATCCCTGTGTGTGCCCTCTCCGCCCAGTGGCTTGAATGTGGAGATCGACTTCAGCGATGGGACCGCACCTTTGTATCCGACGTTCGACTCAGGCAGCGGAGACTATGAAGTTACTTGGACTCCCACCCAAGCCGAAAACGTCCAGTTTTATGCGCACTCCAATCCGGTCAACGCTGGGGGCTTATCGCTCGTAACCACTGCGACGCAGCCCTTCAGCGTTACGGTGACCGCGCCGGATCCGACGGGAAGCCCGATTCTGGATGGCGTGCGCAATTCCGCCAGCTACAGCAGCGCCGATGAAGTGGCCGCTGGCAGTTTCATCAGCATTTTCGGCGCTCAGCTTGCGAGTTCCCCGGCGTTTGCTTCCAGCGTTCCATTCCCGGCGCAGCTAGGCGGCATCCAGGCGACCTTGGCAGGCACACCACTGCCGCTGTACTACGCCAGCACGGGCCAAGTGAATGCCGTGATTCCATTTCTTCCGGAACAGTTGCTGGACACGCCGCAATCGCTGGTGGTCTATCGAAACGGCGCACCCGCGTTGTTAAGTTTGAATCTGGTTGTTTACCAGCCCGGCATTTTCAGTACGGCGGCCAACGGGACGGGGCAAGGCGCGATTCAGAATGCTTCCTATCAACTAGTGGACGGCGGTCATCCCGCGCAGCCCGGCGACGCCATCCTTATTTACTCCGGTGGGCTTGGGCCGGTAGTGAATCCACCAGCGGCGGGGGCCTTGGCTTCGGCGGGCTCGACAACCAAAACCATTCCGAACGTGTACATCGATGGGATACAGGCTCAGGTGGTCTACTCTGGCCTTTCGCCTGGTTCGGTGCAACTTTACCAGGTGAACGCGGTTGTGCCGCAGGGAATTCACTCCGGCGCTTTGAACGTGTATCTCACCATCACCGACCCGCGGTCCAATACCGTGTTGCAATCGAATACGGTCACCATAAACTGAAGCGTTAATGTTCTGAAACAGGGATGATTTAGGGCGGCGCACTAGTCTAAAGTTGACGAAGCAAGGCGGTGCCCATGTCGATAACGCGTTTTGCCCTATTCCTCTCAATAGCGATCCTGGCCGATGGGCAGCCGGCGGATCAACAGGACCGAGATTTCTGGAATACCAAGTTCAGCGATCCCAAAACGCTATTTAGTCGCCAGCCGAGCCGATTGCTCGCAGAGGCGATCCGCAACCGGCCGCCCGGACAAGCTCTCGATCTCGGCATGGGTGAAGGCCGCAACACTATTTTTCTGGCGCAGCATGGCTGGCGCGCAACAGGTGTGGACCTTTCCGATGTCGCGGTGGCGCAGGCGAAACGGCGGGCTACCCAAGCTCACCTAAACATCTCCGCCGTCATCGACGATTTGGATCATTATCAACTCGGTAAGAACAAGTGGGATTTAGTTGCGCTGTTCTACATGCACGCCTGGTATCAGGGCACAAGACCAGCCAGTCCACAGCGTCTCGCCGCGGCTCTGAAGCCCGGCGGAGTGCTCGTGATGGAAGGGTTCGCAGGCCACGAGAAGTTCATGCTCCAGCCGAACGAATTATTGCGCGATTTCCCCGGCTTAATCGTCTTACGCTATGAAGATACCGACGATGAGGCCGAGTGGGCGCCGGGCCATCCAAGTCATATAATCCGCTTCGTTGCCGAAAAGCCGAAATGACCGTCCGCGTGATCGAGACAGAGCGGCCAAACTGAGGCGTACGATCAAACTATGCAGCTCTTCGCTGTCATCCCCCCCCGCGGGCACGCGTGGAACGAGCGAGTAGCTCGGACGAAGTTGCAGCACGCCTTCAGGACGATCCATGGACTAGCGGGGATCTCCTCCGCATCAGCCGGATATCGCACTGGACGCTTCGGCTGGGCTCGCTGCCGTAAATCGCGAATTGTGCGGAGCCGATTGCTCCACCAGTTACTCTAATAGTAGTAGCGATGCTTCCTATCCTCCAAGACAAGCCGGCTGGAGTGCGCGATCCGGTGTGCGGCATGACGGTGGATCCGCAACGGGCCGCGGGGTCGGTGGTTCATCAAGGTCAGACCTACTATTTCTGCTCGAGCGGCTGCATAGCTAAGTTTCAGGCGTCCCCGGAAACGTATTTAGGGCCGCCGAAAGCGCCTGAGCCGATGCGCGCCGAGCCAGCGGGCGTGGAATATACGTGCCCCATGCATCCCGAAGTCCGGCAAATCGGACCCGGCTCGTGCCCCAAGTGCGGCATGGCGCTGGAGCCGGTCAGCTTCACTCGGGAATCGGCCGAAGACGTAAATCCCGAATATACGGACATGCTGCGCCGGTTCTGGCTGAGCGTGCCGACGTCGGCGGTGTTGCTGGGGATGATGTTCTTCGGCCTGCACTGGCCGTGGCTCGAATTGGCGCTGGCCAGTCCGGTGGTGCTGTGGGCGGGATTGCCCATCTTCGAGCGCGCCTGGGCGTCGATTGCGAATCGCAGCCTGAACATGTTCACGCTGATCGGCTCGGGCGCGGGTGCGGCCTATTTGTACAGCTTGATCGGGACCGTGGCGCCAGGGATTTTCCCGGCGTCGCTACGGCATCACGGCGATCTCCCCCTGTATTTTGAGCCGGCGGCGGTGATCGTCTGCCTGGTGCTGCTGGGACAGGCGCTGGAGCTGCGCGCGCGAAGCCAGACCAGTAGCGCGATCAAAGCTCTCCTCAAGCTGGCGCCCGAGACTGCGCGCCGTATTGCAGCGGACGGAACGGAAGAGGATGTTCCGCTCGACCAGGTGCATCCCGGCGATCTGTTGCGAGTGCGCCCGGGCGAACGAATTCCAGTCGACGGCGTGGTCATCGAAGGCGCAAGTTTTGTCGATGAAGGGATGATCACGGGCGAGCCTGTCCCGGTGGAAAAGGCGCCGGGCAGCCGGGCCACGGGAGGCACCGTCAACGGCACGGGCTCGTTCGTCCTGAAAGCCGAACTCGTGGGCGCGGACACGCTGCTGGCGCGGATCGTGAAGATGGTGAGCGAAGCGCAGCGCTCGCGGGCGCCGATTCAGCGTTTGGCCGATCATGTTTCGGCGGTGTTCGTGCCCGCGGTGATAGGCGTCGCGCTGGTGACGTTCGCGGTGTGGGCTTGGGTGGGTCCGCAGCCCCGGCTGGCGTACGCGCTCGTGAACGCGGTTGCGGTCTTGATCATTGCGTGCCCATGCGCGCTCGGATTGGCGACGCCCATGTCCATCATGGTGGGGACGGGTCGCGGCGCCACCGCCGGTGTGCTGATCCGCAATGCAGAGGCGCTGGAACGACTCGAAAAGGTAGACACTCTGGTGGTGGACAAGACCGGCACATTGACGGAAGGGAAGCCGAAGCTGGTGCGCGCCGGCGATCTGGAAGTCCTGCGCCTCGCCGCCAGTGTGGAAACGTTGAGCGAGCATCCGCTGGCCGCGGCGATTGTCGCGGGCGCGCTGGAACGGAAGCTGGTCCTTGCGAAGGCCGAGAAATTCGGCTCGGTCCCAGGGCAAGGAGTCACAGCGGTTGTGGACGGCCACCAGGTGTCGGTTGGGAAACCGGCAACTTCTGAGGATGAACCTGGAGACGATCCGAATGACGCCGGCCAGACAATCGTACACATCACGATCGACGGCAAGCCGGCGGGAACGCTCGGACTGGCCGATCCCGTCAAGCCATCGGCGCGGGAAGCGATCGAGAGGTTGCACCGCGACGGGCTGCGCATCGTCATGCTGACGGGCGATAATCGTTCGGCCGCCGAAGTGGTGGCGCGGTCGTTAGGGATCGACGAAGTGCAAGCCGGCGTGCTGCCGGATGGAAAAGCAGACGCGGTGGCGAAGCTGCAGGCGCAAGGCCGTGTCGTCGCGATGGCGGGCGACGGCGTCAACGACGCACCGGCTCTCGCGCGGGCCGATGTGGGAATCGCAATGGGCTCCGGAACCGACATCGCGATGGAGAGCGCTGCCATTACACTGGTGAAAGGAGATTTGCGGGGGATCGTTCGCGCCCGCGCGCTTAGCAAAGCCACCATGCGCAATATTCGGCAAAATTTATTCTTTGCCTTCATCTATAACGTGATTGGCGTTCCATTGGCCGCCGGTGTCCTGTATCCTTTCCTGGGACTGCTGCTCAGTCCCATCGTCGCCAGCGTCGCGATGACGTTTAGCTCTGTCTCGGTGATCGCAAATGCGCTAAGGCTGAGAAAGCTAGCGCTGTGATCGACCTGCATAGTCATACCAACGAATCCGACGGAACCTTCACTCCCGGGGAGTTAGTGGACCTCGCCATGGAGCGCGGTGTTGAGGCGCTCGCTATTTCGGATCACGATACATTTGCCGGTTTCGATCAAGCCCTGCCCCTGGCGCAAGCCCGCGGCCTGGACCTGGTTTGCGGAATCGAATTGAGCACGCGCGTGCCGGGAACAAACGTGCGGACTGTCCATCTGCTGGGATATTTTCTTCACCGGCCGCCGACGGCGGACTTTCGCAAGTGGCTGGATGAGTTGATCGAGGGCCGCCGGGATCGCAACCAGCGTCTGATCACGAGCTTGCGCGAGCGGGGCGTCGACATTGATTTGGGCGAAGTGGAAAAGCTGGGACGAACCTTGACCGGCCGTCCCCATTTCGCGCGTGTGTTGATCCAAAAGGGTTACGTGAGCAGCTTCGATGAGGCTTTCCGGAATTACCTCGGCGAATCGGCGCCGAGTTATGTGGAGCGCTTCGCACCTTACGTTGTGGAGGCCATCCAACGCGTGGTCGATGCCGGAGGGTTGCCTGTCCTGGCGCATCCCATTCGGCTTGGCTTCCGGGATTATGACGCCGAAGAGAAGTTTATCGGCGAGTTGCGCGATGGGGGACTGCGCGGCATCGAAGTGTTTCATTCCGATCATCGTCCGGCGGACATGGAACGCTATGCCGGCATCGCAAGCGAGTACAATCTCGCAGTGTCGGGCGGCTCCGACTTTCATGGCGAGGTGAAGCCCCAGATATCGCTCGGCACCGGCTACAACGGGAATCTGAACATTCCGAAGTCCGTGCTGGAAGGCCTGCGCGCTATTAAAGGATGAAGACTTTCGACGCGATGGTGGCTGGCGCGGGTGTTTTCGGCGCCTGGACTGCACTCCATCTGCGCCGCTCCGGCCGGACCGTGGCGCTGTTCGACGCTTATGGCGCGGGCAACAACCGGTCGAGCTCCGGCGGAGAATCGCGCATTCTGCGGATGGGCTACGGAGCCGACGAGATCTACACACGCTGGGCCGTGCGGTCGCGCAAGCTGTGGCTCAATCTGTTCGAGCAAATCGGGCGCCCCGAACTTTTCCAAAACACGGGCGTCTTGCTTACACCACCTCCAGGTGACCCGCGCGCCACCGCCACCGAAACGGCATTTGAAAAATGCGGCGTGGCGTTTCAGCGGCTGGCTCCGGCGGATCTGGCGCGATCGTTCCCTCAATTCCGATTTCGCGAGGAACGCATGGGCCTGTTCGAGCCTGAGTCCGGCGCGTTGCTGGCGCGGCGAGCGGTGCAGGCGGTGGTCGCCCAAGCGGTTCGCGAAGGCGTGGAGTATAAGGAGGAGGCGATGGCCGGCTGCGATGGCGCGGGCGTGATCGTCTATGCCTGTGGGCCGTGGTTGCCAAAGATCTTCCAGGAGATTCTAGGTGGCCGCATTCGCGTTACGCGTCAGGAGGTATTTTTCTTTGGAACTCCGGCCGGCGATCGCAGCTACGCTCCGCCGCGGATGCCGGTGTGGGCCGACATCACCGATGAGCATAGCGCCTACACCATTCCAGAGCTCGAGAACCGCGGTTTTAAACTAGCCTTCGACCGGCATGGACCGGAGTTTGATCCCGATACCGGCGATCGAGTGGTCCTGGGAATCGACGCCGCGCGGGCGTTCTTAGCGGAACGTTTTCCTGGCCTGGCGGGCGCGCCGCTGGTGGAATCGCGCGTGTGCCAGTACGAAAACACCTCGACGGGAGATTTCCTGATCGACCGCCATCCCGGCTACCAGAATGCCTGGCTGGTGGGAGGCGGTTCGGGTCACGGATTCAAGCATGGTCCGGCGGTGGGGGAGCATGTTTGCGCGCTCATCGACGGGAAGACACGCCCGGAGCCGCGGTTTTCGCTGGAATCGAAGGGCCGGGAGACGCGGCGGTCGGTGTTCTAGCTAGGAGCCTGCGGAAAAAGGCACAATTTGTTTCGCTCCCTTTGGTCGCGGCTCGGTAAGTGGCTGTGAACGCAGAGTGCGGATTCGGAGCCGCGACCAAAGGGAGCGGTAGTATCGAGTTTTTCCGCAGCCTGCTAGCTAGAGGGCATTGCGCTATCATGGGCTTAGTTGCCACCCGCGTCGCGGTGGGAGGGATTATCATTCACGAAAACGAGCCAAAACCCGGCCAAAGAACGCCCATGGAAAAGCTGGCGCAAAACATCCAGGAAGCTTTTCTAAATAATGCGCGGAAGGATAAGACTTTCCTGACCATCTATTTGATGAGCGGGGTGAAGCTTTCCGGGCGCATCAAGAGTTTCGATAAGTATTCGGTGGTGCTGGAAACGAACAATCAGGAGCAGCTTATTTTTAAGCACGCCATCTCCACGGTGGTGGTCTCGAAGCCGTTCCACGCATCGGCGGGCGGACATGCGCCGGGAGCCTCCGGAGTTGCGGCCGGCGCCGCGACCAGCCATCCCGCGCCCGCCGAACCCGTCGAGGATTAATAGCCAGCTTGGCAGTGACCAGCGAAGAGCGCGCGATTCTGGTCGGGCTGGATTTGAAATCCCGCACGCACCGTGGATCTAACCAGCGAAGCAGCGCCGATCCCGAGGCGCATGCCGCCGAAGAATCGCTCGAAGAGATGAAGGCGCTCGCCGATACGGCCGGCGCGCACGTGGAAGAAACCATCGTACAATCGCGGCAAGCGCCCGATTCGGCCACGCTCATCGGTTCCGGCAAGCTGGATGAACTGCGCCGCCTGCTTCACGTCCACGACGCGAATCTGGTATTGTTCGACGCCGAACTGACGCCCACCCAGCTTCGGAATCTGGAACGCGCGCTGGATTGCAAGATTCTGGATCGGACTCAATTGATCCTGGATATTTTCGCTCGCCGCGCCCGGACGCGCGAAGGACAACTGCAAGTGGAGTTGGCGCAGTTGAATTATCTGCTGCCGCGCCTGGCTGGGAGGGGCACGGAGATGTCGCGGTTGGGCGGCGGCATCGGCACGCGCGGTCCCGGTGAAACGCAACTGGAAACCGACCGCCGGGGAATCTATCGCCGCATCAAAAAGCTGAACGATCAGCTCGAAAGCGTGCGTGGTGGACGGGGCACGCAGCGGCGGCAGCGGCAATCCGTTCCGCTGGCCACCATCGCACTGGTCGGATACACGAATGCTGGAAAATCCACGTTATTTAACCGGCTGACGGGCGCCGAGGTGCTGGCCGACGCGCGCATGTTCGCCACGCTCGACCCGACAGTCCGTCATTTGACCCTGCCGTCGCACCGCAAGGTGCTGGCGAGCGATACAGTAGGGTTCATCCGCCATCTGCCTACGACATTGGTGAAGGCGTTCCGCGCCACGCTCGAAGAGGTCACCGAAGCTGCTTTGCTCCTGCACGTCGTGGACGCGTCTTCGCCCAGCGCGCCGCAGCATACCGCGCATGTCTTCGAGGTGCTGGCCGACATCGGCGCCGACCAGACCCGGCAGATTCTGGTGCTCAATAAAATGGATCAGATGGATAGCGCCGGCGGCGATATCGAGAGTCTGGCGCAGAGAATTCTGGGCGAAGTGAAAGCCAGCGCCCGCACCGAAGCGATTCCCGTGTCGGCCCGCAGCGGCGCTGGTTTTGGAGAATTGCTCCAAGCCATCGACAACGCCTTGCCGCTGGACCTGGTGTCGCGCCAGCGGTTCCGCATCCCAGCGGGCGAAGGCGCGGTGATCCACTTACTCCACGAGCGCGCCAAAGTGCTCTCCAGCCAATATCTCGGCGAGGTGCTGGAAGTGGAGGCGGAGGTCCCGGAGTCCGTGAAGCGGCGGCTTTCGGGTTACCTTGCCGAATGATATTCTGACATCAGGAATCCAGATCCAAAAAGACGCGGCCCCGACATGAATCTGCCCAATGCGCTGACTATTCTCCGCATCTTTTTTGTGCCATTTCTGGTCGTGGTGCTAGTAGAGCAGGATCTGCGCATCGAATGGCGCGGCGCGGTCCTGGTGACCAATGCGTTCCTGGCGCTTTCCATCTTCCTGATTGCCGCTGCCACCGATTTGCTGGATGGGTATCTGGCCCGCCGCTGGAAGCAAATCACTACGGTCGGAACGCTGCTGGATCCCATTGCCGATAAATTGCTGATCTCGGCGGCGCTGGTTTCGATGGTGCAGATCCGGCGCGTGCCCGCCTGGATGGTGGTGCTAATCATCGGCCGTGAGTTCGCCGTCTCAGGGCTGCGGAGCATCGCTGCGGCGGAAGGCTACACGATCCAGGCCAGCGATCTGGGCAAGACCAAGATGATCACGCAGGTGGTGGCCATTACCATGGTGCTGCTGAGCATCCGTTGGCAATCGCTGAACGGCTTCGCGATGCTCTGGATGTGGGGCGTGGTAATTTTCGGTATTGCCTCCGCCGTTCAATACTTCCGCAAGTTCTGGCGCATGGTGGACGACTCGATTAAACACCGCCGTCGCCAACAGCTATTGCGCATCGAGCGTCAGCGCAAGCGGATGATGCGCTCGCAAGCGGAGACGGAGGTGTCAAGATGAGTCTTAGGCTGCGGAAAAAGGCCGTAAGTGGTTGAGCGCAGAGACGCGGATTCCGAGCCGCGACCGGAGGAAGCGAGTCTTCAGTCGCTCTCTTTAGGTGGAGAGACAATCTGGAAATTATCGGGCGTGAACAGTACGATCAATACTTGCCCACGCGCTCCCAGCGGCCCGAGCAGCTTTCCGTTTAATCGCACCTCCAGGCCGGCGGCATTGCCCACGCGCATCTTCGCGAACTGTTTGCCGCCCACGCTCTTGCTCTGATTGGCCTGCAGAATGCCGGAAAACACCGGCTTACCATCGGACGACACCGATAGCCAGGTGGCTTCATGCGCCATCAGATCCAGCATGACCTTGTAGTCGGATGTCGCTGCGGCGTCCGTCTCATCCGGTTTGGCGCTGGACGCAACGGAAACGGGCACTGCGGCGGGCGGCGCGATTATGTGTGGTGGAGGGGCGACAACAATCTGGGGTGTCGCCACAGGAGGTTTCGCGAACGCGCGTACGTGGCCGATCATCCCTCGCAGGCGGTTCAACGATTGTGCGTCATGCCACCACGCATAAACTCCCGAGCAGCCGACCAGCACCAACACCAGGCTGGCAGCCGACTTATAGCTACGTCGTTGGTGAAAGCGGTGTGCCGAGGTGATCGGTGGAACGTTTCGCGCCACGACACTTTCGAAACCGGGCAATGGCAGAGGCTCGTCCGCGCTAAGCACGCGATTGATTTCGGCATCGATCTCTTGCGTGTCCAGCGACAAAGATTTGGCGTACTGTTCGACAAAGCTCTTATAGAAGAAGCCACTCGGCAGAATCTTGCGATCGTCGGATTCGATGGCTTCCAAGTATCTGGCGCTGATTTTCGTCCGCTCAGCGACCGCGCACAGATCGAGCCCCTGTTCCAGGCGCGCACGTTTCAGCGTCTCACCGACAGAAGGCATACAAGTTGCTGGTTAGCTTACGGTTATAATACTACAGTCGGTGGGACGATACCGCTTAGGGGCTATTTCGGTGGTGGTGGTGACCTGGAATCGCCGTGATCTTTTGAGATCGTGCTTGCAATCACTTACAAGACAGAATTTGAACCAGCCGTTTGAGGTGGTGGTTGTCGACAACGGATCGGACGATGGCTCGCCCGAAATGGTACTTCAGGAGTACGGGAAAAGTACCAGATTCCGAGTGCAGGTCATCCGGAATCCGGAGAATCGCGGCTTCTGCGCCGCAAACAACCAAGGCTTCGCGGCGTCCGATACGGAGTTGGTGGCGCTGCTCAATAACGATGCTGAAGCAGAACCGAATTGGCTGGAGAAGTTGGCTGGCGCGTTCGACGGGCGGCCGGACGTAGGGATGGCGGCTTCGAAAATTTTGGTGTACGAGGATCCACGCCGGATCGATAAAGCGGGCCATTTGATTTATCCCGACGGGCAGAATCGCGGTCGCGGCAGCGGTGAGTTGGATGAGGGGCAATACGATCGCGTCGAAGAGATCCTGTGGCCCGACGGATGTGCGGCCATGTACCGGCGCGCGATGCTGGATCAAATCGGAGGCTTCGACGAGGATTTTTTCGCCTATGCCGATGACGCGGAGTTGGGACTGCGGGCCAGGATCGCCGGATGGAAGTGCCTGTACATCCCGGATGCGGTGGTGCGGCATCATCGGGGCGCGACGTTGGGCGTGCGATCTTCCCGGCGTCTGGAGCTGATCGAACGAAATCGCGTGTTGCTGGCGGCGAAGCTGTTTCCCTGGAGCTTGCTGTGGTTGAACGGCGTCTACTATGGGATTCGGCTGGGCGCGGGCGTTTGGGCCGCCATCACGGGCCAAGGCGAAGTGGGCAAATATCCGGGCATGCGCGGAAAGCTGCAGGCCGCCCTGGCTGTATTGAAAGGCGATTGGCAGGCGGCGCCGCTGCTGCCCCGCATGCTGGCGAAGCGCCGCGATGTGGAACGCATCCGGAAACTTTCGCCTCGCGAAGTTCGACGGCTCATTCTGGAGCATCGAATTTCGCTGAAGCAACTCATGCGCCAGGCGGTCTGAGCCATGCAGAAAATCTCTTTTTGAACAATGCTTCGCATTTATGTCATCGCTACGGGCGGGACCATCGAGAAGGTTTACTCCGAGCAGACCGGCAACGTCCAGAACCTGGACAGCAAGATCGACCGTTATTTCCGCATGCTGCGTCTGCCGGACGCCGAGATCGCGGTGACGCATTTGATGAATAAGGACAGCCTGGAGATGACGGACGCCGATCGCGAAAGAGTGCTCGCGGCGGTGCGTGAGAAGCTGGAGTCGGGCGCCGCGCCGGTGGTCGTCACGCACGGCACCGACACGATGGTCGAAACCGGCCTGCTGCTACAAAAGAGTTTGCGCGAGCTGCGTGCTCCCATTGTGTTGACGGGCGCGATGACGCCGCTGGGGTTTGAGGGCAGCGACGGATTGCAGAACCTGACCGAGAGCCTGTTCGCGGCGCGCGTGCTGCCGGCGGGTGTGTACGTGGTGATGCACAATCAGGTTTTCCCGGTGGATCGGGTGCGCAAAGATCGCGAATTAGCGCGATTTGTTTGGAAGTAGCGGGAGGTCAATTAGCGAGCTTATTGAGGATGTTTCTTTATGGCGCGGCACGGGCTGGGAGATTCCGGTTTTGGGGTTGGAATAACCAATCGTGTTTCCCGCCGCTGTCTAACGAACATGCATCCTGCTTCTTCGATCTTGCGTATGAGATCGATCCGCTTCATCGAATGGTCAGTTCGGCCACTCTCCGAATACCTGGAATCTCATTGCTCGTTAGGTCCCGATGCAGATCACGGAGATTTTCTTCGAGTTCTTCCACCGTTTCACCCTGAGTTAGATAGTCCGGGAACTCTTCGAAGTAGCCCAGCCACATGCCTCCATTTTGCCAGTGAACGTACCGAGCCGTGTTCATACGACTATTCTACTAACGGCAAGTGGGGCTTGCCCGGGAGGCTTGCCCCAGACTTGCGAGCGGATCAAGCCGAATCTGCGTTCCCGATGCTCGATTTCAACCAGCCCGCGGCGTTCCAGCATTTTGCGATAGGGCGGAAGCCGCGAAGCGCGCAGTCCAGTGGTCATCGAGAAGAAAGCATACATCGCACCGAGCCAGAGCCGGGCGTGCAGGCCTCGAACTCCGCCGGCCGGCTGTTGAAACTCGCTCACCAGCCAGCCTGCGCCAGGCGAAAGCAGCGCGCATACCTTGCCAATCACGGTTTCGGCGTCTCGGCAGTTCAAGATGTCCAGGAAGAAATGACTCACCACGCAATCGAACGGGCCGGCCGGCAAAGGGTTCGTCACTGCGTCGATCGGGTGAAACTCCACTCGTGACCGATCGCCAGTTGTTACGCGCTGGCGTCCCAGTTGAATCATGCGGCCGCTGGATTCAACGACCGCGATGCTAGCGTTCCGATTGCATCGCAGTAGCCGCTCGAGAAATCGGCCATCGCCTTCGCCCAAAATCAGTACTCGGCGAGCACGGGCGGCGTGCGATAAAAAATCGAAGCGCGCTTCGTCCAATGCAGGACCAAAAGCCGCATATTCCAGCCACCGGTAGCTGCTTGCGATCCGGTCGGCGTTCATCGCAGCCGTCTCATCGCAACATCAGGAACAGGAGCGGGCTCAGCAATACGCCATCCACCAGCGCACGACGCGCTTCCAGCGAAAGGCGCCGGCCGAACCAGAACAGCAGCGCACACGCGCCCGCGCTCACCGCGATGGACGCATACCACTCGTTGTTTCCCAGGAGGGCGCACACCACCACCGCCGCGGCCACCCAATATAAATAGGTTCGCGCAAGCCAGCGCGTGCAGGGATGCGGCACGGCCGAGGAAAGCTCGCGCCACTCCCACGCCTCAATCGCAACGATGTTCGCCAGGCACAACATGAAAAATGCCAAGGCGGCCCAGGCCAGGCTGGGGCAGGGGAGAGCGGCCCAAGCCGTTAGAAAAGTTCCTACCGTGAATAGGATGGCGGCCGCCACCTCCTTGGGAATCCTGAGAGACTTTCCTGAGATATGGAAGGCTGCCAGGTAGACCAGGACGCCGGCGAGTGGAATCAGTCCGTCGCGCAGAATCGCCGGGCGCAGCCAAAGGGCCGCGATCAGTCCATCGGCCCCCAACACGGCGGCCAGCAGCGCCGTCATCGGCTTGGAGTGCCGGCGATAGTAGCGATGGCGGGTAGCTTCTTGGAGCGGCGTCGTTTTTCGCACGTCGAGCAGGCGATCGAGCAGATAGATCGCCCAGACGGTCAGGCCCAGCACGAGCCTTCCGGCCGGCCGCAGCGGAAGTGAAAAGCGGTAAGCGAGGAAGCCTTGCCAGAGCACGGCGACCAGGGGCGCATCCAGACTGAGCAGGTTGGGCCACAGCCACAGCGGAACGGAGTCTTCCTCAGATTTCGAGGGCATCCAATTCCACGGTACGAGGTTGGATGCGGGAACGGCAAGTTGCAAGGATCGTGTGGGTCGGACCATCGTGGGAGAATTGTAGCCGCAACTGTTCCGGAAAGGAGTGCTACGTGAGAATTGTCTTACGAATCGTTGGGGTGCTTCTGGTCGTCTTTGGCTGCATCTGGTTCCTGCAAGGCGTCAACGTGCTGCCCGGCAGTTTCATGACCGGCCAGATTCGATGGGCCGTTTACGGCGGGATAGCGGTGGTGGTTGGTATCGGTCTGTTGTTCGCTGCGAAGAGACCGGCGTTGAAGGGCTAAGGCTGCGTTGCTCCACAAAGTCCATCAGCTGCCCGAAGCTTCGAAGCCCGCGGTATCGCCAGTTCGCGACGCTTCGGAGCGCGTATTCGTCCGAGCGCGTTCACACCGCGCGTACGAGCCAAACGACTAACACAATCACGATAATGGTTCCGACCAATCCTAATCCGAGCATTTCATTTCTCCTTTGACACGATATCGATCACTCTCTCTAAGGCAGGGGAAGGGCCGAACGTCGCCGGACGGAATACTCTAAGCGGACTAAGCAATGAGCAGCCAAGCGGGTGGGGTACCTACTCGGACTGGCCTTAGGTCAGCGGCGACATATGGTCATGTGACCTGCTGCGGTTACCCACTGGAATAATTCGCGGTTCCGGCTCGCGTCGGCACGGTACAATTGAGAGTGTCACGGGAAAGGCGGCTCTAAGTGGATCAAGCAGAGTTTGCGAAGTTGCATGGGGAGTGCGACACGCTAAGGCGAGATTATTTTGGCGAGACTGAGAAAACGTCCAAAATGCTAGCGAAATGCACCTCAGAGCCTTTGGGTTTTACAGAACGGCTGGCGCTGGCAGCGCAGGGAATGGTCGAAAACCAAGCCCACCGGACCTATCTGGGGATGAGGGACCTGCTCCTCGATGCCGCTCGTCTCGGCTACGGATTTGCAAACTGAGCTGAACGACCCGGGTCATTGGCTCGGTGCAGCGGCCACCACGCGCATGAAAGTGATCTTGATCAGCTTGGTTGGTATTCTCGGCCGGTCGCGGTTGTCGCGGATCACGTGGGAAATTTTGCTCACTAGTGGCTGGCCATCCACCACCTGACCGAAGATCGTGTAGCGGCCATCTCCGGCCGAATATCGGTCTTCTGTGATGAAGAACTGGCAGGCGGCAGTTCCAGGTCCCGCATTGGCCATGGCCAAGCGGCCGGGACGGTCGAACCTGAGCCCCGGGAGAAACTCATCGGGAAGTTTGAATCCGCAGTCGTGCGCTCCGGTCTCCGTAGGATCTCCGGTCTGAATCATGAAGTCCGGGATCACGCGATGGAAAATCAGATTCTCGTACAAGGGATGAGTGGCCGGCTTCCTGGTTTTCGGGTCCAGCCAAGGCTGCGTACCGCGCGCCAAGCCGATGAAGGCGTGAACGGTTACCGGCGTCTCCTTTTCGAACAACCGCGCCGTGATATTGCCCGCCGAAGTGGCGATCACGGCGTAGAGCCCGGGAGGATACTGAGGCGCGTCGTTCGAGGGCGTTTGAGACATCGCCATTCCTCCGACCATCAGGAAGACACAGGGGACTCGGGACCAGATCATCCTCTAGAGCTTATCGGAATGGCCGTGCTACGCGCAGAGGCTTTGCTAGCTCGATGACGCAGTGGTTAGGCCGGCTGCGGAACGGCGCTTTCCGCTTTGGCCGCGACAACAATATCAAACCGGAAAGTGGAGCCTTTGCCCGGTGTGCTGTGAACGTCGATGTTCCCCTGCATCAGTTCGATCAGTTGCTTGGAGATCGTGAGACCCAATCCGGTGCCACCGAACTTTCGCGTCAGCGACCCATCCGCCTGAGAAAACGGTTCGAACAGGGATCTGGGATCGATGTGTTCCGGAATTCCGATGCCGGTATCGGAGATTTGGAAAATGAGTTGAACCTTGTCTTCGGCAACAGCGCCGCGCGTTACCTTTAGGACCACTTCGCCAGTCTCGGTAAACTTAACGGAGTTGCCCACCAGGTTAGTCAAAATTTGGCGAATTCTTCCGCTGTCGCCCCGCACCGTAGCGGGCACATCATCGGCAAACGAGCAACTCAACTCAATACGCTTGCTTCTGGCTTGCGGCGCGAACAGCTTCATTACTTCGGCCAGTAGTTCGCGTAAACTAAAGTTCTCTTCCTGCAGACGCATGGCATTCGCCTCGATCTTGGAAAAATCGAGGATGTCGTTGATCAGAACCAGCAACGCCTCGGCGGACTGCAGCACGGTTTCGGCATAATCGCGCTGTTCCTCGTTGAGCGTGGTATCCAGCAGCAGGGTTGACATCCCCATGATCCCGTTCATCGGCGTTCGCAATTCATGGCTGACGTTGGCGACAAACTGGCTCTTGAGCTGGGACGTTTCCGTGAGAGCGCGATTCAGCCGATTCAGAGCCTCTGCGCGTTTTGCGGAAAGACGCTGCCTGATCCAAAGGAAAACGATGATGAATGCGCCCAGGGCAAGCCCGCAGCCAGCCAGAATCGTCTTGTATGGCGGCAGTTGCGCGAAGCGGAAGTCGGAAACCCGGTCCGGCACCAAATCGTACTCAACCGGTCGGCTCGGGTTCTCTTGGTACTTCCTGACGAACGCTGTAATTTCGACGTCACCACCCGCCAGGAACCGCTCTCCGAAGGCGCGGTCATGGAACAATTCCTCGCGTACAAAAACGCGAATTCTACCGGACCGATCGCTGAGCCAGGCGCCGTGCGCCATAAAGTCGCGCGGCAAACTGAGCCGGCCCTCCAGCCGCACTCTCCTGGCATACAGATTCCCCTCGGTGATCTCCTGGATCACGGCGTCTTTCACCTGAGGCGCGGTGGCCTGACCGATGCTCCATGCCGAACTTACCCGGATCTCTTCGCCACCTTGATAGGTTGAGAGCTGGCCCTGAATCCGAACGCGCTCACCAGTTTCGAAACGGCCGCAAAGGACCGATTCGGAAGAAAAGAGCACGATAGCGGCGCCGTCGTCCTGGATGTAGCCAAGGCAAGCTCTTTCGCCCACCGGAACGGGAACCGAGGACAAGGCGCCTTCCGTCGTTACGTTGCTTCCGGATGGGACGCTGGCAACCGCTCCTGGACGCGCCACGAGCGATCGGATGGGGACGATTTCACCGGCCACGGCCGTGGCAGGCAGGATTGCCAGCAGCGCCGCCGCGATACGCGTTACTTTGGGGCGTCTTCGCGTTGTCATCGAAAGTAAGGCGGCTCGCGTCGATAAAGCTGTCCTACCGGTGTGCCGAAGAACAGTTAAACCGCCCTAATCTAATATCGGAGGAGAGCCGCCCGGAGTATACCCCAGGCTTGAAAAAACTCATTCCGTAAGAAAATAGGCTACGCGTGAAGGTTATGTGTTCTTGGGATCGAATCGAGGAATTTTGGTCGGGCTGCCGGGATTTGAACCCGGGACCTCCTGCACCCCAAGCAGGCGCGCTAGCCAGGCTGCGCCACAGCCCGAACGCTTCATTCTACCGCACTCCACCGTCGCGCCCTATTTTGTCTGCTATACCTGAGTGCTGATGCTTATCCTTGCCGCCAGCCTGGCGATCTTTGTATACGGCATGACCGCGGCAATGCTCGGCACTATCCTGCCCGATTTATCGGCGCGCTTCCGGTTAACTCCGAAACAAGATGGAACCATCGCGTTTTGCCAGGCGTTAGGGCTGATTCTGGCCTCCATCGGCGTGGGTCCGCTCATCGATTATGAGGGCAAGAAAGTAGGATTGGTTCTGGGCTTGGCGCTCAGCGCGCTCGCCGTGGCGCTCCTTCCGCGCTCCAGCGGTTTTCGCAGCATCGCATGCCGTATGTTTTTGCTCGGTACCGGCGGCGGAATCATCGTCACCGCGGCCAACGCACTGGGCAGCGACGTTGACCCGGCTCATCGCGCGACGGCGCTCAATCTTTTGAATATCTTTTTCGGGCTCGGTGGCTTTGCGACTCCATTCGTGTCCGCCAATCTGCTCGACCGGAATTCCGCTCGCCTTTGTCATCTGATCGCCGGACTGGTTGTGGTGACCCTGGCCGTCAATCTGTTTGCTCCCATTCCCGCCGTCACCGGCGCCCAAACCTTCGTGTTCCTGGATCTCGGAAGTATCCTCGCGCGGCCGGTTCTTTGGCTCAGCGCCCTGCTGCTATTTTTGTACGTCGCTTGTGAAGTGGGCGTTTGGAATTGGCTGGTTCAGCACTTGATCGCGCAAGGAGTGCCGCAGGTTCGAGCGCTCAATGTTCTGTCGTTCGGCTTCGCGCTGGGGCTTTTAATCGGACGTCTGGCGGCTTCTCAGATTCTGATCTCGGTCTCGGGACTCACGGTGACGCTGGCCGCTTCCATCTTGATGGCGCTCCTGACTTTCGCCATGTTGCAAACTCGAAATCCCACCACCGCGTGGATATTTACGTTTTTGGCCGGCATGGCGATGGCTCCCGTCTTTCCCACCACCGTGGCGCTGCTGGGCGACGTATTTCCGCGCATGACTGGAACCGCGATCGGGATCGCGATCACGTCGAGTTGGATTGGGCTGGCGGTCAGCTCGCGCGTCATCGGATCCATCGCCGGGGGAGATCCCACGCGCTTGAAGAAAGCTCTGCTGGTGCTTCCTGGAATGTCGGTGCTGATGATCGCCGTGAATCTGGCGCTGCGCGTGGTAACAGGACGATGATGACGTGGACGAATTTCTTCGTCGCAGCCGCCGGGGCTTCCGCGTCGCTGGCGGGCCTGGTCTTCGTGGCGCTTTCTGTAAGGTGCCCCACCTGCCGGCTCGAGCGGGAGCGACGATCGCCACGCTGATTTTGATCCCGGTCTGCAAGTATGGCCGTGCTGATCCCGCAACCGGCCATCGTCTGAAAGTGTGGTCCGCCTACCGGGCGATTGCGGATGGGGCGCGGGCCCAACGGCCGGTGTGGGAATCGGTGAGCGAGACCTTGCTCGGCCAAATCCAGGTGCTGCCGTTCATTGCCGGCGGCGTTCTGCTGACTCGCGGCGATGCCTCGGGTTTCTATTGGGTTGCGGGCGGAGTAATCGCGGTCTTTGTCTTTTCGGTGTTCAACGGATGGGTGCTGCTGGTGGAGATTTTGCGATAGAAGCTCAAACAGTTGTCCCCCTGCTTGATCTCGCGGTAGCGCCGTAGACTTCCGTAATCTTCTTGCGGCGTGAAGCGCGACGAGTGCTGAACGATCGCCAGCGCAGTTTCAGAGGCTCCGAGCGCGGTCATTGAGGTTTCGTATTCCTTGGAAATTTCATACGGCGGATCCAGAAACGCGATATCGGCGCGCACACGTTCCAGCACAGTGGCGGCTTTGCCGCTAAACACTTCGGCTCGGCTTTGAAGGCCCAACGCTGCCAGGTTTTCGCGAATCACCTCCACGGCCGCGCGGTTGTTTTCGATGAAGATGGCCCGGCGCGCGCCCCGGCTCAGCGCCTCAATTCCAACCGCTCCGGTGCCCGCGTAGATGTCCATGAAAACGGCATCGGAGATATGCGACGAGAGTACGTTGAACAGCGTTTCGCGCAAGCGATCCGGCGTCGGGCGGGTGTTCAAACCCGGCAGGCTTTTCAATCGCCGGCTGCGAAACTCTCCCGCGATCACTCTCATTTAGCCTCCTGTCGCTAAGATTCATGCAATAAGTCGCGAAAGTGGGGCGGTCCCCCAGGCTGCTAGGCGCAGTGACCGCAGCCGACGCCCTCGTCGGCCTTCGTTTGGAGCGTGTTGGAAAGAGCCGGACCAGGGGTCCGGCGCGGACGCGGGCGTCCACCCCACAACAGATACTAACCCACCTGCACCAGGCCATAACGGCGTTGCCAATGTTCGCGAATGTAGGTGACGGCGCGGCGCAGTTCTTCGGCCGACGGCGGGCTGGCGATGAAGGCTTGCGCTTCGGAACGCGCCAGTTCGAGCACATCTTTATCGCGAATGATGTTGGCGATGCGCAACGCGGGAAGTCCCGATTGCTTGGTGCCGAAAAATTCGCCGGGTCCGCGCAGCTTTAGATCCATTTCGGCGATGTAGAAGCCGTCCGTCGATTCCACCATGGTGCGGATGCGCTCGCGCGCGGCGTCGCCGAGCTTGCCCGTCACCAGGATGCAGTAACTTTGTTCGGCGCCGCGTCCAACACGTCCACGCAGCTGATGCAATTGCGCCAAGCCAAAGCGCTCGGCTTGCTCGATCACCATCACGGTGGCGTTGGGCACATCCACGCCGACTTCGATCACGGTGGTGGAGACCAGGATTTTCACTTCGCCCCGGCGAAACTGCTCCATCACCGTCTCTTTCTCATCCGCTTTGAGTTTGCCGTGCAGGAGTCCTACGCGAATGTCCGGGAAAACCTTTTGCGACAGATGCTGGTACATCTGTTGCGCAGCCTTCATGGCCTCCGATTCCTCGATCACGGGGTAAACGACGTAAGCCTGCCGGCCTTTCACGATTTGCTGCTGCATGAAGCTGTACACGCTCTCGACGCGATCGTCGGTGACGTGGCTGGTCTGGATGGGCCGGCGGCCGGGCGGCATTTCGTCGATGACGGAGATATCCAGATCGCCATAAATAGTGAGCGCGAGCGTGCGCGGAATGGGGGTGGCGGTCATCACCAGAACATCGGGATGCTTGCCCTTCGACACCAGGCGTAGCCGCTGCATGACGCCGAAGCGGTGCTGTTCGTCAACGATCGCGAGGCCGAGGTTCTTCCATTCCACGTCCTCTTCAATCAGCGCGTGCGTGCCGATACCGATATGGGCCAGGCCTTCGGCCATCAACTTCTTGAGCTGCGACTTTTCGCGCTGCGTCGCCGAGCCGGTCAGGAGAACCGGCACGTAGCCCATTTTTTGGAACAGGTTCTTGAAATAGAAATAATGCTGGCTGGCGAGGATTTCAGTGGGCGCCAGCACTGCGGCCTGATAGCCGTTTTCAATGGCGATGACGGCGGCCTCGGCGGCGACCAGCGTTTTGCCGCTGCCGACGTCGCCTTGCAAAAGGCGGCTCATGGGGTGCGGCGATTGCATGTCTTTTGCGATTTCCCCGAGTACGCGCTTCTGCGCCCCGGTGGGCTTGAACGGCAGCATGGCTTTGATCTTGTCGCGCACGCGGTCGTTCAATTCAAACGAAATTCCCGGCTGCAAGCGCGCTTTCGAACGCTTCAGCGACAGGCCGCACTCCAGCCAGAAGAATTCTTCGAAGATGAGACGCCAGTGCGCGGGAGTGCGGGAGGCGTTGAGCATGCGCAGGTCGGTGTCCAGAGCGGGGAAGTGCAGGGCGCGGACGGCGGTCCACAGATCGGGGAGTTTCAGCCGATCGCGCAGCGTGGGCGGAAGATGGTCTTCCAGCGGCTCGACGGCTTCGAGCACGCGATGCATCAGCGAGCGGAGCGCGCGCGTGGTTACTTTGCCCGCTCCCTCGTAAACGGCGACGATGCGGCCCGTATGGAGCGCGGCGTCGCCGTCCGTGTCTTCACCCGTGAGGATTTCAAACTCCGGATGCATGATGAGCAGATCGCCGGTGTAGCTGTCCAGTTCCACTTTGCCGTAGAGCGAGACGCGCGTGCCGGGCAGGAAGCGATCGGCCAGATAGCCGCCGTGAAACCATTTGGCCAGAAGGCGATCCTTGGAGGCGTCTTTAAAAATGGCTTCGAAGAGTCCTAGGTTGCGGCGCCGAAATCCACGCAGGTGCGCGGACTGGACCTCGGCGATGACGGTGGCCATTTCGCCCGGCGCGAGTTGAGCGATGGTTTTGACGTTGGTGCGGTCTTCATAACGGAAGGGCGCGTAGGCGAGAAGATCCTCGACAGTAATCAAACCTTTGGTTTCAAGCATCCCGGCGCGCGCGGGTCCGACGCCTTTGACGAACTTGAGCGGGGTGGAAGTGTCCAACGCGGGAAGCCTCTGGGGGTGCAAGTGCCAGTGTACAATGGCGATCGAAAATCTCGCGGGGGATACGGCGTTTTCCTGCCAAGTAGTGTCTCAGCGCAGAGAAGGCCGCATTTACGCCGGACCGCCCTACTCGCCGGGCTTGGCGTCCTGAGGCAGCTCAATCTCCTTCTCCTCCACGATGAAGATGTAGTGAGGCTCCATCGTGCTGCCTGCCATTGCGCTGTTACGTTCCGATTCCGTGTTGAACCATTTCTCACTCGCTACCGTGTTGGATGGTTTGTGAACGATCTTAAGCCCATACTGTTTGCTAGCCATTGTGCCCCTCCGGCGCCATGCCTGAGCCTAGCTCCGAGGACACTTCGTCGTCAAATGCGTATCACCTCCTGAAACGATGACAAGGACTGGAGGGGCATCGTACGGATTTCGGCCTGGCGTGGGGCAAAGTGGACGTGCAGATTTTTACCCACAAAATCCATGGGCTTACCGAAAGCGACTTCGTTATGGCGGCGAAGATCGATCGGGTTTATTTTGCGGGTCTGAGTCCGTGTTCTGATTAGGGCGGCGGCGCTGCAGCTCCTGCCACTGCTGTTCGGTTAGGACCAAGCGTAGTTTCAGGCTCAATTGCGTGAGCGTGCGCGTAAGATCGCTCCGCGCGTCCACCAATCGCTCGATGGCTTCATTGGTTTTCCCCGGATCCACGGGATCGCGATTAAACTGCTCCGCCAGGGCTTGCTCGGCCTGGTTCACCGCTACGCGCACGTTCAATAGATGCGGCCGGTATTGCCGCACGGCGGAGCGTATTTGTTCGCGTTGCGCGGGCAAGAGGTTGAGGTCGCGCGCGATTTCCGGCCGGCTCCACCAGGCGTAGATTCCGCGTGGCATCTGCGCGTATAAACCGCAGCTCATCAGCAGCGCCAAGGCGAGCAGGCGTCGCATGTTTATTCCTGGAACAATCCGTGGATCGGCTGGATGGCTTTGGGCTCGTTGCTCTGCTCCATGGCGGAGAGGTCGGAAAATAGCTGGTCGTCGGACATCGCTGTGGAGGCGGGCGGCGCGGTTTTATGCCGGCGTTCCAGTGTAAGGCCCCCGGCAAACATCAGGAGAAGCATCGCCAGCGAGAGAGCCCAGCCCAAGGGGGCCCAGTTGCGGCGCGGCTGGTCCAGCCGGCGATAGATACTGCGGCGCTGCGCGGCCAGGAACTCGGCAGACACCTCCGGTTCCGGCTGGTTTTTTGTTAGCCGGCGGAGCCAGTTCTCGAAATCGGCATTATCTGTGTGTTTCATTTTCTTCCCGATCGCGAAAGTACAGATCGTGCAGCTCCTCCCGAAGCTTTTCCGTGGCGCGAAACAGATGCACTTTCACAGTTCCAACATCCAGGTTCAGGATCTCGGCGATTTCGGCCAAGCTCCGATCTTCATAATGCCTCAGTGTGAACGCGGCGCGCTGGCGAAGGCTGAGGCGTGTGAGCGCGCGAGACAACCGTTGAGCGATTTGGCGAGCGAAGAGCTGGTCCTCGGCGTTCGGGGCCGTAGCCGCCGCCAGGCTCAATATGGCCGCTTCGTCCTCGGGCTGGGGCCGTTTTCGCCAAAATTGCCAGCGGCGCGACCGCAGGCGGTCGAGACAGGTATTGACCGCGATCCGGGTGAGCCACTTGCCGGGATCGTCCAAGGTTTTCGATTCAGCGCACTTTAGAGCCTGCCAAGCCTTGAGGAACGTGTCCTGGGTGGCGGAGTCCGCATCTTCTGCGTCCTGCAACATACGACGGCAAAGCAGGAAGACGCGCCTCTGCTCAGAGGCCATCCATTCTCCGAATTGGGCGTTCAATTCGCGTGTATCCGCGAGCCCATCGAGATTGGCTTCCAGGCTATCCGCCATTGCGCCCATCATATCGTCTGGACGGAACTCAGACGATTTGGTTGACACAAACTGAGACCGCGGAAAAAGGCGCAATTCGTTTCGCTCCGTAAGTGGCTGCGGGCGCAGAGTGCGGGATTTTCCGGAGCCTCAAACTAAGTGACGGAGGGTCAGCCGGCTTGGACGTTATTGAGCGCTGCGGCGAACTTGGATGTGTTTCCGGAAGCGGCCGCTTGTTCCAGGAGCCGGGAAACGGTAGATTTACTGTCTTCAGACAGTGATTTGGTGCTGAAAATAGAACAGCCTTTGGCGATGTGCTGAAGATCGCCGCCTTCTTCCTCAACCACCATCTCGTGTTCCACCCAACTGGAGAGGGGGATGTTGCGGAAGTACAGGCGTTCCTGCAGGATCATGGACTTTTGGCGAGCCGTAACCGACTTGTTTTCACGGAAATAGTGGCGCTCTTCCACGCGGAAGTCCTGCATGAATTCGTCCAGGGCGCGGCGGCGCGCTTCCTGTTCCGTGGCCTTCACGCGTTCTTCCAGGGTGGTTTTTTGGGTGCGAATCTCGGCGCGCGCTTCGGCTAAAACCTCGCGCTCCTTAGAGATAGCGACTTCCATGCGGGCCTGCATCATGTAGAAGGACAACAGAGCAGATCCGGCGGCGATGAACACCGGCAGGAGAATCCACAGTAGGGCGTCAATCTGCATACCGATTTTATATCGGCGGTAGGCTGGCGGAACGTTAGGTACTAAGATGTGAGAAGTTCTCTACTGCTTGTCAAAAGAATAAGTGGCATCCAGTCCTCCTTGCGGCGTTTCGATGTGGACGGAGCGGATCACCAGGGACCCGCCGTCCCGTGGCGTTTACAACGGCGCCGTTCTCTTGAAACGTGCTCTGCTTGCCATCCGTGGTGTACCCACGGGCGGAAACATGATCTCCGGAGCCGCCCTTTTGTTCTTCCGCGATGGTCAAGGACGGATCGGAGTGGGCGATCGTTCGGATCAGGGACGTCGGAGCAGGTATGGGTCCGAAGGCGCTCTTTCCGGCGTTCATTTTCCATTCACCGGAGAAATCGGGTTGGTTCGCCGCCGCAGCCACGCTCAAAAACGCGAGGAGGCAGACGGCTCTTCTAATATGTTGTATAACGACATGTCGCATGAGGACATGTTAGCCCCAGTGGACGGCGGCGTCAAGATCTCGTTTGCGCCTGCTTACAGAATCACGCTTTGCGAACCGTCGATTTTGGTCCCGGAGATCAAGGCGGCGAAAAGGGGGATGCGGAACGTGACGAGCGCCGTAAAGATGGACTTAATCCGGAAAAGCAGGCCGGAGGCGAACCCGTAGTGCTTGCCGAAAAACACCGCTGCGCCATGAACGCGGTCGGCTGCCAGGATGGTCCGGGCGGATTCGGCGTAGGGCGAGCCTGGCGTGTAGAGCGCGGTGACTTGCGGCAGCGCCGACGTCTTTCGAGAGACGCGGCGGATCTGGTAGCAAAGTTCCGCGTCGGACCACGAGTCGCCGTAACGCTCATCCAGGTAGTTCAAGCCTTTGACGAAAAACTTCCGCACCAGAAAGGCTTGAAAGGTGGCGTACTCGACGGGGAAAACCTCGACCGTTTTATCTACGCTGACGGGCGTCAGATCCAGACCGGTGGCGGGAGTCGGAAGGCGGAAGAACTGTTGGGCCGGCTGAGTTCTGGTGTCCACCAGGACGGGGCAGACCGCGACGGTTTCCGGGTCGGACTCCAGATGCGCGACCAGCGATGGAATGGTGGTGGGCAGCACTTCCACTTCAGGCGTCATGAAGAGCAGATACTCGCCGGAGGCCGTGCGGGTGCCGATGTTGAGCGCCTTGGTGCGGCCGAAATAGCGCGGCAGCCGCAACATGGTGACATTGGAAAACTCGGAATCGAGCTGCGCGCTTTCGTCATGCGATCCGCAATCCACCACCAGGATTTCGATGGATGCCCGATCGTTGGATCCTTCGAGCGCGGCCAGGCAGCGGCGCAGGGCGGGCGCGCTGTCGTAGGAAAACACCAGCGCCGTCACTTTGATGGCGGGCGGTAGATCGATTTCCTGAGGCTGCGGCTCCGGTTCCACCGCGACAATGGGCGCGGCCTTACGCGCTTCTACTCTGCGTTTGCTGGCAACGGGCATGTGTGGGTTTGCGGTCTCATTTCGGAGTGGTCATCAGGCAATCGGCGGCCAACAGGGCCACTTTGGTAGGCGGCGACTTCAAGGGAATCGAAAACGCCACCGGGTCGCTGCCGGTTGGGAGCCAATAGACCTGGCTCTTGCTTCCGGTCTGCACTTCCACGGGTACATAAGCACTGAAGGCCTCGTCGACATCCCGCTGGACAATGCTTCCAGATAATTTCGCAGCGCGCCAGGAGTAGGACAGCTTCACACTGGGCAAGCCGGTTCCATAGACCCAATTCTCGAAGAAGATCTTCAGGTCGGGATCGGGCGATTTGGGCGCGTATTGGCTCGCCAGGACGCGAAACTCCTCGGTGCCAATGGAATGATGATGGCTGGCAACTTCCCGCAGCAGCGCCAGAAACTTTTCGTCTCCCAGACGGCGGCGCAGCATGTGGATGATCCAGGTGCCTTTTTCATAGGTGACCGTCCGCCAGGCGTCGGGCGTGAGCGAGGATTCCAGGCGGTAGCCCCAGACGATGGGGCCGGCGGATTCAAGCGTACGGACGCTGTCGATCTTGGCGAGCAGATGCGCGCGATAGTCGTCCAGCACGGCGTCCAATGCCTGGACGCCTTTTCTACGCTCCAGCAACAGCAAAGCCGAATAGTTCGCCAGCGACTCGATGAGCCAGTCGTCGTGATAGCTGGCCGGAACCACCAGGTTTCCCCACCACTGGTGCGCCACTTCATGAGTCTCCAGGAGCTCGGAATAAAAGGTCTGTTCGGACCGCTCGCGCAGAGGAGGAGGGAGTTCGCCGGGATTGATATAGGCCAGCGTGGAAAGATAAACCAAGCCCGGAAATCCCTGACCGAAGGCGCCGGGGATGGGCGTAACGGCGAGATTGCGGATGGGGCTAGGACCGAATTCTTCGGTCATAAAATCGAGTGTGTCCAGCAAGTTCTTGGTGAGATCCTCCATGCGCCCGGCGGGATCGGGCGGACCGGGAGGCAGGGACGTACCGATCATACTGGCCGCTTTGGCATGCCGCCGGGGAAAGGGATCGTCGCGAGCGGGCGTGGCCGGAAGAACGGCTCGGGGCGCAAGAGCGCTTTCGAGCCGCTGATTGGCGTACAACTCGATTCTGTATCCATTGTGCTCTCGCAGCACGGATTGGAACGCGCCGAGATTGAAGCCGGCGAATCGAACGGGAATGTCGGTTTTCACGTGCGTGACGCGCCAGTCTCCTTCGATGTGGTCTTCCACAGTGGATCCGGTGGCTGCCACGGTCAGGCTCTTCGGATAGCGGAATGTCAGGTCGTAATTGGCCAGCCCGCCGCCGGTTCGAGGATACCAGGTGCCGCGCGAGCCGACATAGTAAACCTGATTGCCGGCATCGCGAATCACGGCTCCTTCGTGATGGATTTCGATCTCGTGCGGGACCCCGGGATCGAGCGCGGGATCGCAGACCAGCAGGAACTGGCGGTCTTCACTGGCCTGGATCAGCTCCGAGCGCAGCGATGCGCGGTCGAACACTTCCACCGGCTTCCCGTCCACCGTAGCCGCGGTGACGCGCATGTTGGGCGACAGATTGAAGGGCAGGGCGGATCGCGGCGGCTGTTGCAAAGTGAGCGTGGCGCGCGTGACTGCCTGCATCGTCAGATCGGGTTGGATGGCGGCTTCGATGCGGATGTTGTCGAGCGTATAACGAGCGCCCGGCTGGGGTGCTCCGTTGCGGAATGAGCGGGATTGAAAGGCCGTCCAGGTATCGAAATACGTTCGATTGTTGCGGTAGCCGAGTTTCCCGGCCAGGATCTGGTCTCGCGCCGTGGGATCGTACAGCACATCGAAATTGTCGAGCTGTTTGCCCGAGATCGCCAGGTAGAAGATGCCGGTGTCGCGCTGGCCCGACAGCACGTCGTAGACCACGCGCGTTTCAAAACTGGATATCAGGTTGCTTAGGACGGAGTTCCAGCTTTCGGCGATCAGGCCGCCCATCTCAGGACTCTTCTTGGAGGCCGGATTGTTCTGGAGCTGAGCGAGCAACGCGTCGCCGGTTCCGTCGGTGAAGACGAAGGCCGCGGATTTGAAGTGTTCCTCAAGATTCGGCGAGTTGGTGAACGCGGCGAGTGAGGAGCGCTCGCTACGCGTGGGCGGCAGCAGCAGGACATCGGCGTCGCCGCCGTCGGTGCTCGCAACGAACACCGCACCCAGGTGCGTTCCCTGATTGGATTTGGAGAAAACAGGCTTGGTGAAGATCAGATAGCCGGAGGCCAGGTATACCTTCACATCCTCTTTGTTGAAGTTCAGATCGAGAACGCGATAGCACTCGGCGGGGTCCAGAGAGAGATGCTGGATCTCATCGCCCAGGTCCGCCGCGGTGAGGGCGAAAGCCGGACGGAGGCTCGCAAGGAGAATCAGAGCCGGCAGGCAGCGCAACACATTATCAGTTTAGCGGGCAAAAGCAGGTTCAGGGGGCCAACGCCCGTTCTTTGGTGGTGCCGTTTCGCTGGAATGTGTTGAATAACCCCCCGTGGGCGTCTACGTTACGAGAGGAGAAAAAATGCACGCTGCCGATGACGACCCGCGCCAGGAGGCGCAATACGATCCCAAGAACAAACGGAAATCCTCCGCCAACAGGATCCGGTGGTCATTCGTTTTGATCGTTCTGCTTTTTCTCGCGCTCACTATTACGGCGGAGAAGATCTGGATCCACTAATTCTGGGTTTGCACGCTGACTACCCGGCCGTTGTCCAGGCGAATGGTCCCCAATGGCTCGCCTTTGGCCCAGTACTGGCATATTTCAAGCAGATGTCCATCGTCGCCGGGTATGCTCACCCGGGATTCGGGCGCGCCGAGCGCCGCGCGCAACTCCCTGGCGGTGGCTCCAACTTTGATGCCGGCAACGTCCTCGACCGTGGGTTCCTTGATAACGACTTCGGCGACCACGGGGGCTATAACGGGTGTAATCGGTGCGGAGGTCACGGCTTCGGCCTCAACGACCCGCTCTCTCCGGCGCGCTGAATGATGGGACGAACCCCCACCGCCTGTCCCGGCAGATCCGTCACCGCCTCCTACCGTCGGCAGCGGCGCAACCTGCGCATGTGCCGTGGTCTGCGGCGGTCCGGCGGGCGTGGGCTTGATCGCCACAGGTTTCCCAGTCTTGGCGGCGGTGGCTGTGGAGGTGCTCTTGTCCACGTCACCGAAGATCTTGCCGAGAGCAGTGCCGAGAGGCTTTCCGGCGGCAGTACCGATGGTAGCGCCGGCGGCCGCGGCAGCATGTTCGGTCAAACTTTGGGCGACCAGGCCGGTGGACGCAACGAGACTTCCGAGCAATGCAGTGAGCGCGAGCGAACGCATGGAATCTTCCCCCTCCATACCATGCTAAGGGGACGGTGAGGGCAGTACCAGTCTGAAAAAGCCTTAGTTCTTACTGGGAAAGAGTACCGGATTGCTCATGCGCTTGTGTCGGAATCGACATCCAGCAGGGTCCACGTTCATTAACCGTGCACCCGTTATGCTGTGATTCACTCCCCGACAGGGAAACGCATTACGCTCTGCAGGTCAGTGTTTAGAGATCGCCAAACGGCCGGTGGAATGGAGTTGACCTCGCGACTACTGTCGGCGTACCAGCGCCGCACATAACGGACACTCACGAGAGGTCGAGGCGCCTCGGTCCCATTTGGCGTACCTCTATGCAGGGCCCAAGGATGGCGAATGAGAACGTCACCGATTTCTAGCGGAATGGCCCGCACTTCGATTTCCGCGGACTCAATCCGCCGGAGAGCTTCGTTCCTTGGCATCCGATGAGTGCCGGCTGCGATTTCCATGGGCCCGTTTGCGCCGGTTATCGGCGCCAGGCTAAAGCTGACGTTCAGCATATAGGCGGGCAAGGGCAGGTCGGGAGCCTCCGTAAACAATGGGCGCTGATAGTCGGCGTGAAATTGCTGGTAGCCGGAACCCTTCAGCGGCACGTCGCAGCCCCACTGATCCGCGACCACCCTGTCGTCCATTACGCCACGCACAATGCTAAGCACGCCGGCATCGAAGAAGAACTCCGGAGCGTAGCAGGGCGGCTCGAAGGGCATCGGCAGAAAGTGGCGGCAAGGGCCGCGGTTCGAGTTTTCATGATGGACCTCCAGATAATTCAGGAGCTTCGGCCAAAAGGCATCCCGGTCCGCATCCAGCAGGGGCTTCGGAAGGTGGGCCCTTAGCACGCAAAGCCTCGGTCCCGAAGTTCGGCAATTTTCTGTTGGATGTCCATGGACGCGGATATTTTAGTCCACCCACAAGTTCCTCTGACGAGTCAAAATTGTTGTTCGCGCAGCAGTTTTGCCGGACCAGCGCTGCCGAGAGAGCCCGTTTGGGGTCGGCGACACGAATACTCAGCTCGCGCAGCCGCTTGCTGAGGTATAGGATGCCAAGCCCGAAGGCGCGCCGATTTCGGGCCATACTCAACGCCAAGGATGCGGAACGACCGTTTCCCCGCGACATGGTACGCTCGGGTGATTCGGAGAAACTTGATTCCGGGGAGGCGCAATGTTCCGGCTTGTACTCGCATTCTATTCGCTGGCAATCGTCGGATCGGTGTCCGCGCAGAGTGAGAAAGGCTCGCTGACCGGCACGATTTCAGATCCGAACGGCGTGGTGGTCGACGAAGCGCCCATCCAGGTAAAGAACAAGACGACGGGCGCCATGGCGCGGACCAGCAGCAAGTCCGATGGCCGCTATACGCTCGCAGGCCTGGCTCCTGGAACCTACGAGTTCTCGATCGTGATGCCGTGCTGCGCTTACAGAGAGGTTACACAAGACCTTGCGCTGGAAGCAGGTAAAACCGCGCAGTTGAATATTCGTCTCGTCGAGACCGTAAACGGGACCACCCTGGGAGACGATCCAGGCAGGCTCGCGAAGGTGATGCGGAAGCGAGCCAAAGTTCCATCCCGGCCCGCGCCACGCGATGCCAGAGGAAAGCCGGATTTATCGGGGGTCTGGGTGGCCACCGACGATCCGTATCCGGAAGAGCCGCAGATGCTGCCTTGGGCCGTCGCCGTCCTTAAGGAGCGGAACGAGAGCAACGGGAAAGACGCGCCTCATAATCGCTGTCTCCCGGCTCCGCCTCCCGTGCCGGGCAGCGCAGCGCCCTTTCTCGAGAAATTTGTGCAGACTGGTTCGCTGCTGGTGATCCTTTTCGAGGATGTTCCGGGCTTTCGTCAGGTTTTTCTCGACCGACGCGGACACCCGTCCGATTTGGACCCCACCTGGATGGGACATTCGCTAGGCAGGTGGGAGGGCGACGTGCTTGTTGTGGACACGGTCGGTTTTAACGATCGGAGCTGGTTGGGCGGCCTGGGTGGAGGTCGATTGCCTCACACCGAGATGCTGCACATGACTGAGCGGTACCGGCGCGTCGATTTCGGTCACATGGAAGTGGCGGTCACTTTCGAGGATCCAGCGACATTTGTGAAGCCGTTTCATATGAACGTGAAACTCGACCTGACTCCGCAGGAGGAGATCATGGAGTTCGTGTGCGAGAACAACAAGCCGGAGCACCTGGTCGGCAAGTAACGAGGACCTGCTGAAGCGCCAAGCCTGACACTTCGAAGTCGCTCGTCAGGGGCGCGAGAAAATCTCGATCCACTGGCCGTGTTGGGCCCAGCGCCGGACGGGAACCAGGCCGAAATGTTGGCGGACTTCCGCGGGAGTCATTTGGGGCTCGTATTCATAAAAGCGGCTGAGAAAGTCGCGCACAACCGGCCATTGCAAAACGCCCCAGCTCGGTTCCCAAGTTCGCGAGTAGAGAACCAGCACGTCCACCGATCGCGGGTTCAAGGCGCTGAGCGTGGAGAAGTGCAGATCGGAAGTTTCCGTTGCGGACATGGGGTGGTCCACATATCCGAACGCGGGATTGCGCAAAGCCTGAGTCAGGGGCCAGGCGGTGTAAATGGTTTTGCCAGGATACGACTTCTCCAGAAATTGGGCGGCGTCGCGGTGCAGATCGACGAAGTCGGCCAGGGCGAGATTGTCTTCGTAAGGGAACGGGAAGGGCGGGTTTAGGAAGAGTCCCGCGAACAATCCCGCAGCCAGGGCCACCACCCCAATCGTGCGCCAGCGCGGACGCACCACCTGGAACGCCGCGCCCATCGCTATGTAGAGGAGTGGGAGGACAGGCAACAGATAGCGTTCGAGAGTAGCGCCGCCGAGCAGGCTGACCAGCAGGATATGTGCGGCGATGAAACACCAGGCCAACTTCCAGGCGCGCGTCGAATAAAGCGCGCTTCGCCTCCAGGCGAAAAGGATCGCAAGCGCGCCTATCCAGCGGAAGTCGGCAATAAAGAGATAGTAGAAGCGGCGTAGGAGCGCCACCGAGGCGCGAACGGGGTTCAGCGAATAGATGGTGTTGTACTGGGTGAAACCCGGATCGCCGAAGATGTGGCCGGTGGTGCGCCACAGCGCGAAGAACCAGATGGCGAGAGCGGCGAAGGGGGCCAGATAGCAGGCTACATACTTGGAGCGAGCCGAATCGCGGTACAGCGCCACGATGAAGATCAACGGCAGCAGCGCGCCGGTTTCTTTGCAGAGCACCAGAGCGGTGCATGCGGCGGCCGCCGCAAAGTGACGATCGGCCAGGAACAGCAGGAGGCTGAGTACGGTAAAGAGCATGGCGGGCATGTCGAGCTGCGCCAGCATCGATTGCGTGTAGAAGAGCGGGTCGAGCAGCAGGAAAACCGCCGCGAGAATGGCGGGAGCGCGCTGGCCGGCGAGTTTTCCGCCCAGCAAATAAGTGCAGACGACGGCCGCCGCGGCGAGCGCGAGCATCGATAATCGAGTGGCCGCGATCGAATAGCCGGCCACTCGCCAGATCAGCGCCAGATAGGCCATGACGGCGGGTGGATGCGCGTTGGGGACCGTGGAGTGCGGGATCCATGCGCCGTCGTGAAGGATGTCGAGCGCGGCCGGAACGAACTGGCCCAGTTCGTCCCAGAAATACGGCAGCCCCAGGTAAGGAAGATGCGCGAAAAAAACGAGCAGCGCAAAAACGGCAAAAAGCGGGAATGTGGGGAAGCGGATCGCCCGCATCGCTTTGAGTGAGGACCGCTCAGTTGATGGCGCCGGGCTTGCCTGGGTGCGGCTCCAGCTTGATTTCACCGAACGTCGCCTCGTACTGCGAGATGTTTTGCGTCAAGACGTTCAACAAAGCCTTGGCCTGTTGAGGGCTCAGGTAGACCCCTTGGAAATTGCTGATGGTGACGGCGTCCGGGGCAGTCTGGTTTACGGTGCCGAACATCAGGAAAAAATCCCAGAGATTGACGCGGATCTGGACGCTGTTCGCGTAGCTCTCGCGGTACTCGTTGGTGTTGTGCAACTCAAATTTTGGCGCGGGTTGAGAAGGCGTCATAGACACAACTATAGTGACACGTGGCGCACGCAATCGCTCGTGCCGCGCTCACACTAATTTTTGTTGCCTGCGGCGAATGGATTTCGGGTTGGCGGTGAGAGTGCCCTGCTCGCGGTACTGCACACCTGCAGGTACGCTCACAACCCAAAGGTCGGTGGTTCAAATCCATCCCCCGCAACCATCCGAACGCACTCATTCTTTTCCCCAAAGCCGCCCAACAGGTTCCACTCACCAGAAGCGACGTAGTGTCCCTTCCGACCTTCCGGTTGTGGAATCATGCTGATCTCCGTCACGTGTTTCGCTAGTTGCGCCTTGGCCTTCTGAACGTCGGTTTGGAGAACGTGCCGGATGTCCCCAAGCCGTTCGGCCACGAACTGGCGGGCTTGTGCTACGTGGGCCGAAACTGAATCCGATCCACTCCCAAGCAACTGCCGGGTGATTTCCTTCAGTTCTTGTTCCCGGCTGTTGATTGCTTCGACTAACGCCGGGGAGGGGCCACACGAAGCAACAGTCGTGACAAGGTTGCGAAGCTCCACTTCGATCTCTTGGGATCGCTGGCGCATCCTGCCAATCTTGCAGTCTAAGTTGGAAAGAGATGCGGACAGTTGGCGCTCAAACTCCCCAAGTGCATACTCAACGGCCTCCGGTCGCAATACGGCGCTCTGTAGCGCACCGAACAACCGCTGTTCGATCCAATCAGCACGTTCCTTCAGGTTGTTCGTACAAGCACCCCGATAGAAGTTCTGTGGGCATCCGTATCTTGGATGCCCTCCATTTCCCCGTCCGGTCACGATCACCAGATTGGCTCCACAAGATCCACACTTGAGAAAGCCGGTCATGAGATTCGGGCTGGTGGACGCACGATGCCTCAGCCCTGGATGATTCGCTTTGCCGAAAGTCTGTGCGACGAAAGCAAGGCGGGATTGGACCCGACCCCAAAGATCGGCGTCAATGATTCTGAGTTCCGGCTGTTCGACGATCCGCCACTCACTTTGCGGGCGTTCCCGCCGCACCCGCTTGTTTGTTCCGGGCTGCTTGATAAATCGTGAACGATTCCAGATGATCCGGCCAGCGTAGAGTTCCCTGCGAAGCATCTCCCGCACGGCGGTCATGCACCATGTCGCATACCTTTTGCCGGAGCGGGGCCGTGGCGAAGGGACGTTTTCCTGATTCAACGTCTTTGCGATTGTCTTGAGGGAACAACCTTCGGCGGACATCTCGAAGATACGGCGTACAACAACCGCTTCGCTCTCATTGATGCGTAAGCGAACCGAATCACCTTCCCGCACGTTTTCATAGCCGAAGCACCGCCCGCCAGCGTGCAGGCCCTTCAGGACACATCCTTCCAATCCACGGTGCGTCTTCTTGGCCAGTTCTTTGATGTAAAGCGAATCCACCAAACTGTGGACGGTCATCAACACGTCGGCTTGTTCGTTTTCCGTGTCTATGCCTTGCGAAACCGAAACGACCCGAATTCCAATGAAGCTTAACCGCTCAATGAGCTTCATGCTATCGCCAAGATTTCGATACAGGCGGCTGGTGTCGTCTAACAACAAAACATCAAATGGGCGTTCGGATTGTGAGATCGCCTCAAGCAATCGGGCCAGTCCGGGCCTGTCTGCACCTGCCCCTGACTGGGCTTCATCGGTGTACACGTGGTGCGGGAGAATATTCCAATCGTTCCCTGCGGCAAACTCAGAACACTTCCTCAGTTGGTCGTTAATGGAAGCGGGACTTTGCCGGTCAGATGAATACCGTGCATAGGCGGCACAGCGAAGTTTCATTGGGTACGCTCCGAACCGTTCACGGGAGGCGAACTCTCATCATTATCCCTCTGCGCCACTTCAGAGAGGTACTGGCGCACCAGCATAGGGACAAGAACGTCGAGCCAAGCCTTGAGTTCCGGCGCAATCTCTTGGGCGGAAGCGTTCGGCGCAGGAATGATCTGCGTCTGAGCGCTCCTGACCGTTGGAGAATTGCCCGTGACTTGTGGTTCGGTTCGCATCGTTGTCACCGAAATGGGCGGACAGAAAACGGGCGATATGAATGGCGGGAACAAAAGGCCCGCCCCATACAATCGGAATCGGATCTTTGAAAGCCGATTGCATCGCTGTCGTTATGCCGCTACACAACCTCCAGACTTACCTTGGCCGGTTCCTGAGATCCAAACCATGACAACCCCGGTTCATGGCCTATCATGTACGTCACGTCAAGGCCGGTGAGCGTCGTATAGTGTTCTGTAATCATTCCACGGTAGCCGCCCTTGAACAGCGGCCATCTGTTCAGCTTGGCCAGTGTCACGCCGCAACTGATCCCGTGCGGATCACCTTTCAGGGGCCATCCGCACCGATAAAGGAAAACGGTTGCTCTGTCCTCCGACGTGACGAAGTACTCAGCGGCGACCCGCTTCCCGTCGCTTACCAAGCCCAAGTTGAACTTCGTCGATCCGGCCTTTATTTTTGCCTTCCGGCGCATCATGTCATGCTGTGCGGCTGTCATGAGAAAGTCAATCTTGGCGGCGGGAGCCGGTGGGAGCTTCTTGTTCGTTGACAGCGCTGGGGGACCGGAATTGTAGATCGCTTCCGACGATCTATCCAGTTCGCTCATCAGAATATGGTTTCCCTCAACGAAGAGAAGATGGGGCTGCTTGAAGAGAGCGACAAGACGTAAGAACACCTCCAACTCCACCGGAAATTCACAAGGGAATGTTTCGGCGACCTTGGCTTCTGCATACATCCCTTCGCTCCGTATCTTCAGAGTGTTTCCAGGTTGAAAGGCGAAATAGTTGCTGATCTTGGAAAAGCTCCGCAAGATCGCAATCGTGTGTTTGGAGAATGCTATGGAGTTGTGTGTCACAGTTTCACCCCATCATTCCCGGAAATTCGACGCTGGAGAAATCTAACGATTCGACGTTAGCCTGAAGATCCTGAAGCTGGCAGATGCAGTCTTGGATTTCGTCGGCCTTTGTGCCGCCCTGAAGATTCTGCGGGATCGAATCGTACCACGCCTGCATTTCGTCCATTAACTCTTCGACGATTGACTGCGCTGTGCCGCACAGCGATTCCGCTTCCGCTAGTCGCTGTGCTCGGTTTCTGGAGTGGTCAGCTTCTCTATTGAGAAGATTTCGCTTTCTGCGCCGAACGCCCCCTTCAGCTTCTTGATTACCGAGTCTTGGCGAGGGGCTTCTACTGTTGTTGTGATTTCATATCGTGCCATGTGATGCTCTCCCCTCTAGAATCGGAGTTCGGTTCAACACCGAACCCCGATCCTGAAGGCGTCATTACGCTGACGCCTCCGTTGCCTTTTGAGCGACGATCACTTTCACCCGCTCCGTGACGCCCGACTCTTTCATCAGTTTGCGAATGTGAATTTTCAACATCGCAAGTCTGAAGCGCTCAAGCTCAAGCTGAACGTCCACTTCAACGCCGTCGTCTTGAGCCGCCAGGCGCTCCGCTTCTTCGATCTGTTCCGGCGTCGGCTCACCGTCCTCTGCGGAAGTCGGCCCAATATCGCCCAATGGATTACCGGCTTCGTGGTTCACTTGAAGGCCGGTCAGGTCATCAGGGCGTCCCTGTGGATTGGCTTCGGATTTGGGTTCCTCCGCCCATTCTTGATCCTTGGCCGCAAACTCCAGAACCTTGACCTGATCTTCCGGCCTCAGTTTTGCATAGGGCTTACCCAACATCTCCTGCGCCGTCTGCTCAAGAATCGGCTCGACGGACGCTTTCGGCTGCTTCGGCTTCGGCGTCTTTCCTAGAAGTGCGTTAACTTTGATCGAAAGCCCTTCGCTGTCGGGAGATTCCTTGCGGATGAAGGCCAGCGCATCTTTGAATTTGGATTTCGCTTGTGCCGGGGTCAGTTCTTCCGCACGACTGAACTTGGACAGTTGGTACATCGCCGTCCAGTCAGGCGGCAGAAGCTTTTTGAATTCGTCGTTGTGAAGCAAAGGGCATTCGTGAATGCTGCGGTACTTGCTGGACGTGCCTTCGCTAATCTTTGCTGTGCCTTTGAGCCATATTTCATACTGTGTCTTATACAGCTTTTCTTTGGCATCGGCGAGAATCGAAGCGATCTCAAGAACGCTCTCTACGCTCTTCCCGAGTGCGGGTTCCCAACGCTCCGTCAGGGACGCCGCAATCTCTTCTTGGGTCGGTTGATCTTCCCCGGCGCTCACCATTCGAGACGCCGAGAGTTCGTTTGCGATATTTGCTGAACTCATGTCCGAGTTCCTTTCCGTCTTCGGCGCTATCACTACCTCGCCTCGACAGTTCAAGAATGCGCCTGAAGGCCAATAAAAGCAGTGGAAAGTTAGTGAGAAAGTTGGTACGGTCAGATTGGATGGGCCGACTGACCACGTTCACCGAGGCAGAAATTCAAAAGCGGCGTACCATCTACCAACACGCACTCTTCACCGTGATGGGCAATGGTTCTGATGAATCACGACAAAATGCACAGCATCTTGAATGGGCTTACGAGTCGTTCGTGTTCGCAATCCACGAAGCCGGTGGTGAGATCACAGATGAAGTTCTCCATGAGGTTATTCCTGCCGAAGTGTTCCGCCTTGCAGTCCAGGTGAACTGGATTCCGTATTTGAATGAAGCGGGCGAGCCGTACACGGGTAGGACTGGCAATATGGGTATCCACGGTTATGGCGTGACGCAAGAATTGTACGGAGCGTTCTTGGGTCTTTTGCCGATTGAGGACTACAGTGAATTCGCCAAACAACCGTGGGCGCATCCGACACCAGAAGAGATCATCATCGAAGTCCAACACGAGATTGGTTGGGGCGATCAAGACTTCATCGAAGCAATGCGGGACGTGAACGGCACCAAATCTACATGGAGGGGTGGGAAGCAAGAGGACGTTGATTGGCGGGATTCAAAGGAACGCTTCGGATTGAAGAAACTTCGACAGCCGCCTCCCCTCAATGCACGCCCGAACAAGGCGCAGGTTGAGCACCGGACGACAGCCCTAGAAGTGATCCGTAGCCATTCCAGAAGGTATGCCGACCTTACTATTGATCGTTTCAACTGGCAGCGCCCATAGCCATACATTTTCCATATGGAAAATTCCAATGCCGGGGGACGCTTGAATTGGTGCGTAGTCATCTTGCCAGCGCCCGTTTCAGGGCTGGGTCGTTCAAAAGGGGAACTTCGTGGGCTTCGCTGAACTCCAGGGCACGTTCGATGGAGCGGCGGATGTAATGGGATCGGGAGGGCATTCGCAAGTCGTAGGCGACGGCATCTAGGCGGTCAATTAGGGGTTCTGGAAGACGCAAAATGACGGCACGTTTCTTAGGTTTCAACTGATTCTCCTGAGTCAAATGGGGATCGGGTAGTGAAGTATCTAGGTACGCAAAATGGAAATCCAACAAACTCGAACTCCGGCTGGGTTTTCCAATGCGTCCTGGAATTACGTCATCCACCTAATCTTGGATGGTTTAGAAATCGAGTTCAGGATCGTTTTGAAATCGGGTTCGCATGAAGGAATACAATCATCAGGAATATGCGTAGCATGGCGTTGCGAAGCAACGTCGAACTCCAACCCGTTTCTTGATTTCGTCTTGAACCTTTATCTTCGACCCGATTATTCATTCGTCCTAGCCAACCTTGATTCGTCGTTCGCTACGCTCACGACGCTTCGCATTCCTGATTCACATCATGCGGTTGGTCTAGAGCTTCGATGCAGGAACACGAGTCCTAAGAACTCGGCATCGAAGCTCGAAAGGTCATGCGTACTGGCCCTTCGCATCGAACGTGATCCTCTGAGTCGGTCACGTCTCTCGGCTACTTAACGCTGGTGATCTCAGCCAGCGGCAGACTTAGGCATCCCGATTCGCAGCGCCCGTGGCTCTTCGTCTGCGTCCCACAGTAGAGCCTGTCCTTGATCCACGCTGCCGTCTTTGGAGTATCCCGACCGTGGAGGACTTGTGTTGATCGTGTCTATGGCGGTCAGCGTTTTTCTTCACCGGCCCGTCCGATAGCAGAGGATCAACACTGATATCTATGCACAGTGATTTCTTGGAAAGTGACCGCAGCCCGTCCGCCCAGCGCATACTTGGGTAGACCCCGAATGTAGACTCTAGAAGATATGCAGGATCGGCTGAAAGCCGGATGGGGCTAGTGGGCCGAGCTTGGCAGATAGGAGTATGCTTCGGAGCCGTTCTTTTACTGCCATAGCGTTGAAGGGCCAGGAGCGCCCCAGATACCTGTCGGCATGTCAAAGGCCGTGCTTGACTACGATTCTAGACTTGCCTTTTCCTGGCGCAGACAGGCCCGTGGACGCATTGCCGAAGTATATCTGTCTATCGGCACCAGGGCCGATCCTGGAAGGGGATATGCACCATCCGCAACGACGGGCTGGTATCGCTGAAATCCCATGATCGTGTATACGGTTCGGGATCGTGCCGACGATACGAAACGCTTGTCCGCAAGGGCCTGGGCCAAGCGAATACACTACCTTACGACGATTTCGCTGATCTGCTATTCCAGATTGCATTCATAAAGCACGCACGTCGGCCTCAATCAATGCCATCCAGCTTCGGAACGCTTGGAATCGTATCAACCCGGCACCAAAGACCTTGGGCATCTTGGCCACGTCAAAATCGGCACTGAAATCATTGATTGCAATCCGAAGTTGAACTTCATCGAAGTCTACGGAAAATTCTTGATTCCCCGACAAATCGATTGGCGTGGGGCCTCGTAGGGGCTGATCCACGTAAAACGACGGCGGCACTTCGTTAGGTTCGGTCATTGTAATGCTACCGTCCCTATTCAGGTAAAGGATATGGGCAAAATTCGCAAAGAAGTGTTGGCTTCTGAAGCCCACGCCAATGTGTGCTGCGCCGGGTTGAGGATTGCTGAATCGTGCCTTGAAACGTAGGGAGAAACCTGCAAACAAGTGTTTCCCGATTGACGCCCATGAATGCGAGAAAAATGTTAGAGAGCCAAACTCCAATGCCTTATTTGCTACTCTCCTATGAGCAAAGGAAGGCGTGAAGATTCTCGGATCGTCATGCCCCGAAGCGAAATCGAAGTGCGCCGGTAAGTCTACCGGGGCAACATGCCCCTGAGAATCCGGGAATGCAATAACCGCAGCGGACACAAGCTGTTCGATCTTGTTTTTAAACTCGGCGATACCTTCACTTGTCAGTGTGTACTCTGTATATCTGAGAGGGGCCATGTCGAAAGGGGATTGTCCCTTGTAGAAGTGGTCCCTGATGAACACAACTTGCTCGATACGTTTCCAAGCAGCGGCCACGCCACTCTCGAACATGACATTAGCGTTGTAGCCGGTGATGTCACAGAAGACCAAATCGGCTTGATAAATCTCATTCCAGATTTCCTGTTGGATCACGCCCGAAGAAGTCACCCAATCGAGCCTTTGAACTTGGGGCAGTTGCTCAAAGCCGAAGCTCTTGAACCGCTCGAAGATTTCCGAAACCGTTGTCTTGACCACATCTGCCACGGCATTGAAGCGGCTTTCAAACGGCATCAAAAGTAGGCAACGGAAGGGCCGTAATGCCTCGATAGGTCCACGATCCAGCTTCACCTTCACGTCCAAGGGCCACAATTCAGACATGATCGAGTATTGCGCCGAGAGACGAACGCATGTCAATGCCTTTGCCGCCCAACCTTTCGCACTATGGTGAAGGCGCACTTCTTCGATGACCTGTTTCACACTCTGTACCAAAAACGCATCGCACTCGCTGGCAGCTTGACGTTGCATCTAGGGCGATTTCTAGGGTCAAGAAATCGTACCAGAAACGCCTGTTTATGATACAGTAGGTTTGTGAAGGTTGCCATCTATGCCCGTACCAGCACCGATGATGGACGACAGGAGCTAACCAACCAGACACGGGAACTTCACGCTTACGCCGAACGGATGGGATGGAAAGTCGTTGGCGAGTACCTGGACCAAGTTTCGGGCCGGAAGTCGGAGCGGCCACAATTCCTGGCAGCGATGAAGGATGCCAGAAAGCGCAAATTTGATGTCTTGCTCTTTTGGTCGCTGGACCGCCTGTCGAGAGAAGGCGTCCTAAAAACGCTTCTGATCCTGAACCAACTCTCAGGCTACGGCGTGAAGTACCGGAGCCTCCAGGAACAATGGCTCGACAGCATGGGTGCGTTCAGCGACGCTATCGTTGGCATAATCGCCACCATCGCAAAATTTGAGGCCGAGCGAATGTCAAGCAGAGTGCGCAGCGGTCTCGCAAGGGCCAGGGCAGAGGGAAAGGTGCTTGGCCGTCCTAGAGCCGTCCTAAACCGGGACAAGGTGGCCGCATTACGGAACAAGGGCATGTCGCTTCGAGAGATCGCCACGGCGACCGGGAAGAGTGCGATGACGATTCAACGGATTCTGACTGCCACCGAAGAAAGGAAACGGGCTTGAGCTTCGACACATTTGAAGCACTTTTCGAGTTCAATAAAGCGATTCACCACGGCGTCCTCTGCTTGGAGGCTCTTACTAAGCACCAAGGCTTCGACGCCGAGAAAGTGACGGCCCTGGCCGATGCCGTCGTGAAAGCGAAGTGTTCCGCCAACGCCTATTTGATTTCAACGATTGGCGCAGCGGAGGCTGTGGAAGCGAGTGGATTTGACGCCGGAAAACGTGCCTCAATAAGGCATGAGTAAGCCATCGAGAACAGAGAAATCAGAAGCGATACTTCCCTCCGTTGAGGAACGGGTTGCACCTGCGGTCAAGTCGTTGTTGGAAAACGTGCTCGTTCCCGCTCTAGTCAAGCAATATCTAGCCGCCAACCCTATCGGCGGGGAGATCACTGAATCGAATCATGAGCGGAGCCGCAAGAAACCGAAAGTAAGAACGCCAGATGTCGAGCGGGAGATGGAGAAGGCGAAGCGGCTTTGATCGCTGCCGCTTGTTTTGGCGTAACCACAGTGTTTTTCCGATTAGGGTACCCATCCGCAAAAGCGTATTACGCCGACCGGCTCGTTGCTAGGGAGGGAAATCGGAAGGGGTGGGACTCCTGGCATATTTCCGCCTTCACCATTGAAGATGCCACCACAAATCCTAATCTATTCGGCAATTTCGCTCCAGCCCACGGGATATTGCACTGATTTTACACGGTTGAGGGTGTCACAGCGCCAAATCACACGACGCCATGCCGGTACGATGACCACAACATCTGCTCAATGTATAATGCCGCCCGTCTGATCTGCCGATTTCCCCATAAGGTCAAGAGTCCCAGTCATGTTCGGCAAACCTCGTCTGACGGCGTTTCTCATCAGTCTCATCGTGCCGCTCTGTGCTTCAGGACAGACTGTCAAACCCGTTATCTCAGCAATCACTAACGCCGCCAGCTACTCGCAGGGGCCAGTTGCACCGGGCGAAATGGTCATCTTGTTCGGAACAGGGTTGGGGCCACCACAGTTGGCGAACCTCCAACTCGACACGCAGGGCAGAGTCGCCAGTAGTCTTTCCAACGTTCAGGTTCTCTTCGACGGAACCGCCGCACCGCTGATCTATGTTTCACAAAGCGCCATCGCTGCGATGGTTCCCTACAGCGTGAGCGGCCAAGCAACGACGCAGGTGCAAGTGATCTACGCTGGCGTCTCGTCCGACACATTTCAGAAGGCCGTTGCCATCACAGCGCCCGGAATCTTTAGTGTCAACGCCTCTGGAAAGGGAGAAGCTGCGATCAACAACTCGGATGGCTCGTTGAACTCATCCGCCAATCCAGCTACGCCCGGTTCTTTCATCACCTTCTACGGCACAGGTGAGGGACAGACAAATCCGCCCGGTTCAGATGGCACGATTGCGGCTGGAGCGGCGAACGTGACGGCGCAGGTATCCGTCCAAATTGCGGGCGGTACGGCGAAGGTTTTGTACGCTGGGTCGGCTCCCGGAAATGTGAACGGCTTCGCACAGATCAATGTCGTAATTCCCGCCGATCTTCAGTACGGCGGAAGCCTGCCTCTCCTCGTTCAGATCGGTAACGCATTCAGTCAATCGGAGATCACGGTAGCGATTTCTGGATCGCCAGCGCCCCTTCCGAATGCGCCTCTTGGCGTGAGCGCCACGGCAAACCTGCCAAACCAAATCCAGGTTGATTGGACCGCTGCCGATGCGCTTGCCACCCATTTCCATATCGAGAAACAGACGGCTAGCTCGGGGTCGTTCACAGAGATTGGCGTTGTCGCAGCCGCCACCACGACGTTTACGGATTCGGACGTAGTTCCCGGCACAACGTATTCGTACCGAGTCAGAGCAGAAGACAATTACGGGTACTCCCCGTATTCAACGGTCGCCAGCGCATCCATTCCCGCATCGCAGCTAGCGCCTCCAACAAACTTGCAAGCCGTTGCAGTGAGCCAGACTCAAGTGAACCTGACTTGGAACGTCGCAAACACGAACGCCACGAGTTTCCAAATTGAACGTAAAACCGGGACGGCAGGAACCTACGCCACACTCGTAACGCTACCGAGCACAGCGACCGCTTATCAAGATGTGACCGTCACGGCAAACACAATGTACGTCTACCGAATGCGGTCGCAGGCGTCCTCCGGTCTCTCTGCATACTCGACCGAGAGCACGGTGACCACACCCGCCGTGCCCCTTCCCCCGGCTCCGACTCTCGCCGCTACCGCACTTTCGTCGTCACAAATTCAATTGTCGTGGACTTCAACTGCAACGGGCGTCATCCGGTTCCGAATCGAGCGGCGAACCTCGGCGGGTCAGTATTCGGAGATCAATCAACCGGGGCCATCTGCCACGACGTTCGGTGATTCCGGGCTGATTGCGTCAACAGTATACTTCTACCGAATGCGAGTTGAAACCGCCGCCGGATTTTCCGCCTACTCGAATGAGGTCACGGCAACGACGATGCAGGCGCTTCCAGCCGCACCAACGAACCTTCAGGCTGTCGCTGTATCACCAGCGCAAGTAAACCTGACATGGATCAACAATGCGCCCGATGCAACTGCAATTAGGGTTGAGTACCTGCCACCGGGTTCGACAACGTTCACCGACATTTTTGCGGCTGCAACGCTGACGAATACCGGAGTTGCAAATCTTCAACCGAACACGACCTATTCATTCCGTGTTCGAGCGCAAAATGCTGCCGGATACTCGGGATACTCGAACCAAGTCACCATCACAACGCCTTCTCTGCCAACAACGGTATTTCTCCTTCATGGGATTGGGCAAAGCTCAAGGGACATGCAGAGTCTCAGAGAAACGCTCGTTGCAAGCCTTGACCCTCAGAAATACGTGGTGGATGCGACTTTCAGCTACGTTTGTGCGTCAAGTGTATCCTGTCCTGCAAACTGTAGCATCAGCAACGGAGCGCTGCAATTGGCGAACCAAATCCTCAACAGCACCAGCGCTGGCAGTCGAGTCATCGTCGTTGGCTACAGCATGGGTGGCCTGATCGCACGAGATATGTTAGCGAACAATTACGGAGGCGTGGTCACAAGCCGGAACATCACAGCGTTGCTCACATTGGGGACGCCCAATCTCGGTTATCCCTACAGTTCGTTGGACACCAGCACGCTTGGCACGCTCTTTACGGGAACGTGTCCTTTGCTCACGCAACAGATGGCAAGTGATTTCCGAGCACAAGAAAGCACGATGACGGTGCTTCTTTCGACTTATCTCTCTGGCCTCACGAACCAGTGGTCGGGTCTCGCCCCTACAAGTCTAAGCCCGTATTGGCTTGCCATTTCTGGTGGATATTGCAAGAATCCGATCCGAACACTCGACCTAACGGGCACTCTCGGATGTCCTGATTACAACAAGACGAGCGATGGCGTCGTATGTGATCAGAGCGCAAGATACGTCTTGAACGGGCCTAATACTCCGACCCAAACATGGTACGGGGACGCCTATGCACACGCATCCGAGGTGATCATGTGCGGATTCTTTGATAGCGCACCACTGCTCTACGATCCCTTGCCAGGAGACGTTTTGAGCCAACAATTGATCAGCACAATCAGTCTGCATTGAGGAGACCACGATGAAGGTCGGGAAACAATTGGCGCTGGTGCTTGTGGCCGTGGGCAGTGTGGTCGGTCAGAACCCCGCAACTTCAGCAACGGATTTCAACGAGGCCGAGTTTCGCCAAGCTGTTTGGTTGCGTTTGCCGCAATCGAGCCTCACAGATTCAACACGATTCGTTCTCAACCACCCGGCTGTGGCAGTCCCGCTACTTCGAGAGGCCATCGAAGACGATCTTAATGCGGGTTTGGCGGACTCCCCCTCGGTATCCCGCCTTACCGAGATGATCGCCTATGCATCGAATTCAGATGCGATAGACGCCATTGCTGAACTTTGTGCGGCACACGAGGAACGATTCTCTCCGATGATCAAACGAGTTCTCAATCATGCCATCACTAGAAAACGTGAGTTCGAGGTTGCCGCCTACGCCGCCGAACGTTATCCGGCGCTGCGCAAGTACGTCGGTGAGTGGTTAGAGACGAATCTTGCGATGCCCCTTTCAGAAGAACTACTGGCGCAGAGCGAGCTGAGGCACGAGGTGGCCGGTGATCGCCACCCAGAAGATTCACTTCTGCCACTCCTTACCGAACGTCGAAGAGAGCACTTCAAAATCACCCTCGAAAGCGTCCGAGCAATCGAACGGGAGAAAGCCAAGCAACGGCAGTAGGCGGTCGTCTTTTTCCGACCGTATGGCAGCACAGTTGTTGCAGCCGCCGTCGTTACCCGAGTATGCCGTGTGTCAATCTTGCAGGCATGATGGTGAGCCTTTACATGGGCGGCGCTGCCTTTAATAGCATGACGACAAGTCTGGTTCAATGCCCGCTATACTGCCTTGGCCGTCTTCTTGGATTTGCTTCCTGCCTTCGATTGGGGCTTCGCCGCAGCCTTCTTCTTCGCAGCCCAATAAGCTCTCATTCTCTCGGCTTGCTGCTTGCGCTGAGCGGCACTGAATTTGCGACGTTGTTTCTTAGCCGGGTCAGACAGTTCAGGAGCGGAGCTTGGCGCTGTGCCATTCGAGGCATTCTTCGGCGGTCTTCCCCTGCGCTTAGTCGGTCCTTGAAGAACCTCGATGGCTCGGTTCAACTTGTCTCGCTCTGCGATTAGAAGACCAAGGATCTGTTCGGTTGGCATCGAGAAAATCGTACCACGGTCGAATTACGCCGAAAGCTTCTGGCAACAATGACTTCTTGGCGGGCCGCACCGTCAGAGGGACTAAGTTTCATTTCTTGATCCTGGTTGCAGTATCCAAAATGATGCCACAAATCCCAAGAACCTGAACGAGTAGCAAGCCCAAAGTACACCACCAAGAAACAGGGTCCAATGGTGGAAAATCGTAGCACGGCGGGGAGGGGATCACCACGTCTTGTCCGTGAAGCTGTAACCGATTCCCCTGGTGGTGAGTATGTACTGAGGCTTTCGTTGGTCCGGTTCGATCTTCATTCGGATGCGCCGCACGGTAACGTCAACACTGTGGCCATCAATGTTGATATTGCTGTCCCACACCGCCTTGATGATCGTGTCCCGGTCGAGCACAACGCCCCGATGGAGCATGAGAAATTCCAAGATTTTGAACTCCCTTTGGGTCATCAAAACCTCCCGCTTGTCAACCAATACTCTGCGGGCTTCACGATGCAATTCCAAGCCGCCAGCGGAGAGAGTCGGTGTGCTTTTGACGATGTAGAACTGGACTTTGCATTTTGTGCAGACGTAATCGCCTCCCGCCAGCAATTCTATTTCCCGTTCTCCACACGACGGGCAAAACGAAACTGGTTGGGTTTCCATCCGAGTTGACGGTGAAGCCATAGGTTTTGTATCAAACTCCCCCGTTTGGCAAATTGTACAGCGGGAGAGGACGTTTACGCTTTCATGAAATGAGCATTCTTACATGGGGAAAGCCTACGTTGGCAAGATGACGAAGTGGCCGGGAGAATCGGCTATACTTCCAAAATGGAACTGGAATCCAAAATCGTCTGGGATGACGGAGAGATGCCACGATTTGAACTGTTCATAGCTGGTGCCAGTTTTGGCCGGTTTGACACGATCACAGAAGCAGCCGACAGCTTGAAAGGCGCATTCACAGCCGTCATTCAATCCACCTGTTGCGATGAGTGCGCCTCAGAGTACGGCATCAAGTGGACCCGGCAACTGGAATGACAACAACGGGGATGCGCTAGTTGCAGTCGTGCGCAAAGGATCGTCTGCTAGTGGCGTTGCGCTGGCCCAGAACGAATGATGCGCCACCCGAACCCACCGATAGTTCCGAGCACCAAGCCGACGCCCAACATGACCACGATGAACTGTAGCGGCCTTTCCGAAATGAACTGGAACATCTTGCCGGGTGCCAAGATGAACACGACCGCAAACAGGCCACCAATCGCCAACAGACAAAACGTCCGGTAAGTCTTAAATGGGTTCGTGATCATCTCGGCCTTTTTGAGTTCGGTGGAGAGCCGCCGCAATCGGGCTGAGTAGTCGTCCCGCTGTGCAGCGGTCAAGCTGGGAAAATGGTTTGTTTCGCCCTCAAGACAGGAGACACAGGCGTTGATTTCGTCTTGGTCGTCCTGCATGATTGGATAATCGTCTTTTCCCGAGCAAAAATTCAGTGTAGCGCTCAATTGCTAAAGAATTATCCGTATCCTGCCGATATCCGAAAGACACCGGAACTACCCATGCGCCTCACCTTTGTCCTTTTTGCCCTTTTGCTTCAGCAACGGGGGTGCAACATGGTGTCACCCGAAGCTATCAAGGGCAAGGTCGAAGAGGCCCTTCGTCCCTATTTTCCGAACGCACAGGGGTTGGCAAATCCACAGACACAGGCCATCATAGGGTTTACTTGCACTCAGGGTATGGGGCAACAATTCGTTGAGAAGATGCAAGCGTACATTGCAACAGACCGTCAAATCAACCAACAGTTGAGTATGGTGCAGTTTGCGCCTTTGCTCGGCGGCGCTCACTACAGATATTTCATGTTGGGCTTTGACGGTGGATGGGTCCGCTACGACATGGACGCTCACCAAGTTGCTACGCTCACCATGACGCCTCAAGCTCTTCAGGCGTACAGGCAAGTTTGCGGATTCAATTAGCGGGAAGCAGCAACGCAGACGGCAATCCGGTGTGCAACAATTGGACTTAAAAACCCTTGCCAGACTAGCGCCGATATCACGGATAAGGTGGTGTCTCATGCTAACGGACGAAGAACGCCAGCGAATTCAGGACGAAGAGCGAAAGCGACTCGCCGAAGAAGAGCGGTACCGGGCAGAAGTCCGGGCGGAACTCGCAAAAGGCAATCCTAGCCAACCCGTCAATAAGCGTGGATCGGGTTGGTTGATTGGGACGGCTGTCGCATTGATTATTGCGGGTCTGTTGTTCGCTTTCAGACTGTTTGAAGCACCAGCAACGACCACCAGCACAGCAAGCATCCAACACGAAGAACCGGCAAACACCGCACCAAAGTTCCGCATTGTTCCCGTCACACAGAAGATCGCAAGCGGCAATGTGACTGTGCAGGCAAGGGGCTACACTCAATATCCGATTAGCATCCTGCCCGAGATGGGTAATACAACTGTCTCGGGTACCTTCAACGCATCGGGCGGGAACGGCAATGACATTATCGGCGTGATCGCAGACGAATCGAACTTCTCAAACTGGATCAACGGGCATCAAACACAAGTCTATTGGTCAACGAAAGGAAGGGAGACGACGGGCAATTTTTCGGTCACGCTTCGACCCGGCACTTACTATCTGGCGTTCAGCAACAAGTTTTCAACCTTCACAGCGAAGCAACTTTCTTTGGACGTGCAAATGACCTACCACAAGACGGTGCCGAACACTGATCTTGACCTAAGCATTCCGCCCGTTCGTGGAACGCCAGTTTCACAGTGAAGCGATGCAGCCGGATTTCACAAGCATCGGGTTCTTTCACTTCGGCAAGGATCACGGCAAGCCTATCTTGGCGTTGGACGCCGCTATTTCCGATTTCAAATGCAAGGGCGGAACTCTCGAAAATTCTCTCATCGTCCTTCCCGAAGGATTCAATCTTGGAAGGCACTATTACGGTACGGAACCGCCGAAGGTTGACCTGTCCATTCTTGATTGGTTGGCAGGAGTGTCAACAGCTTTCCGATGTGCGTTTGTTGCTGGCCTCATCGTGGCGGACACACTGGGCGTCAACCCGCCGTACAGTTCGGCTTATCTGATAGACGGTCTATGTCAACCACGTCAGCCAATCCTGACCCGCAAAAAGAAGAAAGACAACACGGAGACAAGTAGGGTGTTTCCCGATCACAATTGGGTTGCGAACTACACGGCTTTTCTCGATTACGAACCAAGAGCACTTGCACACAGAGGGTTGGCTATTGCTGCGCTCATTTGCCTTGACGCACAGTCAGACATGGAGCCGAGAGAGGACTACGATTTACGCTGTGACGCCGTGGCAAAGATGCTCAGTGATTGCAAGTGCCAGCATCGCCTGTTGTGCATTCCCGCTAACATGTCAAATGGTTTTTGTGGTGGTCAGGTCGGACAGAACATCATCCTGCAAGAATCGTTGAGAGGGACGATTCACGTTCTAGCCAATTCGTGTGCGGGTCAGGTCAGTAGCTTCATTACCAAACCACAGGGCGAAATCGTCTTGAATGTTGGTAGGAACGTGAATCAGATAGCGACTGTTCCACTCACGCATGAGTAAGTGATAGGTTGAGCGCTATGCTTTCTTCCGCTTCTCAGCCTTCGTAGTTGTCTCTTGCTCTGGCGGCTTGCGCTGTAGCCGTTCGGCAAGGGCCTTGTACTGGCCGTCCTCACGCCATGTGGCTTTCAGATAGCATGGTTAGACAGACGGCTGTGCGCTTTGAACGGGTCGTAGCAATTCCAAGAGAAACGGCAGTCTTAGAGCGTTCGGAGCATTGCAGTCCCCCGCAACCA
>Ga0182024_10000964_pt1 | contig 74515 bp, 65 predicted proteins | sample P32metaG_FD_120480 | JGI IMG/M metagenome (GOLD analysis project Ga0182024, IMG submission 120480) | Permafrost microbial communities from Stordalen Mire, Sweden - P3-2 metaG (Illumina Assembly) | ecosystem: Environmental > Terrestrial > Soil > Wetlands > Permafrost | place: Sweden: Stordalen...
AAGAGATCCTGGCAGTGAATGGTAGCATCCCTGCCTCACCCACTATTGTCACCCTGGGTAGCGGCTTCAGCGCGCCTAATGGCGTGGCTGTGGATCGCGCTGGCAATGTGTTCGTCGCCGATACCGGAAACGGCGCGATCAAGGAAATATTGGCGGTCAATGGCAGCATTCCCGCATCGCCCACTATCCTGACGCTGGAAACTGGCGTTTCCGCAGTATTCATCGCTATAGATGGCAGCGGCAATGTGTACGCCACCGTTGGTGACGGTCCTGTGTTTGAGATTCTGGCGGTCAGTGGGAGCATTCCCCCCTCGCCCACGGTTAAGCTCATCAGCAGCAGCTTGAACGAGTTAGCCGGCCTGGCGGTGGACGGCAGTGGGAATATCTACGTTGCCAATAACCAAAATGCATTGAGCGAGATTCACGCGGTGAATGGCAGTATTCCATCCTCACCTGTGATCACGACCCTGAGCAGCGGCTTCTACTTTGCAACTTGCCTGGTGCTGGACAGCAGAGGCAACATCTACGTTGCCGATCTAGGCAACAATCGCGTGGCAAAACTGGACTTCGCGGACGCCCCGAGCCTGACCTTCGCCGCGACCCCTGTTGGCTCAACCAGCGCCGATAGCCCCCGAACGGTTACGGTCCAGAATATCGGCAACGCCGCGTTGACCTTCCCAATTCCATCGACCGGCAACAATCCGAGCATCGCGGGGAACTTCACATTGAACAGCAGCGGGGCTTCGGCTTGCCCGCTTCTGAGCAGCGGTTCCTCGAAGGCAGGAACGCTGGCGGTCGGCGCATCCTGCCAGTTGCCCATCAGCTTTTCACCCACCGCAGCGGGCATACTCAGCGGCTCACTGGTGCTGACGGATAACAACCTGAACGCCGCCGCGCCGGGATACACCACACAGAACATCTCGCGAAACGGCACGGGCAGTCAATTCACAATCAGCGCACCGGCTACGGTGAACCTGATTCAGGGTGCTACCAGTACATCCCCAATCTCGGTGATCCCTGTCGGCGGATTCACCGGAAGCGTGCAACTTTTCCTCTCTTCTTTATTTGGAGTGCCTACCAATACTCCTCCCCCGGGTATCACCGCATCCTTCAGTCCGAATCCAACAACCGGAACTAGTGTGCTCACGCTGACCGCCAGCAGCACAGCCGTAGCCCAACGTTACGTTCTGTCTGTCACCGGAACCTCGGGCTCGCTGATCGAAGCCACCACAATCATTCTGACAGTCAGCCCAGCGCCTAGCTTCACCCTTAGCGCGTCTCCCCCCTTTCAGGGCATGGCCCCCGGCGGCTACAGCACATCCACCATTGCGGTGACTGACCTGAACGGATTCACCGGCAGCGTCAATCTGGCCGCGTCGGAGTTGCCCAGCGGAGTAACCGCATCGTTTGCTCCGAACTCCACTGCTGGAACCAGCGTGCTCACCCTGACAGCTAGCAGCGCAGCCACTCTCGGAACGGCCAACCTGGTCATCACGGGAATCTCGGGTACGCTGACCGAAGTTACTACCCTTGCGCTGACCGTCAACCCTGTCGTGGTCACCGCACCGTCGCTGAGCAACTTCGGGACAGTCAACATTGGCGCGACAAGCCCAGCGATCCCAGTGGTCTTTACCTTCGTCAATGGGGGCACGCTTGGCTCGACGGCTGTGCTTACGCAAGGCGCAACCGGGCTGGACTTTGCCGATGCCGGTTCGGACACCTGCACGCCAAATACCGCCTATACCGCCGGCCAAACCTGCACAGTTAACGTAACCTTCACGCCTACCTTCGCAGGAGTCCGCTACGGCGCTGTGGTGCTCGATGACATCAACGGCAACGTGCTAGCCACCGCTTACCTTCAGGGCGCGGGTATCGGGCCGCAGATCAACTTCCTGCCCAACACCGAGAGCACGGTCGCATCCGCATCTAACGGGCTGAATTTTCCTTACGGGGTTGCGGTGGACGGAAGCGGAAGCGTCTATATCGCAGATATCGCAAACAACGTGATTTGGAAGGAGGCTTACTCGGCAGGCGGCTATACGCAGAGCGTACTTCCGACCAGCTCCCTGTATACACCGTTGGGGGTCGCGGTGGACGGAAGCGGCAACGTCTATATCGCAGATGCCAACAATTTCCGGGTATTGAAAGAAACTCCTTCGATGGGAGGGTATATCGAAAGCGTTGTCACTAACTCCGCGGGCCAGGACACCATTTCTCCGTTGTCAGTAGCGGTGGATGGCAATGGCAATGTTTATTTCATTGCTTTTGATATCGATAATGGAGACGAGAATCTGTATGAAGAGAAGCCGTTCACCGGCAGCTATTCTCAGAGCACGATACCATACTCAGGTGTTTCTGATCCCACAGGAATCGCAGTGGACGGAAGCGGGAATATCTATATTTCTGATCGTGGGAATAACCAGATAATCGAAGAGACGCCATCGAACGGCGGTTTCACCCAAAGCACCGTGCCAACCAGCGGCTTGAATCAACCGCTTGGAGTTGCGGTGGACGGAATCGGCAATCTCTACATCGCCGATTCCCCTAATGAACGTGTGGTAAAAGAGACGTTGGATGGAGCAACATATATCCAGAGCACACTGTCAACCAGCCCACTGAATGATCCGTTAGTAGTAGCGGTGGATGGGAGCGGCAACGTCTACATTGGCGATGCCGGAAATTCACGTGTATTGAAGGAAGATTTCGCCGACGCGCCGAGCCTTACCTTCGCCAGCGCCGCCGTCGGCTCAATCAGCCCCGACAGCCCCCAGACGGTGACGGTCGAGAACGTCGGCAACGCCGCGCTGACCTTCCCAGCTGCATCGACCGGCAACAATCCAAGCATTGGAGCGGACTTCACACTCAACAGCAGCGGAGCCTCGGCCTGCCCGCTGGTTAGCGCTGGTTCCTCGACGGGAGGCACGCTGGCGGCAGGCGCGTCCTGCCTGTTGCCCATTAGCTTCACGCCAACAGCGGCGAGCGCTCTCAGCGGCTCGCTGGTGCTGACGGATAACAACCTGAACGCTGCCGCGCCTGGCTACGCTGTGCAAACCATCGCTCTGAGCGGGACTGGCACGCAGGCTACGCCAACGATCACATGGGCAACGCCGTCGGCCATCACCTACGGGACGCCTCTGAGTGCGATCCAGCTTAACGCCACTGCGTCGGTGGCCGGCACCTTCACCTATTCACCCGCAGTCGGAACGGTGCTGAATGCGGGCACGCAAACGCTGACAGTGACCTTCACGCCAACCGATACCACTGACTACACGACGGCAACGGCGAGCGTCACGCTGACGGTGAACCAAGCCCCGCTCACCATTAACTGGGCTACGCCGCCAGCAATCTCCTACGGAACGGCCCTGAGCGCAACCCAACTGGATGCCAGTTCGACGGCAAATGGAACCTTCGTCTATTTACCGGCGGCAGGGACAGTGCTGGGAGTTGGAAACCACACACTGACCGTGACTCTCACTCCGGCGATTCCCGCGAATTACACGACAACAACAGCTACTGCAAGGGTCACGCTGACCGTGAACAAAGCAACCCCCGTAATCATGTGGGCCACGCCAGCAGCCATCACTTACGGCACCGCGCTCAGCGCAACCCAACTGAATGCCAGCTCTACGATCGCCGGAAGCTTTATTTATTCTCCCGCGGCTGGATCCGTGCTGACTGCGGGTGCGCACATGCTGTCTGTCACCTTTGTTCCATTCAATCCCATTGACTACACGACGGCGACGACAACTGTCACGTTGATCGTGAACAAGGCGACGCCGACAATCGCATGGACGACACCTGCAGCTATCACTTTCGGGACAGCGCTGAGCGCAACGCAGTTGAACGCGAAGGCGAGCGTGCCTGGCGGGCTTGTTTATAGCCCGGTGGCAGGAACCATACCGGCGGTAGGTACGGATCCGTTGACTGTAAACTTCACGCCCTCCGACACCACCGATTACACGATGGCGATGGACAGCGTGCTTCTGAAAGTCAATCCCGCGCCGAGCTTCACTCTGAGCGCTTCGCCCGCTTCGCTGACCGTAGCCCAGGGCGCTTCCGGAAAATCCACCATCACGGTATCGGGCCAGAACGGATTCACCGGCAGCGTAACGCTTGCCACCTCCGGCCTGCCTAGCGGAGTCACCGCGGCATTCGCCCCCAACCCAACCACCGGAACCAGCGTACTCACCTTAACGGCAAGCAGTACGGCCGCAACCGGAAACGTTACGGTGACGATCAAAGGAACCTCAGGCACCTTGACCGCGAGCACAAACATTGCCTTAACGATTAGCTGCACTCCCACCACAATCGTTCCGTTCATATCAGTGAATGGAGGCTCAACCTGGACTCAGGAATCCAGCGCAACAGTGAACTCGCCGTCAACGGCTGTAGATCTCGGTCCGCAGCCAAGCACCGGGGGAACCTGGAGCTGGATCGGTCCCAGCGGGTACACTTCCACCTCGCGTCAGATCAACAGCATTCCCTTGACCGTAGGCGCAGACTCGTATGTGGCCACTTACACCAACGTGAGCGGATGCAAGAGCACGGAGACGTTTACGATCACCGTGAAGTGAGCGATCGGTCTGGCAACGATCCGCTCCAACCGTCAGTCGAGCCGGCCTCTTATAGCCGGCTCGATGTTTTTTTGGCCAGCTAACGCCCTACACCCTCGTGAGCTCTGCTTGAGTGAGGGTGGTTCCTCTTTGAGCCTCGGCTCTTGCCAAAGCCCACGCGATCGTTCCTTCCAAAGCCTGCTTGGCCGCCGCATACTCTTCTCCGCGAATGGTGCCTTGCAGACGGTCAGTCTCCAGCTGAAATAGTCCTTCTTTCAAGGCCTCTACCAGAGACGCCGGCACCCGCCCAGCCTGCCCTACAGAGTGCAAATCTCTCGTTATCGCATGGGTAGGCGGATGCTTCCGGCGCAAGACCAGCAACCCGAACGTTCCAAGCATCAAGACAAAGCCAACGCCGAGGGTCCAGCGTTGCGACGGGACTGGCGGAGCAGTGGACTTCGAGACCGGCGTTGTTGCCGGCGTCTTCCCAACCTGAGTCTGCGCTTCGAGGCCGCCGCGCGCGGAAGATGCAGGAGCGCTCAGTGCGTCAGCAGACGGTTTCGGTGGAGCGTGACCTTGAGCCTGCATCGACGGAAGTGCGCCAAGCCCCGAGATTTCAAACTCCGGACCTTCGCCGGCTTTCAACTGCTCAGCCGCTTCCACTTTATATTTGTCATTGCCTACAGGAAGAACCTGAAAGGCCGGAGAACCTGACGCAAATGTCATCGTTGGCGGAATCATGACGGCCAACTGTTGCAACGGATACATGTTCTTCGTATGAAACGTGGCGCGGCCGTCGTAAGGGAGATCGTAGTTGAATGCGAACTTGGTGGCGCCCGGCCGCAAGGGAAAGTCCACCGTGTAGCGTCCAGCTTCGCCGTGCACAGGCATTGCGGAAATCATCGTTCCGATGTTGTTCGGACCGGCAGCCAGAACCGAATCGATCGTTGCATCGCGGGGCAGGTAGACTTCAAAGGTTCTATCGCTGGTTTGTGTTAAGGGCGGATTGGAATTGTTCTTGATCTCAACCATCTCAGAGACATGAAGCATATTTCCATGAGCGCCTGCGCGGATGATCTCGATGCCGCCGGTAATGCCCTTCACCAGCGGCGTCACATCGGCCACTTCGATCGAAATAGCGCCTCCATCTGAAACCTTCTGGTCATAGTTGACGCCTTGATGAACTACACGAACCAAGTGCGGCTTGTGGGAATTCTGCAACTCGAGTGTGAACGCCCCCTGCGAGTCAGTCTTGGCACGCGCTTCCTCTCGCGCGTCTTGACCTGTGCCAAGAAGAATCACTTCGTCGCTCGCCGCTGGCCGATTGTTGGTCTGGTTGTGGACTATACCCGTAATGAAGTCGACTGCAAGAGACGTTTGGCAACAGCAGACGATGAGCATGCCGGCGCTCAAGACGGTCTTCAGTATCCAGGGTTTTTCGCCGAGGTCAAGCATCATGGTCTCCTTCTTGTCGGCTCTAATTAGGTGCGGCGTTTTTTGCCGCGGATATCGCCGGACGCGGCGCGTACCCAAACACGATTCCGGTCTCCACCTCAACCGGTTGTCCGTTGCGCAGATACGGCCTAAACTTCCATTGCCCCAGCGCATCGGTAATGGCCTTTGCCTGTTCAGGAAAGGCGCTGAGAAAATGAATGTGCTTGATCTTGCCTTCCTTGCCGATGATGATCCGGACCGGCACGGGATTGAAGCGGCGCTCGGCGAAGACCGGATCGACACGCTCAATCACGTTATCGCCGCTCGCATAATCCTTGACGCATGCGGGAACAGCGTCTCCGCCTGGCAACCCGTCTTCAGCAGGCAGCTTTATTGTGTTCAGGTCCTGCATCAATTCATCCAGGAGCTTGGTACTGCTGCTGCTCAGCACTACTTCTATCGTGTGGCAGCGGATTTGGGTAGCCAGAACATACCAATGCAACTCGGCCGCCGGGGACCAGTAGGCGAAGTACGTGAATTGCCGGCCGCCGATCGTGATTTGCGCGGGTGCCCGTTCGACCTTATAAACGGCCTGCAAATTGTCCTTTGTGTAATTGATAAGTTCTGCTGGGTTAGCCACGGGCAATGGCGTGAAGAACAGATCATCCGCAGTGACCAGGATACTTCCGCGAGCGGGCCCTTTGAACGCGTCCGCAGTTACGATCTCCGCCAGCACGTATCGTCCGCTGTCTGACGGGGGAGGGCCTTTGTATTTCTCAATCCAGTCTGGGGGGAGTACCCAGGTGATTCCAAAATATCGATCATTGAAGACATTATTAGTTACGTTCCCGTCTTCCGGAAGAGGAGTCATCGAGTCGCTTGCACTCGACCAGGCACCCTTGACCAGGATGATTCCTTTAGGCACCTTCGTCATCTGTTCAGCGTCGTGGGAGCCACTCTTAGGAGAGTCTTGCGGCCCTGCGGCCTGCCCCCAGCCCGCCAACTGCGCGGACAAGGTGCATACGGCCAGAAAACAAACCGATCGGGAATGCATATTGTGATCCTCAAATTCCAGCAACATCAGCGCCGTCGCTATAGCTGACTCGTCGTCCGTCTTTGCTAAAGAACAAAGGAAGCTGGCGAGATACGTATTCGTATCTCGCCAGCAACTGGGCCGATTACAGAGAGCGCAGGAAGTCGATCAACTCCTGCTTCGCCGTCGGATTAAGGTTGTTGTAATTCGTAATCACCGTGTTGGCTTCACTGCCAGGGCTGGCGTGATTCTGAATGGCCGCGGGGACGCTCTGATCGCGGCCGTCATGATCGAGGAAGATCCGCTGCCCTAGCCCCCACAGTGGCGCCGTGCGGAACTGGTCGCCGCCCGCGTTACCCTGCGAGACGTTGTCCGCGAATCCCGAACCCATGTGGTGAATCTCAAAATCGGAGAACGCCGGCACAGGTTGCTTGCTCAACGCGGGAGCGAAGTTCGACACCTGAGTCGTGCCAGGGCTCGCGTTATGACAGGTCGCGCAGCCAATTGAGACGAATACGGCCTCACCCGCGGCGATCGTGGATGCGGGCACCGTCGTTCCATTCAGCACAACCGGACCGGGCGGCGGCGGAGCCAGGAAGCGCATGAAATTGGCAAACGCCGACACGTCGTCCAGAACCGCTGCGTTCGGCGTAGAGTTCGGGTTAGACGTGTCTTCCGGGTATCCGGTTCCCGAAAGGTTTAGACAGCTTGCCGGCAGCCCAGCAGCTTGTTCTTCCTCGGGCGATGGCCGATCCTGCTCGAACAACTCATTGCTGATGCCCATCTCCACGTTGTAAGCCTCGCCGGCAAAGATGTGCAGCGACTTGTTCTGCGCTTTCCAGCCGAAGCGGGTGATGGTGCCGTCATTGCCGTTGCGGTTGAAGGCGCCCGAGATACCGAAGCTGTTTCTGAGATTGGTTTGCTGATTGGTCAGCAAAGTTGAGTCATCCAGGTTTTCCACCAGGCCTGTGCCGAATGTGGGCGTGGGGATCCGGAAAATAACGTTGTTGAGATTCTCGGCTTCAGCGAAAGGGGGCTGAGCCAGGCTCGTGCAGGTGCCCCGGTCCGCGCGCCCCGCAACGGTGTACAGGTCTTCCACGCCGCCGTTGGGAGCACTGGTATTGACCGTGCCATTGCTATTGAAGAAGAACGGGAAACGGGCTTCGCGGGTTGGGCCATTCTCCGTGATGAAAGAGGGAATGGTGTTGCCCGGCGCAACCCCGTCTGTGGGAAAACCGAACTCCGGATTGACGGCGGGACTCGATCCGCCGGAAGCTGGTTGCGCGTGACACGAAAGGCAGCTATTCGAGTTGAATCTCGGTCCCAGACCGACGTTTGCACTGTTGGAGACGGTCTCCACAGCTGCGAAGCGAGCTTGACCGTCCTCAAAAAAGGCTGTGAAGCCATTCGGGTCGTTACTCGGGTTGATGATCGTAGCGCCTGTGCCGCGGTTGGCGCTCTGTACTCCTGGGTCTTGTTGAGCGGATGCTACTCCGGCGAGGACGATCATCGCCGAAGCTAAACTCGGGGCGAGTCTTGCTTTTTTGATCACGATTCCTCCTTGTCGTGGTTCTCCTGGATTGTTCTGGATCCGGGGGCCCGAACTCTGATTGAACCTGGATGCTGTCGCTTGCAAGGGTCAAGATGGGTTCTAGCAGGTGGCTTACAAATTGCCGCTCGGTTGGGCGGGGAGGGGGTCTGCGCCTTTAGTTGCCGCTTTGTTGACGGCGAAGCAAATAGTAACTTAATTGTAAATAAATTTGCAACAAATTATTTCGGTGGGTTACTAGATCGTTTTAGTTATTGAATCATTTGAACTTATTGGATCGTTTGAATTGCTGAAACGTTTGAATTACTGAGTCATTGGGGCTATTACGAAAGTCGACGTTAGCAATTGGTACTTAAGTGCATCAGCCTGCCTCGATCACTTCTCTGCACCCGATCCGCGAGTGTCGTTCCGCCTTGGTCGATTCCAATGGGGAATCGTAAGACAACCATTGAGATAAATTTTGCATCTATCTTTGCGGGAAACAGGTTGCGCTATTTTATCTACGACTGCGGCAGGTTCCGAGGCGATATTTTTTCAAGCAATCTTTTGGAAGTTGCAATACCCGCAAAGAACCTCTTTGCGGGTCCGACGATGGGCCTCACAGAAAGTCAGGAGGCAGCAAGCCTCCCTCGGTACGGTAGAAGCTGATTGAAACGGTGGATGTCGTCTATATGCCGGCCGCCTTTCGGGGCGGCTTTTCTATTTGCGCGGAGCTCTGGGAAACGCATCCCGTTAAACCGCATTCAGTGCGTCCAAACTAAGGGCTTCTCTCCTATTGAGGTCGGCGCTCTTACCACAGCGCACAGTAAGTGGCCTCGATATTTCTCAGGAGGAACAAAGGCGCTTTGGCGGAAAGCGATAGGAACCGAGCTCGCTTCTAGGCGGCCTGACCGGATTCCGCCTTGCACAAAAGTTGTAGTGCAAGGCCGCCCCGGAACCGCTTATTATCCGCAGACTTGGCATCAAAGTGGATATCTCTGCTCAAAGCTGGCCAGTGGGCGCAGCTTTTATGACAGGGACCGATTGGGCGGGACGAACATGGGTTGCGAAATGCGGCGGGCCGGGGGCGGAAAGACGCGTATTTAAACCCACTTTACTTTGAAGCAGCGAACCTTTTTCTTCCATTTCGATACACCTGAATCAGTCTTGACAGGAGAGGCCGCCTGAGCTGGAGCGGCGCTCCCCGATGGACTGAGAAAGCCGGTTGCGGATTATGCGCATGCAGACAAGCAGTCCCGTAAGAGAGGGGTGGGGTGCGTGTGCCCCTGCGCTGCGCTGTGTCGCGATCCTCATGCTCTTTCCATCCCTTGCCTTTTCGCAGGCGCATGACTCCTCCACGCACATGCGCACCTTGCGGACGGTGAGAGACGTCTACGCACTGAGCAAGGCCGAAGCCTCCAAGGCGTATCCGATTGAGCTGGACGGCGTAGTGACCTATTCCGATCCCGAGTGGGGCGTCCTGTTCCTGCAGAATCAAACCGGCCCTACCTTCATCAACGTTCATGGGATCACCACAAGGTTTCCTTCGGGCACGCGCATTCGCGTGAATGCCGTAACGGGCACCAACGCCGAGGGCCCAACGGTGGCTCAACCTAAGATCGTCGCACTGGGCAGTGGTGCTGTTCCCAAGCCGGAGAAGAGAAGCTTGGCCGACCTGGAGGGCGGAAAGGACGAAAGTCTTCTTGTGGTCACGGAAGGGACGCTCCGCCCCTGTGAGCGCGACTATCATCGCGTCTGTTTCCGGATCTACGACGGAAAAAATTCAGCGTGGCTCGTTGTACCGCAGCCGGACGGTCCTGCGGCACAGAACCTTATCGGCGCGATTGTCCGTGTGCGGGCTGTGATCGGCCGTCACGTCGACGACGCACAAAAGCGTCTCGGACCGCAACTCTACGTCAATAGCCTTGACGACATCCAGATCGAAGAGCCCCCTGTGCCTGTCAGCTTTTCGTCGCAGCCCACGCCCATTGAACAGCTGCGCCCCCAGGACGCGGATCAGCGCTTCGTGCGCCAGGTTCATGTTCGCGGCTTGGTGACGTGGCAGTCTCCGGGACTGTTTTCCGTCCAGGACAGCTCGGGCATGGTGTTTGTGGGAACCAGGAAGACGGCGACCGTCCAAACCGGGAGTACCGTGGACGCAATCGGGTTCCCCAGCCATGGAATGTTTGGTCTGGAGGTGTCAGATTCCGCTGTGCGCCTGGCAGCCGCCCAGTTGAACGCCGATGCCATCGCACCGCTCCAACTGCCGGCGGCCGAGGTAGTCAAGCGCTCTCTCGACGGAAGGCGAGTCCATCTGAAGGCGCACCTGATCAGTCAGAGCGCCAATGCAACAGAATTCGTCTACCAACTCCAGGATGGAGAACAGCGTTTCAACGCCGTCCTGCTGCGAAGCGATGTCGCAGGTGAGACGGTTGGCTTCCAGGGCGATTCCGTTCTTGAGTTGACCGGCGTCGCGTTAATCCGGAGCGGAACCTCGGGGTGGCCCGAATCCCTTTTGATCCTCATTGATTCGCCGGCAGACATAGTCGTGCAGGGAGGTATCGGCTGGTTGACGCCCAGGCGCTGGCTGGCCATTGTGGCGGCGACGGGCTTGTTTGTGTTCGCGCCAATCGTCTGGGTGATATTGCTGAGGCGAACCGTGCGCAAGCAGACTGAGACCCTTCGCGCCCGGTTTGAAAATGAGCTACAGCTTGAGACAAAGTACCGTAGGCTCTTTGAGCGCAATCTGGCGGCGGTCTATACCTGGCGGCCTGACGGGACTATCGTCGACTGCAACATGGCGTTTGTGAAATTGCTTGGGTTGCAGACGCGCGGGGATTTGATCGGTCGTTCCTATTGGGATTTCCAGGCCGACCCCGCTCGCGGCGAGCAACTGAGCGCCACTCTTCAAGAACGGGCATTGAGCAATCGGGATGTAAGCCTCCGCCGGGACGACGGCGTCGCAGTGCACTTGCTGACCAACATCACGCCCGTAAGCACTGCGGAAGGCATGGTGTATGAAACCACTGCGATCGATGTTACCCAGCTGAGGGAGAATCAGGCCGAGTTGCAAAAAGCAAAGGACGCGGCGGTATATGAGTCGCTTAACGATGTCCTTACCGGCCTTCCCAATCGCAAACTCCTCTACGAAAGACTCGCCTTGTCTCTGGCGAACGCCAAAAGGGATGGTGGCATCGTTGCCCTGCTCTATCTCGATCTGGATGGGTTCAAGGTCGTCAACGACAGCCTCGGGCACTCTATTGGCGACGTGCTGCTGGTGCTGGTGGCTGACCGCTTGCGATCGCGGGTTGGCAAAGCAGGCTTTCTGGCCCGCCTCGCAGGTGATGAGTTCGTAGTGATCCTGTCTGATTTGCGCGCCCGTGAGGAAGCGGCGCCAGTAGCCCAAAGCCTGCGGGAAACGATCTCCCATCCCTTCAGCGTCGAAGGTCACGAGCTCACCATCAACGTCAGCATTGGCATCAGCATCTTTCCTGACACCGCCTATGACGCCGCGGAACTCGTCAAGCAGGCCGACAACGCCATGTATGCCGCCAAGCGCGAGGGCAAAAATCGCGTCATGTACTTTACCCACGAAATCGGATTCCAGGTGCACGAACGGTTGGGCATGAAGAACCAGCTACGGAGCGCCGTAGCTGGCGGGGAAATCTCTGTGCACTATCAGCCGGAGTTCAAGGTAAATGGCAACCGCCCGATCCGCTTCGAGGCCCTGGCGCGCTGGACTCACCCAAATCTGGGCCAAATCCCTCCAGCCAAATTCATTCCCATCGCAGAAGAGAGCGGATTGATTTCGCACCTGGGCGCCCACATCATGCATCAGGCCTGCACCGAAGCCGTCCGCTGGCAGAGCGTCGTGCCCTACCCTGTTCAGGTTGCGGTCAATGTCTCAAGCATCCAGTTTCTTCGCAAGGATTTTGTGGAAGAAGTATCCTCGATCCTGCTGCAAACCGGGCTTCCGAACGAGCTTCTTCAAATCGAGATCTCTGAGTCAGCGGTGCTGGCCGGCCACCAGGACGCGATCGAAATCATGAATCGTTTCCACGCCTTGGGCGTTAGCCTGGCCATCGACAACTTCGGCATTGGCAATTCCTCCCTCAGCTATCTGCCATTCTTGCCATTCGACGCTCTCAAGATCGACCGGTCCTTTGTATCGAATCTGAACGCACGGACCGATGTAGAATCCAATATTCGCACGTTCATCATGGTCGCCCGTAACATCGGCATCCGCGTGATCGCCGAAGGCGTGGAGACATCCGCGCAACTGGAACTTATGCGCACATTCGGAGCCGATGACGTTCAGGGATTCCTGCTCGGGCGTCCAACCCCAAATCCCATCGATGATTTCCTCGCCCCGCCGAAAGACAGCGCAAAGGGCCTATGATCGCATCCATCGCGATCATGCACGGTGAGTGGATTTCGCTTTAACTTCCCTACGTTGCTTTCCACACATTGCAGTTCTGCTGCGCACCGGCCGCATCTTTACCCCAGCGTGTGGCGATCCGTTCGAAGGGTATAAAGTCGTCGTGCGTGACAGCTCCGTTTTGCGAAACTACCTGGACCACACCGCCCGCGCCCATCACGTCCCATCGTTCTTGTGGTGTCACTCCATAACAGGTTCCGCCACCTGCGCAGTGAACGTGTGGCAGGCCGATCGCGTGGCCAAACTCATGCGCGGATGCAACTTGCAGGGTCGTAATTGGAGTTGCAGGCTGTCCACCAGTGGCAGGTAATGTACCCGTCTTTGGTTCCGGTGCGTTCCCCGACACATCGAGCTGGCCGCGATTGCCGCTCACCGCTGCATCTACACTCCCCAGATTCCCCACCGTGAAGGTCGTGTGCGGATCGTTCTCAACCACCACGACCACCACCTGCGTCGACATCTGGCTAACCCCGGCAATCGGGCATTGCGGCGTCAATGTCCCCTTGTTCGACCAGGTACTTTGAACGACATTCTTGAAATCGGTCTTGAACTGTTCCTTCCCCTCGGCTGTCTCCTGCTCCCATCCTGGGGCGCCCGCTGGCGTAGCTCCAAATCGAATGCCATCCATGAATTCAAACTTCACGCGGAACACGAGTGTCACCGTCTTCGCCGTCGGATCGGCAATGCCGTCGAAGCGATTGTCGAAGTTGTCTCTTGTATAGAAGTGTGCCTGTGCGGTTGTGCCCGAAAGCTCGGGAGCGGTCAGCTCGGCAACATTGGAGTCCGGTCCAACACCGGAGTTGGGAGCAATCGCGGCAGCGTGAATCGATGCGCGCTGCGCCGGCGTGAGCGGCCCCAGCCGAGCCAGTATGTCGTCCGGCGAATAGCCGTTCAGCACAAGAGCAGCCGCCTTCCAGTCCGGAGTGGGCGCATCGAGAGCAGCCTTCAGCTTGGCATCCATCTCTGGCACCTTGTCGGCCTGTCGGCGGATGGGAGCAGCCGCTCCCTGCTGCGCCACGTGCGCCAGTTCATGCGCGAGCAGTTGTTTGCCTTGCCGCGTCTGCGGTGCGTATTGTCCCGGAGCAAAAGCCAGATGCTCGCCAGTCGCATACGCAAGAGCGTTGATCGAGCGCGCTGATTGCGCGGCGGCTTCGTCCGTATGCACGCGCACATTGCTGAATGCGCGACCAAAGCGCGGTTCAAAGAAGGCCCGAGTTGCAGCGTCGAGCGGCTGACCAGAAGACTGAATCGCCTCATGCACGCTCGGCGGCGCAACGCTCTCAGCCTGCGCCTGTCCGTTACTCTTCATGTGAACTTTCTTTTCGTCTTCCTCTTCGCAGGCAGGGCATTTGCGGATGATCTGCGCGGCTGAATTCGAGACCGAAGAAGCAGGATCGGGCATCCGCATCACCTGGTCCGCAACACGATCCGCCTCCGCTTCCAGCGGATCATCCACCGCGCCGACTTCCAGCTTGCAATGAACTAGCGGCGAGAGGCGATGCAATCGCCGCAGCGCAGCCTGATTGCCCGAATAATGCTCGGCAATGTTCGCCTGCTGAGCGGTCTCCATGCGCGCGCGGCCCACCTCTTGCGTAGCAAGAGATGGAGTTGTTGCCGCTGTCGGAATCTGCGCGCTGGGCATCTGGGCAACCTAATGGAGCATTCGTTGTCGATCGGGCTAGACTTCGTAGTGCCAGTCAAGCATAAAGCGGCCTATGGTGTGCCGGTCGTCGGGGGCGGCGTTCCACCGGACCCTCCGGTGAGCGTGGCCACCTTTTGAAAATACTTGACCGGTATCGGCTGCGACGTGCCGTATTCCGAGTATCCGCCACGGCTCCCAGTGTTCTTGAAGTTCTGTGTAAAGAATGCCTTGTCGATCGAAATCTGATATTTGTAGCGAAGATTCGGAGAGACCGGAGCTCCTGTATATTTCGCCGCGTCGGCCTGGGTGACGGCGATGTCGCAATCAGTCAGTCTTGGATAGGACGTGGGCGAAGTGACTGTTGAACGGCCTTCCAGGTTTCCATAATGGAAGAGTTCAACCGTCTCGGTGGTTGACCCTGAGCCGCCGAACACGTTCGATGCTGCCGCCGCCGGCGCTGCTTGTTGGGTTGCCGGTTTCACGGCAGGGGGTGTATCGACCGTACTGCCTTGCGCTCCCGGTACGACCGCCGGCGTCTCGCCCGCGCCGCCTGCCGCATTCACTGGGGGCGCATCGGGAGGCGCAAGCGGCACGCGCCGTGGGATATAGGGGCGCTGACCCGCTCCCTGCATAGGCGCGAGCGGCGTAATGCTCACGACAGACCACCACATCGGGAAGGTCTGCACTGTGAACATCAGGAAGTCTTCGTCGGCTTTTTGAAACATCGGCTGTAGCTGCTTGCGCATCTTGTCTGTCAGTTGCGCATAGACGAATGTCTTCTCAGTTCCATCGCGATACTTCACCCGGTAAACCGGCGCAGTTGGCTTGGGCGCATCTGCCGTCGGTGTCACTGAAGCTTTGTCGATGCTGATGGTCTCGTAGTCGTCCACATCGGCCACAGGCTGTGGAGGACCAGCGTTGCCCCAGCCTTCGTATGGCGAAAGCGGATCCTTCAACGCTCCGGAATTCGGATCGACCATATCGCCAAAGGTCTTCGGCTCTTCTGCCATGCCCGGACTCACTGTGAGCGGCAGCGTTGCAGGATACGAGAGAGTCCACGGATCGGCCTTCGACTCGCTCAGGTCAACCGAAAAGCGTACTCCACCCTTCACTCCCGGTCCTGAGATATTCCACTTCTGTTCGGCAACAACCGCCGTGAGCTGGTAGGAACCTGCCGGTAGATCGGTGCTTGCCGTACCCAGCAACATGCCTGAAGGAATGCGGAAGCCCACGCGCCCACGCGCCAGCGAGATCACAATCTCAGAGACAGGTGTTCCCTTAAATTTGTCCGTGGGGGTCTCTTCTTCAGTAGCATCTGCGTCATCCGTCTTCGGCGGTGGCGGCTGCCGCGCAACAACGTACGCCTTTGCGCGCGATACTTCAGGATGCACCGTCTTGTCTGCTGCCTGCTCGGTTTCGGGTTTGGAAGACGCTGAGGCATGAACGGTTTCCTCCGCCGCTCCCTGCTGCGCCACGTGCGCCAGTTCATGCGCGAGCAGTTGTTTGCCTTGCCTCGTTTGCGGTGCGTATTGCCCCGGAGCAAAAGCCAGATGCTCGCCGGCCGCATACGCAAGTGCGTTGATCGAGCGCGCCGAGTGCGCGGCGGCTGCGTCCGTATGCACGCGCACATTGCCGAACGCGCGACCAAACCGCGGCTCAAAGAAAGCGCGAGTTGCCGCATCGAGCGGCTGACCGGAAGACTGGATCGCCGCATCTACGCTGGGCGGGGCGACGCTCTCGGCCAGCGCCCGCCCGTTGCTCTTCTTGTGAACCTTCTTTTCGTCTTCCTCTTCGCAGGCAGCGCATTTGCGGCTGATCTGCGCAGTTGAATTCGAGACTGAGAGGTCCGGATCGGACATCCGCATCACCTGATCCGCAACGCGATCTGCTTCCGCTTCCAGCGGATCATCCACCGCGCCGACTTCCAGCTTGCAATGAACGCGCGGAGAGAGCCGATGCAGCCGCCGCAGCGCAGCCTGATTGCCCGAATAATGCTCAGCTAACGATCCTTGCGCTTCACTCACGCGCGCGGCTGTCAGCGCCTGCGTGGCAGCTGCAGGTGAATTTGCCTGGGTAGGTTGGCTTGCTTTCTGCATGGCAGCAGCCTCAGCGTCTATTGTGAAAATACCTCATCTCAATCGGAGGTTGCAATCGGAATGATTTTCGCGCGCATGATAAACCTTACACCCGTTCGCTAGTTATTCCAAGAGTCAACGCGGGATCATGAATTCTTGCCGGCGCCGGATACTCTACGCCGATAGTCTTCCGATGTCTCGATGAGAAATGCCGTTTGCCCCGCCAACGCCAGGAAATCGGCATCGCCCGTCACCAGCAGATCGGCCCTGCCGCTTTGAGCCAGATCGAGCATAGGCTGATCGTTTACATCCCGGCAGACCAACGGGCATCTCTGCGCGAGTTTGATCGTCTCGCCAAACGGAAGATAGTCGGCCAGCAACTCCAGACGGTCATCCGGCGCGAGCCGGAACTTGGGATAGCCGAGAACCCGCGTCAGTTCCGCTGCGGTCGCGCGCGAGATCAGCGGTGTGCAACCGCCCTCCCTCCAATGCTGTCGCAGCCAAGCCAGCCGGCCGTTCGCAAAGAGGAGCGCCGATATAACGGTATTCGTGTCCAAGACCACGCGCCGTTTCACGCGCTTTCGTGCTTCCCGGCCTCTCGTGCCCAGTCCACGGCAGCATTCACATCATGCTCGTCGATGCCAAGCGCGGCGAGTTGCTCACGTACCTCATCCGCGCGGCTCCGCCTAAGTGGGCGCAGAACGATCGAGGCTCCATCCGTACTGACGTCAAAGTACTCCACTCCGGTGAAGCGTGTGACCACCGCCTTGGGAAGAGTGAGTTGGTTCTTGACGGTCATTTTAGCCAACATGATTCACCCCATTCAAGGAAACAAGGAAATCTTACCATAAACCGACTGGATTGGCCAATTTTTCGGTCCGGGCCGCCAACATATTGAAGGAAAGGCACTTAGGGTCAGCCAAAAGTCGGCGCGTTCAGTCTCTTCGCTTTCTCAATACCCAGGTCGTCATGCAGCGGTAATCCTGAACAATCGTCGTTTTCAGCGGATCCACCATCACGGCGTTCATCTCCTCCGTCAAATTCAGAAGCATTTCCTGATCCACAAGGAACCACTGCGAGCCGTCCACAATCCTGTATACATTGCCCCGCACCCACTCGAAATCCATTCCAATCCGCGAGCCTAACCGGCAGAACAGCAATCCGCCCGGCTTTAACACCCGCCACAGCTCGGCCAGCATCGCTCGAAACTGCCGGGAATCCTGGGCAAAGTGAAGCACCGAATTGCAAAGCACCACATCCGCAAATCCGTCGGCAAACGGCATCTGCTCGATGGCTCCCACCTGGAAGTTCTCCGCTGGCAACCCCGTCTCAAGCGACGCAGACAACTGGCGGACGTGCTCTACGCCTTCGGCATCCGCGTCGAGCGCAAATACCTCGCATCCTTCGCGCAACAGATGCACCAGGTTGCGCCCGTAGCCGCACCCCGCATCCAGCACACGCATACCAGACGCAATGTTCCCGCGCAAAATTTGATCGAATACATAGATATCGATCTGCCCAAACTGTTCCTGAATGTTCAATGTCACTTGGCCCCCACTCATCAGGACCACTGCAACGTATGCACAGAGTCGGCCGGCAACTCGACATCGAGAGACTTCGATCCCAGCAGCAGTTGAACCCGCTTCTCCTGGCCGCGATTCGAGAGCACCACAACAAAGCTCCCGTTTGGATTGCGAAAGCCGGTATGAGAGACGCCGCCTACGGCTGCCTGCCCAGTGCTGTCGCCCAATCCATTGGTCGGGAAGACCCTGGCGCCGCGGCGCACGTGCTTTGAAAAGTGCGCAAACGCCCAATACTGCCCGCTCCGAGTCACCTTATGCGTTGCATTGTCCACCGTGATCACGCCGCCGCAGGGGAACGGTCCGATATTCGGATTTCCCTTTTCGTCAAGCGCCAGATTCCACGCGGTGATGGAGCGCGCCCAGTTGTTGAGGACTCCGTTGAAGGTCTCAGTCCACTTGGCAAAGTCTGTCAGATAATCGGGCGCGGTAATGTCTGGCCCGCCCTCGGTCCAATAAGCGCTCTTCGCGGGAAACGCATCGTGTACGCGGGTCATGGCCGAGGGCTCGCCGACATAACCGTGCCATGCAACGCCGTCGATGTGCTCATACGCCCCCGGCACGCTCAGTTCGCCAATGGCCCGGCCCCACAGGTTGTAGTTGTGATCCAGCACCCAAATCTTCGTAGGAGAGCCCGCCTTGCGCAACGCCGGGCCCAGGAACTTCTCTACGAAGCCGATCTCATTTTCCTGCGCCCATAGACAAGCGGGCATGCGGCCATTCTGTTCGGCATCGACTTCATTCTGCACGGTGACCGCATCGATCTGCACGCCCTCCACCTTGTACACATCGAGAAACCTGAGAAAGTACCGCGCGTAGGGCTCAAAGCTGCGCGTGGGCATCGCCCCGCCCAGCATGGAGCCATTGGCCTTCATCCATCCCGGCGGACTCCACGGCGATGAAAAGAGAAACAGCTCCGGGTTCGCCTTGCGCGCATCTCGGAGCACCGGCAAGATGTAAGCCTTGTCGTGGTCGATCGAAAACTTCTTGAGCTCCGGATCGGGTTCCAGGCTCTCGTCGTAGCTGTAAACGCTCCGTGAATAGTCGCTGGCCCCGATCGAGGTACGGCACACATTCAGCGCCATCTCGCCAGGCGCGAACAGATCGTGCATCGCCTCCTCCCGCTGACTCTGCGGCATCTGGCTCAGCACGTAGCACGCGGCATCCGTCAGCGCGCCCCCAAAGCCCAGAATCTCCTGCTTAGTCGCGCCCGGATCAAGCGCTATGGCGTCGGCCGCAATCTCGGTCGCCGGCTTCCAGGCGAGCGGTTCGCCCTGCGCATACCGTTTGTCGCGGAACGTTGCCCAGACCCGCACCGGCGTCGAAGCACCGGCGTCCGCGGCCCATGCTGGAATCCGCCGCGAAACGGCCAATGCCGCGGCCGTTGCCGAAGCCACCTTCAAAAATCCTCTGCGCGAACCGTTCGCCACCGAAGCGCCCCCGTTCCACTTGCGGTAAATATGGTAACAGCGGGGCCGGTGCAGCGGTCTAAGCCGCTCCCAGCGCCGCCAGAATCTGCGGCGCCAGCTGGCTCACGCTTCCCGCGCCGAGAGTCAGGATCAGGTCGCCTTCGCGAACTTCCGCGGCAACCAGTTGCACGGCGGTGGCAAACTCTGGGGCAAAGTGAACGGCTGGCCCTTGAATCTTGCCCACCAGACGCTCCGCCGTCACGCCGGGGATGGGTTCCTCGCTGGCAGCGTAGATGGGCAGCACGATGACTGTGTCCGCATCAGCGAATGCGCTGCTGAACTCGTCCATCAGATCGTGAGTGCGCGAGTACCGATGCGGCTGGAAGACCACATGGATGCGCCGATGGCCGCATTCGCGGGCCGCGGCCAGTGTAGCGCGAATCTCCGTCGGATGGTGGCCGTAGTCGTCCACCACGGTGACGCCCCGCGCCGCGCCTCGTTGCTGGAAGCGCCGGTCCACGCCGCGAAAGTGGCTGAGTCCCTCGGCAATCTTGTCCATGGGCACTTCAAGCTGGCGTGCGATGGCGACAGCAGCCGTGGCATTGAGCACGTTGTGGCGTCCGGGAACATGCAATTCAAAAGGCCCCAGCGGCCCCCCGGCCGTGTAAACCACAAACCGCGCAAAGCGCCCTTGGCCAGCCTCGACAAACTCCAGCCGGAAGTCGGCCCCTGCCCCGACTCCATACGTGAACACCCGGCGTCGGGCGCGGGGCAGAATCCCAGCCAGCAGCGGATTGTCCAGGCATGCCGTCACCGCTCCGTAGAACGGCACCTTGTCCATAAACTCCAGAAAGACCCGCTCCACGTCGGCCATGTCCTTGTAGCAGTCCATGTGCTCACGATCGAGATTGGTCACCACGGCCAGAATCGGCGAGAGCTTAAGAAAGGAGCGATCACTCTCGTCGGCCTCCGCCACCAGATATTGCGTCGTCCCCAATCGCGCATTCGACCCCAGCGCATCCACGCGGCCGCCCACTACCACCGTGGGATCGAGCCCCCCGGCAGAGAGCACAGAAGACACCATTGATGTGGTTGTGGTCTTTCCGTGCATGCCGGCGATGGCGATGCCATATTTGAGCCGCATCAGTTCGGCCAGCATCTCCGCGCGCTGAATCACGGGAATCTTGCGTGCATGGGCCTCAATCACTTCCGGATTGGTTCCGCCGACCGCTGAGCTGGTCACCACCACCGTAGCCCCTGCTACGTTCCCGGCGTCATGGCCTTCATAAATTGTGGCCCCCAGTTGAGCAAGCCTGTCGGTCACCGGCCCACGACGCAGATCGGAGCCCGAAACCTTCATCCCCAGGCTAAGCAGAATCTCCGCAATGCCGCTCATGCCGATGCCGCCGATGCCGATGAAGTGTGCGTGCTGGGAGGTGGTGAACATGGTGAGCGAAACTCCACTCTAACATTTGCCCACGAGAAGTCTGCCCCGTCAGCTCGCGACCCCACCCTAAGTCGCGATTTTAGAGAAGGTTGCCGAGGGCCGTTCTCGTCATGCCGGAAGCCCGCGATTGAGCCGCTGAATACATGGATTTTTAACCTTCCTCAGCCACTCGGCCTCGCCTCCATCTGGCGTTTAAAATCCGAGAGAAAGGAGCGGATGATTACCTTCTAAAACAAATATAAGTTATTTAGAAACAATAGTATGCCACTTTTATTAGTTATTATCTATTTAGTCAACAAGTAACCGGTTTTGGATTACTTTGAGAGAAAAATTTTAGCGTCAAAGTCTTTAGACTTCATTCAGAATCCGCATAATGAGGTCATCATTTGTTCGTCACGTTGTAACCCAATTTTCATCGGGGACCGCTGCGCAGTTTTTTTTGCTCTGGGCTAAGTAGAATCCTCGGCCACTCTCGGCGGCTGTCATTCGCAATGAGCGGATGGCAAAAACATTGGCAAGCGGGTAACCGGAACTCCGAGGAAGCTTTGGTCGATCGGCTGAAACCGCCTTTGTCTGCTTTGCCCGGCTCAAGAGAGCCGGAACCCACACCTACAGGAGTCGCCAGGGAGCTGCCTTTGCTTTCAGGGGCAGAAACAGGCACTGTGGATGGCGAGCTTTCATTTGCGGGCTTCCGGCTTCAGGTCGATGGCACTCTGCTGCGCGGGGAAACGGTCGTTCATCTGCCCCCCAGGGAGCTGGGAGCGTTGCGTATCCTTATCGCCCACGCCGGCCAGATTGTTACGCCTCTCGAGCTGCGCCAGGCTCTTTGGGGCGAAGTGCACGTCACCCCTGACAGCGTTCTCAAGTGCCTCTCTTCGCTGCGCGCGCGGCTTGAGCCGGAACGGTGCATTCAAACCATCTACAAGCGCGGATACCGCTTCTCAGCCGAGGTGCGCGCTCACGGCGTCGCGCCGGCCAATGCATTGCCGCGGTTGGCGATTCCGCCATTCGCCACCGGTTTCGGTATCCCAGAGCATCTCGGTGCGGCCGTCGCCGAGGAGACCATTGGCCGCCTGAGCAATGCGCAGCCTCCGGCGGTTACCGTCATGGCCCGGGATTCGGTTTTCATGTTGGCGCACCAGGGCAGTGGAGCTCAGCAGATCGGCGAGACTCTCAAAGCCGACCTGGTTCTGGCTGGAACCCTGCGCGCCCTGCCTTCCCATTTCCGCCTGCGGGTCGAGATGATCAGGATCGAAGATGGCGCTCAAATTTGGGTGGAAGACCTGATCGTCCCGCAGAGCCGCGTCGCTGGGCTCGAATCGGAACTGGCCGATCGGCTCGCCTTCCGCCTAAACACAGCCGCCATTGCCATCTCCGCCGCCACACCCGATTCCGAGCCGGACAGCACACCCCGGAACCGCGAAGCCTATGAACTCTACCAGCGCACCCACCATGAGTGGCAGAGCCTCCAGCGCCATCGGATGCAGGACAGCCTGCAACAACTGCTCCGCGCAACCGAGCTGGATCCCTCGCTCATCCCCGCCAAGGTAGACTTGGCGCATCTCTGCGTCACTCAGGCCTTTGACGGCTTCATGTCTCCGGCTGTGGCTGCGGACATTGTGCGCCGCATGACGGACCCCCTTCAAGATCTTCCCCTGCGCGCGGAAGCCATCCTGCCGGTACTCGGCTGGATCAACTTCCATGTGGACCGCAACTTGCCCTCGGCCCTTTCAGCCTTCTCCCTCTCCGCCCATCTACCCCACGATCCCTGGATCACGCGCGTGCGTTCCATGTTCGCGCTCAGCCGCCACCGCTTTGCTGAGGCCATTGAATTGCTTCGCGCCGCTCAGCGCCAGGATCCTTTCGCTCCCTGGCTGCATGCCCGCCTGGCTTGGGCGCTTCACCTGGCGGGTCAGGCCGATGAAAGCGTGGTGTGCGTTCGCCAAGCCCTCAATCTCTTCCCCGAGCATGAAGGCGTGCTTCTCTATGGATCGATGATTCTCACCCATAGCGGAGATGTAAATCGCGCCATCGAACTTGCGCATGCACTCGTCCAAAGCTCGCCGTACTTCGACCTCGCCACTGCCGCTCACGCTTATGCCCTGGCCTGCGCGGGCCATAAGGACGAGGCCCGCACCATTCTGCAACGCATGGAATGGATGAGCCGGGAGCGCTTCGTCCTGCACTCCTTCAATCCGGCCGTCTATGTCGCCCTCGGAGACCTCGATGCGGCGATCCCCGAACTGCGCATCTCCGATCAGACCCGCTGTCCATGGTTCTTCCAGATGCTCGCTGATCCCCGCCTCAAACCTCTCCGAGGACGCCCAGACTTTATCGAGATGCAGTCCATCCTCACCCGCATGGAAGCCGACGCCGAAGACCATACGTCGGAAGGCTGACCCACACTTCCTTTATTCAAGCCAGACCCTTCGCCCTCGCCGTTAGTATGTCAGGGTGAAGGGTGCTGGCTTCAGCGCGAAAGGCACGAGCTTTAGGTTGAAGACTGCTGGCTTTTTAGGCTGCCGAGAAACTCGTCTCGCGGCGCAAGAAGTGTCAGGGCACGACTTGAGTCGTGCCGCATGACGAGCGCATAGAGTGTGGGCTTTAGCCCCTGGAGGAGAGTTGTCTGGCAACCGGCGCTACGGTTGTGCAGGCCGCGCTGCTTGCTCGATCACCGCATTGAAGGCCGGCTTCGGCTGGCCGGCGCGATCGAAGAGCAAAGGATAGTCGGTGCGTCCTGCAATCGGCCAGTCGTTCTTCCATGAATCGCCGTCCGTGACCCCCCAGAATGTGACCCGGCTCATCACGGCTCGATGTTTCAGGTAGACCCCGAAGAGATCGGCATACTGTTTCGCCAACGCCTTCTGTACCGCATCGGGCAAGCCGTTGACGTAAGGATTGAGCTTGGGGTCGGCTCCCACATGCAGCGAAATATCCGCGCTGCCCGGCGCGACAGCCGGCAATACGTCGATATCCAGTTCCGAGATCGCCACCTTAACGCCCAGCTTGGCGAAGGCGGTAATGGTGGCGTCCTCCAATTCGACCGACGGCCAATCGAGGCCGTCGTGGCCTTGAATGCCCACCACCGCGACCGGTATTCCCTGGGCCTGGAGCTTCTTGATCAAAGCGATCGCGCCATTGCGTTTTCCCGGGTTTTCCAGACCATAGTCGTTGTAGTTCAACTCGGCCTTTGGGTCGGCTTCGTGCGCATACTGGAATGCCTTGGCGATATAGTCTTCCCCGATAATCTTCAGCCATTTCGACTGGCGCAAGGTTCCGTCCTCGTTCAATGCCTCGTTGACCACATCCCAACTTTGGATCCGCCCCTTGTAGCGCCCCACGACTGTGAAGATATGCTCGCGCATCCGCTTCAACAGCGCTTCCCTGGTCAGCGGATCGCCCTTCTCGTCCTGGAAAACCCAATCCGGAACCTGGCTATGCCACACCAGGGTATGGCCGACGATAAACATATGGCTCTTCTCGCCGAACTTGACGTATTCGTCGGCTAGCTCGAAGGAATAGGTATCGGGCTCGGGATGAACTCTCTCCCACTTCAGTACGTTTTCAGGGCTGATCGAGTTGAATTGCGATGTGATAATTGCCGCGCCGCGAGGATCGGCCCCACTGTCTTGATCGGCATTGATGGCCGCTCCGATATAGAACGAATCCCGATAAGCGTCTTTGAGCGTCTTGGGGGCCTGAGCGGTTGCCGCCATGCTCACGGCGACCATCGCTGTAAATATAATGAACCGGCGATTCTGCATCTCTACATACTCCTAAACAATTGCCCGTCATAACAGCGTTAGAAGGGGACCTAGTGTCGGGTGCCCCATCCCAGACGCGTCTCTGTTTTTGCGCCTAGGGTAGGACTCGCTCTAAGACGAATAGCCTTTGCGCCGCTCGCTCAGATCGTGAGAAATCGTCATATTGAGCTTCATTGTGATGCCGTAAAAGAGCAGACAGACAGCGGCGGCAAGAAACGCCGCGCCAGACCAAACCGAGGCGATCAGGCGAATGCCGAGCAGAGCATGATCCGTCTGCGCGACGTTGGGCTGATATCCATAGAGCGAGATCAGCCAGCCCGCGATCGCGCCGCCCAGCGCCAATCCGATCCACAGTGCAAAGACCACCGCCGCCGTCACCGTGCCCGTCGCACGGCGTCCTGTCTTCCATTCGCCGAAGTCGGCAACGTCGCCCATCATGGACCACAGCACAGGACCGGAGCAGCCATATACAAATTGGCGTAGAACCTCCAGAGAAATGATCGGTACGGTGGCAGTCGCCGGCAGAAAGAACAGCGCGATACAGAGAACACCCGTCAGAAACATGCTCCAGAAGAAGAGGTTGCGTTTGCCCATGCGCTTGGTCAGGGCAGTCGAGCAGGTTACGCCGATCAGAAGCGCCGTCAATCCGAAGCCGTTGAACCAGCTGAAGAGCAACTGATTGCCGGCACAGTATTTGAAGTAGGGCAGCATCATGCTGCCGCGGATCATGAGACCGATAAAGTAGAAGGTCGTCACCAGGAAAAGCGCGATCCAAGGGCCATTCTTGATCAGATCGGAGAGGTCTCGTCCAACAGAGGTCTCCTGCTGCGGATCGGGCTGAATCCGTTCCTTGCTAACGGCAAAGGCGATCAGGAACATCACTACGCTGGACGCGAGGAAGATCCCCATCGTCAACTGGTAGCCACGGGAGTTGCTGCCGCGGCCCAGGAAGACCACCATGGGAATCGCCAGGCTCTGCACAATGAAGCCCGCGCCGTTGGCGAAGAGCTGACGGTAAGTGGCGATGCTGTTGCGCTCGTTGGGATCGTCGGTCATCACGCCGGTCAGCGAAGCGTAGGGCACGTTGTTCATCGTGTAGATGAGGCGCAGCAGCAAATACGTAACCCAGGCATAGATGAGCTTTGCGGAGACGCTCATATCCGGGGTCGTAAAGGTGAGGATACCGATCACGCCAAATGGAACTGCCGTCCACAGCAGCCATGGGCGGAATTTTCCCCAGCGGGTATTAGTACGGTCGGCGATCACTCCCATCACCGGATTGAAGACGGCTGCTCCCAGGCCGACAACCAGAAACATCGTTCCCGCCTGTGCCCCCGTCAATCCAAAGGTGTCTGTGTAAAAGCTCAGTTGCAGAGCCATCATCGCCTGGAAGACGAAGTTGGCGGCCATATCGCCCAGGCCATATCCGAATTTTTCCCCGAAGGAAAGCTTTGTGCTTGTACTGCCCATCGACTTCTACTCGCTTTCGCTGGAAGAGTGGTCCGGGTTCTCAGAAGCGCTTACCCCGCCACTGGCAACTTGCGGTTTCGCCGCCCAGGATTCCTCGTTTTATGCCGCCGTTGCTGCTTTCCGCGTTCGCGCCCGGGGGGTCGGACTCGTTCAGAACTCCAACAGAGCTGCGTTTAGTCCCACCAAAGTACATCGTATTACTCCATGAATTGGCAAGTGCAAAACCAAAGCCTCTCAAACGCTATCCACCACCCTATCCACGACGCGCCTCAAAACGCTACAATCATGCCGTATCCGCGCCACCCGCCGATTGGGGGTCCACCGCATCGGATCTGCATGGCCATCTCCGGCTGGCAGGCTTTGAATCGTGCTGACGAACCACCATAATCTGCCAGTCTTGGGCTCAATGCTGTTCACGAGGCTGTTGAACCGGACGGGTATAATTTCCAGCGAGGATTCACTATGACCAAACGGGCACCGCTCTCCTGTCCACTGGGTTTTAACGCCCAACATTCTCCCATGGGCGCATTCATGAGCTTCACCTGCGGCAACTTCGGAACCCGCGGCGGAATTGGCCTGCAAATCGGTCAACCCGGCGATCAGGAAGTCTTCATCGGCTTCAAAGAAGGCGATCGCTACTCCGACGCCACCTTGAAATGCCTGCCTTTTTATACGGCTGCGGTGGACCGCTCCGCTGACGCTTTTCTGGTAGAGCAGGCAGGTCCCTCCGAGCAGAACGTCAAGCCCGACGCTGAGCCCTTCAGCGCCAGTGCAATCTCGCGTTCTTATGGCTGGGCCACCGATCAATGGCAAGCCGAGGGACTGAGCTTCTCGGTCTATTCCCCCTTCGGCGCAATCCCCGATCCCGCCGTCGACAGCAGTGAGCGCATGCGCGAGGGCCTGCTGCCTGCTGTCATTGCCCGTCTCGAACTGGATAACACCAAAGGCACAAGCACCAAAACAGCGATGTTCGCGCTCAATCACGCGCGCCCCGGCAGCCGGATTCTCAATGATAATCTGGGCAGCGGCCGATTAGCGTTCGCCTTCCGCCGCGAGGCTGGCGGCGCAGCCGAACTCCGCGATTTCACCGCATCCGAAGAAGGGGTCAAGGTCGATGCGCAGCCGTTTGTCTTCATGCGCTGGTCAGCCAGTGACGGTGTGCGTGAGCGCCACAACCCAGTTCACCTGCTGGGATCCTGTCCCGGTTTCGGATTTGAAGTGCCGGCGGGGAAAAAGTATGGAATCACCATCGCGCTCGGTTCCTATCTTGAAGGCTTCCAGACCAACGGACTGGACGCTCGTTATCTCTACGGCCGCTACTTCGATAGCCTTGCGGATGTGCTGAAGACTGCGCTCGATAGCTCCTCCAAAATCGTCGCCGCGGCCAACGCGCTCGACGTCAAGCTCGACCAGGCCGCTCTTTCCGCCGACCAGCGCTTCCTCATCGCCCACGCCACCCACAGCTACTACGGCAGCACGCAGTTGCTCGACATCGACGACCAGCCGTTCTGGGTTGTCAACGAGGGCGAGTACTGCATGATGAACACGCTTGACCTCTCCGTCGATCACGTCTTCTGGGAACTCGAGCACAATCCCTGGTTGGTCCGCAATCTGCTCGATAACTTTGTCCGCCTGTACAGCTACAACGACGAAGTGAAGGTCTACAAGTCCGATTTCGCGCCTACGACCGAGACGATGCAGATGGATCCTTCGCAGACTCCGCCGCCTCCCGATGAGGCTCAGCTCAGCCGCCCCTACGACACCAAGCCCGGCGGCCTCAGCTTCTGCCATGACATGGGAGCGCATAACAACTTCTCGCCCAAGGGCCGCAGCAGCTACGAGCTTGCCAATCTGACCGGCTGCTTCAGCTACATGACCGTGGAGCAGCTCTGCAACTGGGTTCTCACAGCCGGCTGCTACGTGGCTAAGACCCGCGACTTCGCGTGGCTCAAGAGCAACAAGGCCGTGGTCGATGCCTGCCTGACCAGCATGATCAACCGCAGCGGCGACGTTGGATTTGCCCAGTTCGACAGCACTCGCTGCGCCGGTGGACAGGAGATCACCACCTACGACTCGCTTGATCACTCGCTGGCGCAGACCCGCAATAACATCTACATTGCCGTAAAGAGTTGGGCAACCTACCATTCTCTGGCGCTGTTGTTCCGCGAACTGAATGATGCGGCCAGCAAGGCCCGTTGCGAAGCCCTCGCAGCCAAGGTTGCTTCGGGCGTCTGCGATCAGGCTGTTGACGGCGTGCTGCCGGCGATCTTCGAAAAGTCCAATCCCGGCTACTCCTCGCGCATTCTGCCCGCGGTGGAGGGATGCGTCTATCCGCTTTACTTCGTCAACACCGGCTTTGCCGGCTGCACGCTGGAACAGGTCTACGCATCGCAACCTGAACAGCGTATGTTTGCCGTTCTCAAGGAGCACACGCGCAATCTGCTACTCGATACTGAGCGGCGCAATCTCTTTGCCGATGGCGGCATCAAGCTCTCTTCCACCAGCAATAACTCCTGGATGAGCAAGATTTCCATCTTCATGCACGTTACCCGCAAGGTCTTCCACCTCGATGACGATCCCAAGGTGGCCGAGGTCTTCCGCAACGCGGATGCCGCTCACGTCAAGTGGCAGGTTGAAGGCAGCTCCTATTGGGCCTGCTGCGACCAGATCGTTTCGGGTGAAGGCAAGGCCAGCCGCTACTATCCCCGCATCATCACCAGCGCGTTGTGGATGGAGTAATCCACGCGCATCGAGTATTCCGTTCGGCAGGATAGAAATGGGCGCTCCGGGAACTCCTAAGTGCCCATTTCTGTTGGATCGGCAAGAAACATTCGCGGATGTCCTGGCGCAGCGCGAAGAAACCACCGCACAGAAACTACGGGAGGGTCCATCAGCCCGTTCGCCGCGCCTATTCCTCCACGCGCACAACTTTCCTTGCCGCAGAAGCTGAAATAATCTTCTGCTCCTCCTTGAGAAGCCGCTCCAGCCCATCTATGGCTCGGTAGTAATCCTCCATATCGGACACGCCGCTTTCGATGATCATGCGGAGATAAGAGGCCTTCGTGCGCCCAGTCTTCTCAGCGAGCCAATCCAGCCTCTTCGAGATTTCCGGCGAAAGCCTGATCGAGGTGGTCATGGATCATGCTCCTGTTGAATTCGCTTGCTAATTGTAAGCTGCTTGTCAAATACGCGAGTATCCCACTTCTGGCTCACTCATGTGACCCTCCGTCCGCCCCGGCCCCCACGTGACCCGCATCACACCCCCGCCCTCTCAAATCCTGAATAATCAAGAAGGTAAGCCGTTCCGTCTGCTTGTCCCGATCCCATCGGAGTCCCACCGTATGTACAAAATCGTCGCAGCCCGCTCCGTCGGCCTCAACATCAAGCAGTTTGTGATTGAGGCGCCGCGCATTGCCCGCAAGCAGAGGCCCGGCCAGTTCCTCATTCTCCGCCTGCACGACAAGGGCGAGCGCATCCCCCTCACCATCAAGTGCTCCGACCCCGAGGCCGGCACGGTCACCATCGTGGTGCAGGGCATCGGCAAGACCACCTCCCTGCTCAACTGCCTTGAGACGGGCGACTCCATTCTCGACATTGTCGGTCCCCTTGGCCAGCCCTCCGAAATCGACAACTACGGCACCGCGGTAATCCTTGCCGGCAGCGTGGGCACAGCCATGGCGCTGCCGACGGCCAACGCGCTCAAGCAGGCCGGCAACCATGTCATCTTCATTGAAGGCGCGCGTAACGCTGACATGGTGGTCTTTGAAGACGAAGTCCGCTCGGCCAGCAGCGAGACCTACATCATGACCGACGACGGCGGCTACGGCGAACACGGCCTGGTCACCAAAAAGCTCAACGACCTGCTCGCCGCCGGCCGCAAAATCGACTTTGTGCTCGCCGTCGGCCCCGTCCCCATGATGCGCGCAGTCGCCCGCATCACCGCCCCGCTCGGCATCAAGACCATGGTCAGCCTCAACTCCATCATGGTCGACGGCACCGGCATGTGCGGCGGTTGCCGTGTGCTGCTCGGCAACAAGAGCAAGTTCGCCTGTGTCGATGGACCCGAGTTCGATGCATCGCTCGTCAACTTCGAGGTCCTCATGCAGCGCAACGCCATGTATCGCGACAAGGAGTGCCAGTCCCTCAAGCACTTCCAGGAAAACAAGGAAGACGCGGTAGCCCAGCTTCGCGAGGAATTGGCGATGGGAGAGACCCATTATGCCTGAAAGAAGCGCGATCCCCCGTTCTGCAATGAACATTCTTCCGGTCAAGGAGCGCATGAAGATTCTGCGCAGGCACATGCCGGAGCTGGACCCTCAGACTCGTAGCCGCTGCTTTAAAGAAGTCAACCTCGGCCTGCAAACCGCCGACGCCCTCACCGAAGCCACGCGCTGCATTGATTGCGCCAAGCCCGGCTGCGTTGTCCATTGTCCTGTGGGCGTCAAAATCACCGAAGTCGTCTCCCTCATCTGTGCCGGCGACCTTCTGGCCGCCGCCGCCAAGCTCCGCGAAGACAATGCGCTCCCCGCCATCACCGGCCGTGTCTGCCCGCAGGAGCACCAATGCGAAGGCGGCTGCGTGCTCGGCAAAAAAGGCGCGCCCGTCGCCATCGGCAATCTCGAGCGCTTTGTCGCCGACTTCGAGCGCACCAGCGGCCAGCTCGGCCTGCCCACCAACGCACCCTCCACCGGCAAGAGCGTGGCCATCGTCGGCAGCGGTCCGGCCGGTCTCTCGGCCGCAGGTGATCTCGCCCAGAAGGGCCATCGCGTTCGCGTCTTCGAGGCGCTGCACGAGCTCGGCGGCGTCCTCGTCTACGGCATTCCCGAGTTCCGCCTGCCCAAGGCCATCGTCAAGGAAGAAGTGGACAACCTGCGCCGCATGGGTGTCGAGTTCGAGACCAACGTCGTCGTCGGCAAAAGCGTCACGCTCGACGAGCTCATGCAAGACGAGCACTACGATGCGGTCTTTGTCGCCACCGGCGCGGGCCTGCCCGTCTTTCTCGGCGTTCCCGGCGAGCACCTCAACGGCGTCTACTCGGCCAATGAATTCCTTACCCGCGTCAATCTCATGCGCGCCTACCAGGTCACGAAATACGATCAGCCCGTCTACGACTGCCGCGATCGCGACGTGATCGTAGTCGGCGGCGGCAACACCGCCATGGACGCCGTCCGCACCGCCCGTCGCCTCGGCGCGCGCTCGGCAACGCTGGTCTATCGCCGGTCAGAAACTGAGATGCCCGCCCGCGCCGAAGAGGTGAAGCACGCCCGCGAAGAGGGCATCGAGTTCCGCATGTTGACCAACCCCATCGAGTTCCTCGGCGATGAAAAAGGCTGGCTCACCGGCGCGCGCTGCGTGCGCATGGAACTCGGCGAGCCCGACGCCAGCGGCCGCCAGCGCCCTATTCCAGTCCAAGGTTCCGAGTGCATTCTCCCCGCCAGCGTGGCCATCATCGGCGTCGGCACCACCGCCAATCCCCTCATCCAGAGCACCACGCCCGATCTCGCCACCAACAAGCGCAACTACATCGTGGCTGATGCCCAAACCCTGCGCACCAGCAAGCGCGGCGTCTTCGCCGGCGGCGACATCGTCACCGGCGGCGCAACCGTGATCCTCGCCATGGGCGCCGGCCGCAAAGCCGCCGCCTCCATCCACACCTACCTCACCACCGGCACTTGGTAGCAGCGGGCGGGTGCATGCTGCCCATCGGTTTCCTATTGTCCCGAGGACGGCTGTACTATAAGAGCACGAATCCATCTTTGATTCGCACCATTGAGACAGAGGCATTGTTAGACGGGCCGATTCTGAATTGCGTCAATTGTTGCTCAGTCTGACCCTCTCAGCATTTAGGAGTTCGCTCGATATGGCTTCAATCTCCTACCCGACCAAATTGGATGTGCCAGGCCCGTGGCTACTTGATGCGACGAATCTCCGGGATTTGGACGGCGTTGTGGACTCCTGCGTAGCCAGAATGCAGAAAAGGCGAGAGGAGCTGGTGGCCTCCGCGGTCGCTAAGAAGATGGAAGGACTCGCATCCAAAGGGCTTTCAGAGGAAGCCATGAAACAGAAAGCCGATGAGTTTGGGAAGTCCGAACGTGGTACTTATCCGCTGAATACCAATAAACGAAGCATAGTTGTCTACATGTCCGGCGGACGGTCGGCGGACGGCAGAACGTTTGAAGAGCTGGCTACCGTGCCACGTGTAAGTGATGAAATCCCTCGGGGCTTTGCTCTTAGATCCGCAATTGCCGATAGCGAGATTACCGTCAAATTGGCGTTCTCTGAGTATAGCCGCAATCTTGAGCTTGCCGTCTCCTGTCCAGACCCCGATTTCGCACAGGAACTGTTTGGGAGGATGGAAAACTGGGTCTCCGACATCCAGCCTAAAAAGTGGCTCCAGATGTGGCTCAAGGCGGGTTTGTTTGCTTCCATTCTCCTGGTGTTGGTGCCCTGGGCTTTTTGTACTTCTTATATCGCGAATCTCCAAACCACGGAGAAACTGAGTCAGGTTCGCCAACAAGCACGGGATTTGGCCAAGCAAGGTGTCACTTCATCGAACGAGACGAAGGCACTACAGCTATTGCTTTCGATTGAGTCTGGTTACGAACCCGGTCCGGTGCCATCTGTCGTCCAATACCCCAGCCCCCAATTCTGGATTTATTTCGGCCTTGCATTTTCCGTTGCGGTCGCGTTTAGGATTCCTCCAAGAGGCGCGATCGGAATGTGGGGTGGAAAACGCGCCTTGGATTCCCAACGACGGTGGATCCGCATTGTCTCAATCTCAGTCCCAAGCATTGCGGTAAGCTCGGTGTTCGTACGACTGCTGGTGCATTGGCTCGGATGGCTAAATTGACCATGCGATGGGTGGACCGGCCTCCCAAGCCTCAAGCGCGAGACCTGGGACACCCTGCAAGTCCGCGGCGGCGAGGGCGGTCGTCGTGACGCGCCAGATACTATACAGCGCTTTCGCTCCATAGTAAGCTAACTCGCGGGGGCTGATCGATCAAATGCGCGCTCGCATAAGTGCAATCGTTGGAGCGGCGCTGATCTTGGTAGCGCTGGCCTCGACTCTGTTGGACGCCTTTCACCTGACGGAGCTTATTGAGAGGCTAATCCCAAATTGGATGGATCAATTGATCACGCCGAGGGTTGACCTCGTGATCTTTCTGGTGGGATTCCTACTCATCGGGCTTGCGTGGATCGATTACAGACGCGAATCGGGCAACGGGAGTCCTGAGCTTCCTCTACCATCTCCGGTTTCCGAAAGGAATGCGAACACCTCCTCATTGAGGCCAGCTCATATGAGCAAAGATCATACGATGACCGCTGGGAAGAACTCTCCCATAATCATTGACTCTCCCGTGAGTGCGGATTTGTCTGGCCCGATCACCGATTCTCAGGTAGCGGTCGGGAGCAATATCAGCCAGTCCCTCGCGGTCCATCACCATTATCCAGAGAGCGGATACTCCCAGAAATGGACTCCCACCGAGCCGACACCAATCCAGATTTTACAAGAAATAGATGCTGCCCTACCCTTCGACCAAGATCACGCCCGTAAGAAATACGTAAACAGCCTAATCGTCGTTTGGGAAGTCTCCCTTTTCAGGGTGAATCGTATATGTCCGAAGGTGTATTTCGTGCAGACTACATTTGGGCCAAAGTTGCCAGGCCTTAATGTCCCGGTGTATTTCAACCTCACTTCTGTGAGCGCGGAACTCCAGTCTGCGACTCTGGGGAGTGTTCTGCTAGTAAAAGGGAAAATCGGAAAGATCACAGGATGGGGATTGGGAATTGACCTAAAACTAAATCCAGAAATTCGGGTGGTTAAGAGGTCTTAGATCGCCTACAGGTGGCGGGTGGCAGGGTGCCCTAGGTCCCGCCCTTGGGACATGGGATAGCACGCCGCATCCGGAAAACATCTGCCCTTTTGCCGGGTGCCCCAGGTCTCGCCTTTGAGACCTGGGATACATGGATGATAGCCGAGCGGGAGCGGTAGGCCGGGGATTCATCCCAGGCAACACAACAGCCTTTCGGAAACGGGGTTTTAACCCCTGAGGCATGCTTTTCGTTTGCATCCGAACATGCGGGAACCGTCTATGATGGAGAAATCCCGGACGCTCCATGTCTAGCCCTTGCGACATGGGATGGAGGCATCATGCGTTTCACAGAGGTCAACAGCGACGGAATAAAGAGCATCGAGTACCTGTCAGAATGGTCCGATGTGAATCCGGAGAAGGACAACATGGATGTTCATGTTGTCCTTGAGGATGGGCGTCAGTTTACGTTTGTCATTGCCACGCCCAACAACATCTACCGTTGTATGGAGAACGAAGGCATAGACTATTTTTTTGGCGAACCATTCCTTTTCGTGAAGGAATTCACGCAAGAAAATATTGAAAGAGCCATCAAAGCGATAGTGAGCGAAGACGATGGCCACTGGCTTGGAATATACGGTTGAGCCGAGAGATGAGCTGGTGGGTGGCCCGATCTCGCATTTGAGACCTGGGATGCATGTGGTTCGACGCACCCCACTCGCCCCGGTCCCCATTCTCTTTGCAGAGAATTATCCCCTTCCGGCGCACAATAAAAGATGGCGGAGATAAACAGCAGGGGCACGCCCCATCGCCGTTGGTCCCGCCTCGTACGACGAAAGGAAAACCCAGTATGTCCCTGTCTGCTTTAGGTGTGATCGAATCCGGCTCCGCATCGAGTGCGGCGCTCACAAACCCCGCCATCGCCCGATGCCGCGAGGCCTGGCAGAGCCGCTACAAGACCGAAAGATCGAAAGGCAAGGAGGCTGCCTACGCCGCGCACTACGCAGACGAGTCCTATCGGGAAGCCATGCCCCCTCTCCTTGACTATGAAAGCATCCGCGATTTCATCGCCTGCACCGCGCACGGAATGCTCATCGGCGCAATCCAGCACCAGGACGGCACACGCCTCCTCTACGCCGCGCAGGTCGCCCTTGCCACTCTCCACTCCCAGCCGCGGGAGACCAAGCCCCCCGGAAGGCCAAAATGTTTACCAGATAATTAATCCCCCCACCCCCTATATTTATTTTCAAAACCTTGCAGATTATTTCGACCGCATATTCCGCTTTTCACCCAATCTCTCGTCGTCGTAACCTGGGACACCTGAAGGATAGCCGAGCGGGAGCGGTAGGCCGGGGATTCATCCCCGGCAACACGGCGGCCGGTCGGAGCGGGGTTTTAACCCCTGAGGTGTGCTTTTCGTTCGCCGATAGGCCATCACTGCATGGGCGGAAAGGTCCCGACGCACTGTCCGAACTGGGTTTTAGGGTCGACGGCAATCAGCGCGACGCCGGGCGCTTTGTCCATTGCCGGAAGCGGCGGGGCTGCGGTGACCACAACCGCTGTCCCCTTCAGATCGAAGTTCACGTGAGCCACGGCTGCCTTCGTATATTGCGAATGCACCTGCTCCGGCTTGATGCCGTTGATGGTGACTGTGTCGAGCGTAACCTCCGTCGTGTGCGCGGCGTCCTTGCCGGCGATCAGCACATCGCCCGGCGTGAGCGAAACAATATTGCGCAGCGTGATCGCTTTGTAATCCGGGATGCGGTCGCCGACAACGCCGGGGTCTACAAAACCTTCGATCGTGCCGTTGTTGTAGAACGGGCTGATGGCGATGGGTACCGTAACGTTTCTCATGCAGATGTTTTCATAGGTCAGGTCGTGCACCGGGCCTCCCCGCGCCGCATTGCTCTTGATGCGGATGCCGCTGGTGGTGCCGTCCTCCGTCAGCCCAGCCACAAGCAGGAAGCTGTCGCCGCTGAAGGTATCGCTGCCAATCGACATTCCGTGCCCATCATAAAAATGATTGTTGAGCACGCTCATGTGAGTGACGCCGGTCTTGATGGCAATGTTATCGTCGCCGTTATCGATCCAACTGTTGGCGACGGTAATGTTGGTCGAGCTTCCGGGATCGATGCCGTCGGTATTGCGCGTGTCCGTGCCGCGGACTGTCGGCGTCAGCAGATGCACGTTCCACGCTGTAAAGCCGTCCGCATTACCCACCGTCACATGATAATTCGGCGCATTGTGGAGCTTGATGCGATACAGGATAAAGCCGTCCGCATGGTTTGCGGTGATCAGCTTGGAGCTGAAATAGCGCAACTGCTTTGGTTCGGCCGCACGCGCCATCTGCCACCAGGTGTAATCGTGCCCGATCACCTGCGCGCCGCCGCGTCCGTCAATCACCCCATCACCCATGATGGCGGCGTTCTTCACATTCACGCTGATCAGCGACTTGCAGGGCCGGCCCCGCGGCATAGCCGGCGGCGTTGGCGGCATTGCGGGGAGCTTGGCCGCATCCCCGGCTGTGATGTAAGGATTTGCCACGTCGCTCATCGTCCCGCATAGCAACTGGCCCTCGCCTCCTGGGTTCGGATCGTAGTCCTTCGGGTCGCGTGAGCCGTAGAGTGTTACTCCCTTGTCGATCAGCAGCGTGACACCCTCCCTCAAGTCCAACGAACCCGATAGAAACGCATTGCTCTTATCGCCCGGAGCCAGTTCCACAGCCATCCCCGGCTTGCAGCCATCCAAGGCTTTCTGGATCCGCGCTGTGTCGGTCGTCTTCTCAAAGACTTCCGCGAGCTTCTCTGCGTCTCCCGACTTTTCCGCGCGCAGGGTCGTGCATGCCGGTGGAATGACGGGTTCAGTCACAGTGCGCGTATCCTGCGCCATTCCGGAAAGCGTCGCCAAAAATACCATCGTGATACTGGGCATCCAAATGCCGCACGTCCTTCTCATGGCCATCCTCTGCTTCTACCTCGAACTGTTGGGAATTATAGCTCGCAGAGTGCTCCATCCTCATCCCAAGTCCCTGTGTCCCCGCCTCAAAAAAATGGGCGGCAAGAGTTATACCCTTGCCGCCGCCCGTCCCTGGGTTGTCTTGAAGTTACTGCAATTCGTCTGTTACTGCTAACTTCGGATTACTGCAAAAGCTTGGTCACTTCCTGCTGCACGCTGTTCGCCTGCGCCAGCGCGGCGATGCCCGTCTGGCTCAGAATCTCGTACTTCGACATATTCGACGTGGCCGAAGCATAGTCGGTCGCCTGGATCGCGTTCTGCGCCGACACAACGTTCTCCTGCTGCGTGCTCATCACCTGGCTGATCGAGTTCAGCGTATTGATCTGCCCGCCCACATAGCCGTCCAGGGCCGCCGCGGCGCTGATCGCCACATTGATCTCTGTCAGGGCAGTCTCCGCGTCCGACTGGTTGGTCAGGTCGGTGCTGCTCAGGTTGGCCCCCACGCCATCCGAGTAGCTAATCGTTGCCGTCCCACCCGAGCCGTTGGTGTCCGTCGTCATGCCCGTCACCCCAGCTCCGCCACCCGTGCTGGAATCCGTGATCGCGCCCGTGATCCCCACGCTGTAATACTCGGAATAGTCCGCATTGGCTGTGGTGACCACAGGGTCTGCCGCTGCTACATCGATGGGCGCGCCGCCAAAGGTCATCGCAGAGTTTGCCGACGTAAATGTCAGCTTCGTTCCGGCGCCATTGAGCGTAGCTGTAACTCCGAACTTGCCGTCGTTGATATACGTCTCTAGCTCGCTGATCGTCGCCGTGGATCCCGGCGCGCCAAGGGTAATGGTGCTCTGGCCGATCTTGAGCGTGCCGCTCAGGGCGTCGCCGCTGCCCGCTACCGTAAACGTACCCACCTGGCCGTAGTACGCGGTATCGACTGTGGGCGTGCTGGTTAAAGCTGTTGCATTGCCGGCATCGGTGATGTTGGCACCGGCCACGGTCACCGCGGAGTCCGCCGTACTGAACGTCAGTGTCGTATTGCCGGGATTGAGCGACGCTGTGACCCCATAACCATCGGCGTTGATCGTCGCCGCCAGATTGGAGAGCGTATCGGTGGAGTTGGCCGCGCCCAGGGTAATAGTGTGGCTCTTGCCGTCCGAGCCCACAATAGTCAACGTGCCTCCCAAGAGATCTGTGTTGACGGCGACAGAGAGCGCGCCCACCACACCCGCGCCGTTTGTGCCAGTGCCGATGCCGGTACCCGAGATCTCGATGCCAGTATCGGAGCCAGTACCGGCCGTGATGCCGTTGGCGGCTTCAGCCGTTTCCACAGCCGCGGTTCCTGCCTGCTGTGCGGTCGAGAACGTAGCGTTCAGGCCCAGGCCAGCATTGTTGATGGCGTTGATCAATCCCTGGGCGGTATTGGCGTACGTTGTGCCCGCACCCACGCTGATCGGCGCTGACGCAGTGATTGCCGTTCCGTCAGCGCCCCTGGTCAGATAACTCACATTGATCGTGGTGGCCACGCCGCTCAGGCTGTCGGTCGCTGCCGCGTTGGTTCCGTCCTTGGACAGGTCGATGAACACATTGTTCGCGCCGCTGCTGTACGAAATCTGTCCGTCGCTGTCGCCCACATTGGCAGAGGACAGCGGGCGAATGTACAAGTCGTCTATCGAAGATCCTGTTGTCGAGGAGTCGCCCGTGTAGATCGCGATCGTATTGCCGGCGAAAACCTGCTCCTGGTTATAGGTCGTCGTCGATCCAATGTTATTGATTTCCGAAAGGATCGACTGGTACTCTTGGTTCGCCGCCGACTCCTGTGTGCTATTCAGCGTGCCGTTCGAGGCCTCCGTCGCCAGCGTCACGGCGCGGTCCAGCAGGTTCGTCACCTGCGACAGCGCGCCATCGGCCACATCCAGCAACCCCACGCCCTCCGTGGCGTTGGTCTCCGACTGCGTCAGGGCCGTCTGGTTGGCCTCCAGGCCATTCACCAGAGATAGCCCCGCGGCGTCGTCCGCGCCGGAATTGATCCTCGACCCCGACGACAACTGCTGCAAAACCGTCTGCAAGCTATTGTTCGTGTTGTTCAGGTTGTTCGCTGCCTGAATCGCCGAAAGATTGTTCAATACACCGAGGGCCATGGGAGGTTACTCCTTTTCAGGATGCCTTCAATCGCGCTCTTGCCGGCGGTGCTTCTTTCCCTCCGCCAGGCCCTCCGCAACTTGCGGCTGAGCGTTCCTGCATCCACCCCTTTCATCGGGCCCCTCGAAAATAACTTTAGTCATATATTCAAGAAATTCTTTTGTCCCTCACTGTCGCACTCCGATTCAAGCTGTCCAGGATCGATTCACGTACTGTCTCAATCCGCGCCAAACACCGTCCCAAACCGCTCCAGCCTCTGTCTCATTGCGCTCCACCCATTTGTCCCGATTCGCTCCAGCCCCCCTCCGGTTCCGTCTCCGAAAGCCATCCGGAAGCGCAAACTCACTCGATACCACAATGGCTCACCCGCTCATGTCTGCACATCAAAAAAACGGCGGCAAGAGGATCGCCCCTTGCCGCCACCGGTCTCAACAACAACCGCATTTGCTCTCTGCTTTTTAAACTTGCTTCAATCTCTCTTTACTGCTCGGCCCCCGCTCCATCCAGCATCGCCAGCGCATTGGCAATTCCGCTCTCGTCCACCATGCTCTGCGGTCCTGCCGGCGGCGGAGTTGCGCCCTGCGGAGCTGAGGCTGGCGGAGGAGGCGGAGGCATCCGATGGCGGTACTGCCCACCCGGTCCCTGCCCATCCGGCCCTTGGCCGCCCTGCTTCCAACCGTCACGGCCCTGTCCGTCCTGTCCATCTCGGCCCCACCCGCGACCGTCTTGCCCGCGGTGCTCGCGTGCGTCCTGTACCTGCTTCCACTGCTCCGGCGTCAGCTTGCCGCGAATCGCCAGCAGGAACCGCGCATTCGCCTTTTCGAGTTCCGCCCGCGCCTGGGCCACCTTGTCGATCTGGGCCAGAATCCTGCCCTCGTTCGGCTGATCGTCCTTGACCAGCGGCTCAAGCTCCAGCTCTGCCTTCTGCAAGCCGGCTCGTAGATCAATCAGCTTCTCGCGGTGCTCCAGCAGAATGCCGTCCATCGCCTTCCTCTGATCGTCGGTCAGCTTCAGCCGCTCCACGACCCTGGGATTGTTCCACCAGCGTCCATGGTCGCCCTGCGCCCCAAATGCCCGCTCCATCGGGGGCCTATGCTCTCCAAAGCCCGCTCCCCCGCCGCCCATCGGCCCCTGAGCCAGCGCCGATCCAGCCATCAATACGCTCGCAACCGCCAATCCCAACCGCACCGTCATGCCAGCCTTCATCGCTTTCTCTCCCCCTTCAACCCGTCACTTCCTGCTTTGCAGTTCTCGCTCTCCCCCGGTACCTCTACTGGCGTTCGTCCTCGGCCATCAGTTGAGCCAGAGGCTCCATGGCACTCGGAACTTCACGCGATACGTCGCTGTCCACTTTAGTCAGCAAATCTTCTTCGTCCGCCCGGGCCAGCTCCTCGCGAACCAATCTCTGCTGCTCGCTAATCATCTTCTGCTGCTCCGCAGCTCGCGCCGCCGCAACCCGCGCCACCTCCTGGCGCTGATGCCGCTCGTAGCCCACTCCAGCCATGGCTCCCGCCAACACCGCGCAGCCCAGCGCCCAGCCTGTCGCCAGCCTCCAACTCCCGTGCCGCGCGATCTGCCTTGGCTGCGCCTGAACAATCGTCCGGGGACGGCTATATGCGGCATCGCTCCAGGCAACCACGCTGTGCCGGAAGTTCTTCAGTGCCAGCTCCATATCCCCGGCCACGCCCGATTCCACCGGCTGGCTCTGTTCCGTCCTGAGTTTCCGCTCATTTCCGCTAAAATTCATCGCCTTCCCCCTAATTCCGCGCGCACTTTTCCAACCGCCCGCGAAAGGTGTGCCTTCACCGTGCCCTCGCTCAACCCCGTCGCCCGCGCTATCTCGCTCAAATCCTGCTCCTCCACGTAACGCAGCAGAAACACCGTCCGCTGCCGTTCGCTCAGGCCTTTCACCGCTGTCCACACATGGCGCACCTGTTCCTGTGCCAGCAACTGCCGCTCCACGGAACTCTCTCCGCTCGCCAGCCACTCGCTGGCCTCATCCATATCCACCGAGTTGTTCTGCGTCTGCCGCCAAAACTGCATCCGCCGGTTCCGCCAGTGGTCCTTCTGCAAGTTGATCGCAATGCGCATCAACCACGTCATTGCAGTCGACTCGCCCCTGAAGCTACCCCAATTCCGGTGCGCCTTGAGGAAGCACTCCTGCGTCAGTGTCTCCGCCAAATCCATATCCCGCGTCGACGCCAGCAGAAACCGGAAGATCTGCGGCCGGTGCCGCTCCACCACGCGCGAAAACTCTTCCGCTGCAGTTACCAACTCGTTGGCAGGATCCAGCGCCCGCGCGGCAATTTCCTCCGCCGCGTCCGCTGTCATCGGCTCCAACGCTGTGCCGGCTGCCATCATTCAGGTAGACGCCCCTAACGGCTCCCAGTTTACAGCGTAAGCACAATTCCTATCTATTTCGGAGTGACCGCGATTAAGAAAAAATCTATACAAGAAGCGGGGCCGGGCGGCCCAACCGCTTTGTCATTCTGGCTATGCAAAACCAAAGAACCTGCGTTTGTTCTATATCCGGCAAGTGGGCAGAAGACCAGAAGCGCCATTCAGACGCTGGACCCTAATCTTCCCCAAGTTCGTACGGAATCCCAAACCGCCCAATCTGAAACAAAGCCTTGTCTCCCGGAGGCCAGATGTGCAGGCTCTCCACGCGGCTCGATCCGGTAAGGCGATGCGCATCCGTAGTCCCCACCAAAGCCCCTGTCGCCGCCTCGTGAAAATGCACGCTCAGCGCGTCGCCGGCCTGCGCACGCGTCCATCCAAAGGCATATTCTCCAGGCTTGAGCGCAATCCCGCCGATGCGGATCGGCGTCTGCACAACCAGATAGTGCGAATACTTGCCGTCCGCTGAGTACCCAGCCGTAAGCAGCACCACGCCGGCAATAAAGTGGCCGTGGTTGTTCACAATCCCCGACGCGGTGCGCATCTCAGTCTCGATGTGCTCCTTCTCCACAGGAGCCCGCGCAGGCAACAGCGATGCCAGCTCCGCATCGGTAGCCTGCCGCCAAACGTTTTTTTGCGCTTGCGCAGCCTGTGCGAGCACAGCGAACATCAACAGAACCGCTCCGCAAAAAATCGCTCGCGCCATCAGCGTTTTCTTCATGATTTCGGCTTTCTCAATGATTCGAGCGGAACCAAGCCGCGCTGAATGGCAGCCGTTGCAGCCTGAGTCCGGTCCGTTACGCCCAGCTTGCCCAGCAAGCTGTTGATGTGAGTCTTCACCGTGGCCTCTGAGATCTCAAGCTCGGTTCCGATATCCTTGTTGCTCTTGCCATGCACAATCTGCTCCAGCACATCGAACTCGCGCGGCGTCAGCTCCTCGGTGCCCATGCGTTCGGCCAGCCTGGCGGCGATCGCCGCCGGAATATGCGATTTGCCCGCATGAACCGCCCTAATCGTCGTAATTAACTCCTCGCTCGTCATGCCCTTCAATAAGTAGGCGCGCGCCCCGGCTTGCAGGGCGCGATAGATGTCCTCGTCGCCGTCGTAAGTGGTCAGCACAATCACCCGCGCCTGCGGCGACTCCATGCGAACGCGCTGAATCACCTCCACCCCGCTTAACCGCGGCAGCCGCAGATCCATCAGTGTGATGTCCGGCTGGTGCTTGCGAAACTGCGCAATCGCCTCCACGCCGTCCGCTGCCTCGCCCACTACTTCAAGGCCGTCCACCACGTTCAGCAGCGCAACCAAGCCTTGCCGCACCACGTGGTGATCTTCAACGACCAGTACGCGAATCGATTCCTTGGTCAAAGTTGTTTCCTCATCTACTCTCTCGTCTCTCGCGGCGCCTTCGCCCGCAACCTCACCGTCGTTCCCGCATTCGGCTCACTCGTCAATTCCAGCGTCCCATCGATGGCCGCCGCCCGTTCGCGCATCCCGGTTAGCCCAAAATGCCCCGGCGGCTGCGCCTCGTCCGTCGCAAACCCCCGCCCGTCGTCCCGCACATCCAGCGCAATCTCGCCCGGCCCGTATTCCAATTGAACCGACAGGTTCTTTGCCTCCGCGTGCTTCTTCACATTATGGATGGCCTCCTGTGCCACGCGCAGGAATTCGCGTTCCACCTCCGCCGGAAGCGGCCGGTACGCGCCAAAGATGCCGAAGCTGGCCTTTAAGCCATTGCCGTCCGCCGCCTCCACCATCCGCCTCAGGCGCACGGGCAGAGTCGTCTCCCCCGAATCCTGTGAGCGCAGCGCCCAGATCGACTGGCGCGCGTCAGCCAGCCCCTCGCGCACGTAGCCGCGGGTCGTGTCCAGTTGCTTGGCTGCGGCCTCTACCTTGTGCAGGCGCAGCAGCTCTGCCAGCACCTCCAACTGCACGCTGATGCCCACATAGCCTTGCGCCAGCGTGTCGTGAATCTCGCGCGCAATGCGGCTGCGCTCGCCCAGAACGGCGCGGAACTCGCCTTCCGCCCGCCGTAGACGCAGCCGCAGCAACAGCACGATCATCCCCACCATCAGCGCCGCCAGAAGCGCATAGAACCACAGTGTCTGGTAGAAATGAGGCCGCAGCTCGAAGGCAAGCGTCGCGCCTTGCGTGTTCCACAGGCCGTCGTTATTGGCCGCCTGGACGCGAAAGGTGTACCGCCCCGGCGGGATATTCGTGTAGTAGGCGGCGCGGCGCGTCCCAGCCTCGGTCCAGTCCCGGTCGAAGCCCTCCAGCATGTACCGGTAGCGCACCTTCTGCGGCGCGACAAAGCTTAGCCCCGCATAGTCGAATTCGAAGTGCACATGGCCCGCCTCAACTCTCAGCCCAGGTCCCACCCCTCGCAGTGGAACGTCATCAACAGCAAACCGCTCCAGCGCCACCGGCGGCGAAATCGTGTTCACGGGGAAATGAGCAGGGTCCACCTCAACCAGTCCCTTGGGCGTGGCGAACCAAAGGTGGCCGTCACGCGAGCGCCATGCCGAGGGGTGACTGTTGATGGCGGTTTCGCGGCTGCGCAGGCCATCGGCCGCGCCAAACTCGATCCAATGCCTGCACCCGCCCATCATGTCGCAGTCGCAGCGCGCAATTCCGTTTCCCGTGGCGAACCATAGATGGCCTCCACCTCTCGGTCCAGCGTCGTCCAGTATCGCGTGGATGGTCGTCTGCTCCAGCCCGTTGTGTGCGGGAGCCGAAAACTTCTGCCCGTCCCACTGGTTCCACCCATGGTCCTGCGTGCCGATCAGCAGTGTTCCATTACTCCGCGCCAGCAGCGCCGTGATCACGTTGCTGGAGAGCCCGCTGGCCGTCGTGTAATTCAATATCTTGCCGTCATGCAGTCGCGAGAGGCCGGCAAAGGTCGCCACCCACAGGTCGCCTTTCGCGTCGCGCGCCATCGCGCCCACTAGGTCGCTGCCCAGCCCGTTCGCCTGCGTATAAGTCTCCATGCGCCCGACGGGATGCGCCGCATCCTTCCCGTCCGTTTGAAACGTCCAGTGCGCCAGTCCGCGCCGCGTCCCAATCCATAGAGAACCATCCGCGTCCGCAAGCAGCGAGCGGATGAAGTCATCCGGCAACCCATCGGCAGAGGTAAATGCGTCAACCGCACTCCCGCGAATCCTATTCAACCCGTCTGGCGTGCCCACCCAAAGATCGCCGTTCGGCGCAGGAGCCAGAGACAGAATCACGTCGCTCAAAAGCACATCGCGCACGGAGTAGGTTGTCGCCGTGCCGGCTTTGTCTCCACTCCGGTGGATCGCATTCAACCCGCCCCCGTTCGTTCCTATCCAGAGCGTGCCAGCGCCGTCTTCCACCACAGTGGTTGTCGCATCGGAGGAGAGACCTTCCCGCGCGCCGACGGTGCGGAAGCGCTGATCGCGCAGGATGTGCAACCCGCCGGTTTCCGTTCCCACCCAGAGATTGCCCTCGCGGTCTTCCATCAGCGTGAGCACAGACGCGGTGGCCAGCGGATCGGTGACCGGCAGCAGTTGCACTTTACCGTCCACCCAGCGCGCCAATCCACTATTGGTGCCAATCCAGAGGCTGCCGTCATGATCCTCAAATATTGTCTGAATCCTGCTTCCGGGCAACTCCTTGCCCTCCGTCAGCGTCGCCAGGACGAGGCTCCGGCGCAACGCTACAACCGTGTCCTTGGTGGCCACGGCGACGCCGTTCTTGAAGTCCTGGAAGAACTCGATGCCATCTTTAGGAAACGCGGGACCGAACTGCTGCTGAAGCACCGGCTTCGCCCAGCGATCCCGCCAGTAGCTGACCGCACTTTCACGCGTCGTCACCCACAATGTGCCCCATCCGTCCGTTGTCACCGCGGTAATCGCGTTGGCCCCCAGCCCGGTGGCGGCTGTCGCGTCAACAAACCGCTCCTGGTCTTTCCGGCCCGCCAATCCTCCATCGGTCCAAACCCAAAGTGTCCCGTCGCCTGTCTCCGCTAATGCCCGGATTCCGTTTGCTGGTAGCCCATCCTTGGTCGTGAACGCAGTGACGCTCCCATCCTTCCACCGCGCCAGCCCCTCGCTGGTGCCAATCCACAACGCTCCATCGTGCGTCTCCTGCAAGCAGCGCACATCGTTCCCCGGCAGCGCTGGACTGGAATTGCGGTCGAACACCTGAAAGCTGTTGCCGTCGAAGCGCACCAGCCCCACCTCGGTGCCCAGCCACACAAACCCATCCCGCGTCTGAACGAGTGCCTGCACGGTATTCTGCGGCAGGCCGTTCTCCATAACCCACGCCTGGCGGCCGTAGTTGGCCAGCGGTGTCGAAGGCTCCAGCGCGTGGCTCGCAAGCGCGCACCCCAGCAGCAATGCTGCCGCGAGCGCTCGATGCCAAACAGGCGCACGATGCCCAACCATTGCTCCCACACCCCTCGGCTTGGCATGATTCCGGGTCACTGGATTGGGTGGATATTCCCTAAGGCAGACTTCAATCCGCGCTCGACCTGCGCACATCCACACTAATTGGTAAAACCCCAGCAATGCACGAGAGCTAAATCAGACTACTGCACCCGACCCGGCGGCACTCTCCACCAATCGATGGAGCAAATCCTCCCTCGATTGGCTCAAGACATGCCCTCTGTCCGCCGATACTCTGTGTATGCCTTCTGAATTTAGTCTCTTGAGCTTGTAGTTCAAAGTGACCTTCGGGTGGCTGCCCATCTCGCGGCGGCCACCCGTTTTTCTTTGCGGGCCTCACGGTCCGCCGAAGTTTCCTCGAACTTCCGGCTCTAGTCGTTCTTGACCGTAGTAGCCCGGTTCTTTACAAAAGTGACCGTCCAGTGCTTTCCATCCTGGTCGTAGGTCACCGTTCGGTCGCCCTCTTCGGAGCCGCCCGGGTGCATCTTCTGCCCAATCGCCAGGCGGGTCTGCAACTCGTTCATGCCAGGCTTCACCTGATGGGCGTCGATCGCAGCCCACACATCCTTGGACCAGTGATCGTAGATCCCGTGCGGGTCATCATAAAAGAACAGCAGGTCGGTGTAATAAGCCTCCTGATTACCCTCCACGGAGCCGACCGGTGTGGCGAACAACTCAGTGCCTCCGGGCAGCGCAAAGACCGCGAAGACCTGGCGGTCGCCGTGCCCCATCCCATCCTCCACTTTCACCGGCGTGGCTGCCTTGATAAACTTTTTCACCTCCAGGCGTTGCATCGCGGGAATCAGCCCCACTTGCCTGGAAAAGTCCACATGCCCGCCCGTAAAGGGAAAGTAGGAGATGGTGTAGCCGTCTTTCATCCATACGCTTGTGCCTTCAAACTGCTTCAGGTCGTCAAAATACGCTGGAGACACGGCGCGTACCACCGCCAGATCGTCATCGCTCAGGGCCTGGTTCGGATCGGTGCGGCCGATGGCCCCAGGATTCTTGCGATGTTCCCATACCGAAAACAGATAAATACCGCCGATGGTCAGCGTGATCAGGGTAGTAATGAGGAAGAACTTCCATGCCTTCACGTATTCTCCTTTTGAGCTTTCTCAACTGGTCATTTTCGCAGGGCTGTAGCAATTTTGGAATTGCTGTAGACCGAAACCTCATACTCAAGTGGCTTTTTCCTCAAGAAAAAGCCACCTGTCACTGCCCTTGAAAGGACCACGTCTATTCCAAAATTGCCGGAGCTTGCCAGGACCAAATCGCTCCACTATAACTATCCTCGACTCGAACGGTTGTTTGTCTTGCCTGATTTGACCACCGCTCGAACCCCCACCCGCGCCGGGGGCCGATTCTCAGCAGAGAAGGGAAACCATGATCACCCGCAGAGATTTATTTGTAGCTTTTATCGCCGTCGTTGCCACCGCCGGAGCCTTCGCCCTGGCCGACCAAAAGCCTGTCATGGGCTCCTCCGTCTTCGACTGGAATTCCATCCCTGTCAAGGCGACACCCGTCGGTTCCGTGCGTTCCTTTTTCAGCGCGCGTACCGCAACGCTGGAAAACCTCGAGGTGCACGTCACTACGCTCAATCCAGGCCTGTCCTCGCACCCGCCTCATCGGCACCCGAACGAGGAGCTGATCATCATTCAGAAGGGCACTGTGGAAACCCTGTCCAACGGCGAGTGGAAGCGGGTCGGCCCCGGCTCGGTGATCTTCAACGGGTCGAATCAGCTTCACGGCTTCAGGAATGTCGGCGCCGAGCCGGCCGTCTATCACGTTGTTAACTTCAAAACCGCCGCAACGCCGGAGCCGCTGCCGCACGACGCTAAACCGCAGCCAGACGCGAAACCATAGCCTTGAGCAGCAGCTAACGAGGCAACCGCTGAACTGCGTGGCCTTCCATCCTAGCGCCCTGGCGGGCTCTCCTGCGGAGCGGCCAGCGCGCGCAGAGCTTCGGCGGTCAGTTTGTCGGCGCGGCGCAGGCCCGGAAACAGCCCAGCCCACAGCCCTGCGACCGCCAGTGCGCCCAGGCCGCCCACCAGGGTGGCCCGGACAGCGCCCCACCACTGCGCAGTCAACCCACTCTCAAACGCGCCCAGTTCGTTGGATGCGCCGATAAACAGCGAGTTGACGGCGCTCACCCGCCCGCGCATCTCCGGCGGCGTGGCCAGTTGCACCAGTGTGCCGCGGATGACGACGCTGACGGAATCTGCCGCGCCGGAGACGGCGAGAGCGGCCAGCGAAATCCACATACTGCGCGAGAGACCGAAGACCACCGTGGCCACGCCGAAGAGAGCCACGGCAATAAACAAGCTCCGGCCCGCGCGACGATACAGCGGGAAACGCGCCAGCGCCAGCGACATGACCACCGAGCCCACCGCCGGAGCCGCGCGCAACATTCCCAACCCGACTGGACCGGTATGGAGAATCTCCTGGGCAAAGATCGGCATCAGCGCCACGGCTCCCCCCAGCAGCATCACAAACAGGTCCAGAGAGATCGCTCCCAGCAACAAGGACGAGCGGCCTACATATTGGAATCCGGCCAGGACTACTTTCCACGACGTAGCTTGCGGCTCCATGCGGCCCGTCCGCGTGTGCAGGCTGGCGACCAGCACCAGGAACCAGACCAGCGCGGCCACGTTGAAGACGTAGACGATGCCTGCGCCCTCAAGCCCCCATCCGGAAAGCAAACGGCCCAGAGGCAAGGTGAAGAGCAGTCCGCCGATGGCCGGCCCCGTGACGTTGGCGAACTGAAAGGTGGCCCCGCCCCAGGTGACCGCGTTGACGAAATGTTTCTCCGGAACCAGTTGCGGGATCAGTGATGCGCTTGCGGGTCCCGCAAAGGCGCGGCCCGTGCCAATAAGAAACAATACGGCGTAGATGGGATAGACACTCTGAGAACCACGATAGGCCATCGCCACGAGCGACATGGAACAAACCATCTGCAGACCGTAGAAGAGGAGCAGAATCCGCCGGCGGTCAAAGCGGTCTGCCAGGTGGCCGGCAGCGAGCAGGAAAAGCAGGCTGGGCAGAAACAGCGCCAGCCCGGTATAGCCCAGGTCCAGCGGTCTGTGGGTGATGGAATACACCTGCCACGCCACAGCAACCGCCTGCGCCTCAGCCCCCAAAACGGCAACGAAGCGCGCCAATTGGTACCGGCTGAAGTCGCGGGAGGCAAAGGCTTCCATACCGCGCCGGGGTTGCTTGGGGGAAAGGGAGGTCATCGTCCGATTTAAGGTTATATTGCTGAGGGCACGATTGCGGAGCGCGCAAACTTTCAGATCCTCGTGCGGCCCCGCGCTCGAAATGCACGTCCAAGTCTCCAGTGAACATTTTTGCCCCATCGCCGAGTACAGTCGCGCCGCCCCCAGTGTCCCGCTCACCGCTATCGCACTGGCTCAGGCACCTGGGAGCGCTGGGGCTTTTCACCGTTGCGGTGTTCGATTCCTCCTTCGTTCCCGTTACGCTGCCGGGCAGCACCGATCTGCTTCTGTTGTGGCTGGTGTCGCATAACGGAGACGCCTGGGTGCTGGTCCCCAGCGCCGTCGCGGGAAGTATCCTGGGCGGATACACGACATGGCAACTAGGCCGCAAAGGCGGCGAGGCGGTGCTAAGCTCGTATGTGCCCAAGCGCATGCTCGGGCGTGTCAAGCGATGGGTACAGGATCATCCTGTCCTCGCGATCTTTGTTCCCCCCTTGATGCCTCCGCCCGTTCCGCTGGCCCCGTTTTTGCTCGCCTCCGGCGCGCTGGGCGTCTCGCGCGGGCGCTTCCTGTTGGTCTACGGCTCCGCGCGCAGCCTGCGCTACGCGCTGGTCGCATGGCTCGGGGTGGTCTATGGGCGCAGCGTTGCGCGACTGTGGTCGGGCACGCTTCAGAAATGGACGACGCCGCTGCTTTGGATATTCATTGCGATGATGGTAGCCGGTGTCCTATTCGGAATCTACAAAGTGCACAAGCAACGGAAATCCGAGGCCGTAAGCAAGCATCTCAAGGCTACAGCTACCTGACGGCCCTCCGCTATTTTGCCGGAAAACTCGCGCTCACGACACCGAAGTTCTTGTATGGATCAACAACCCAGTCATTCATGGGACGCTGTTCCTGGCAGTCCAGGCACATGGTCGTGGCATACTGCGCCTCGCAATGCGGACAGACGCCCCGTGTCTCAAATGTGTCGAAAGGTTGTTGGCATTTTCCACACTTCCAGTAGGCTCCCAGCGGCGGCGCTGTCCGGCAGCTTGGACAGGCAAATCCCTGCCGTCGCGGTATTTTGGCCAGGCGCAACAGCCCTCGCGCGTGCTGCAACCCTCCCCAGCAATTCAGCAGCATAAAGACGGCAACCGCCCCGATCCAGACCGAATGCGATACCACGGCAAGGCCGAAGAATGCAACTATGCCCACAAAACCGAGAATCGTGGCCACCATCAGGCTGCGCGCGCGTCCCAATCCAAACCACAGCAGAGAGCGAAGAATCTGACCGCCATCCAGAGGATAGATAGGCAAGATATTGAATACCAGCAGTCCGGCATTGATCCTCAATACCATCCACAAAAACTTGTAGGCATCGGGCATGGTTTGAGCCCATCCCATTGATTGGCTCATCTTGTACGCCCCATACAGGATCGGCAGCAGCGCCACATTCACCAGTGGCCCAGCCGCGATGCTCCAGAGGGTCGCGCCCGGCCGTTGCGGCGGCTTCACAAACGCCACCCCGCCCAGCGGCCAAAGCACGATCCGGTTCGCCGTTCCACCGACCTGCCGGCAAGCCATCGAGTGCCCGAACTCGTGCGTCAGCACAATCAGGAACAGCGCCAGATATTCCAGCACGTTCCAAGTGACAGAGGAGTATCGGCCACCACCAGCCTGAATCTCATAAAGAGCAACCACAAACCAGGACCAATGCAGAAAGACATCGACCCCCGCGAGTCGAAACAGATGGATCGCACCACTTTTTCCAGTTGGCATGGGGGTAGATTACTCCTTCGGGGTCGTTTCGGGCGCTTGGCTGGACAAAAGTCCACCTCTCGTCGAGCAAGCGGCAATCCATGAACCCCAAAGCCGCCAAAACGAATCTACATAGAAGTACGCGTTCTTCCGATTCCCCAGCCAACGAGACAAGAGGCCACAGGAGAACACATTTGCCCGAGTTGCCAGCCGCATCGACACTTCCCACCGGTGCCGCAATCACCCTCGACAACCCGCAACCGGGCGTCTCCGCTCGCTGGAAGCCCCGCGTCAACCCCTGGCTCATCGCCATGACCGTGGCCCTCGCCGCCTTTATGGAGGTGCTCGATACTTCCATCGCCAATGTCGCGCTCCCCCACATCGCCGGCTCGCTCGGCGCCAGCACCGACGAGGGCACCTGGGTGCTCACCAGCTACCTTGTCTCCAACGCCATTGTCCTCCCGCTCGGTGGATGGGCCTCCAGTGTCCTCGGCCGCCGCAACTTCTTCGTCCTCTGCATCACCATCTTCACCGTCTCCAGCTTTCTCTGCGGCGCGGCCCTCTCGCTGCCCATGCTTCTGCTCTTCCGGGTCATTCAGGGAGCCGGCGGCGGCGGTTTGCAACCCATGGCCCAAGCCATCATGGCTGACTCCTTCCCGCCTCAGAAACGCGGCCAGGCCTTCGCGCTCTATGGCCTCGTCGCCGTTCTCGCTCCCTCCATTGGACCCACCCTCGGCGGCTGGATCACCGACAACTTCTCCTGGCGCTGGATCTTCTACATCAACATCCCTGTCGGCATTCTCGCCTTCATCCTCGTCACTCGCCTCGTTGAAGATCCACCGTGGATCAAGCCCGACCGCTCCCGCTTCTTTAACATGGATTATGTCGGTCTCGGTTTCCTTACCATCGCCATGGGCGGCATGCAGATCATGCTCGACAAAGGCGAGGAGAACGACTGGTTCTCCTCCAACTTCATCTGCTTCTTCGCCTTCCTCTTTGTCAGCGGCATGATCGCGCTTGTCTGGTGGGAGTGGCGGCAAAAAGATCCCCTCATCAACCTCAAGGTCTTCCGTCATAAAAATTTCGCGATTTGCTGCTTCCTCATGGCGCTGGTCGGCGGTGTGCTCAATGCCAACACCGTCCTTCAGCCTCAATTCATGCAGCAACAGCTGGGATGGACTGCCACCACCGCCGGCCTCGCTCTCACCGCCGGAGGCGTCACGCTGCTCTTCATGATGCCTCTGGCCGGGATTGCCACCGGCAGGTTCTCCGCGCGCACGCTCACCGTCATTGGTTTTGTCCTCTTCATCCTCACCTTCCGTTATGCGGCCAATGTCACCACGCTCGACATGAGTTTTTCCGCCGCTTCCTGGCTGCGCGTCATCCAGATGCTGCCTCTACCCTTCTGCTTCATCTCCATCACCACCGCCGCTTACATCGGTGTGCCCAAAGAGGATTCGAACCAGGTCGCCGGCCTTATCAACTTCTCCCGCAACATCGGCGGCAGCATCCTCATCGCCATAACCAACGCCCAGGTCACAAGCCGGTCCATGTGGCACGAGCAGCATCTGCAAAACGCCATGACCTCTGCCAGCATCCCGTATCAGCAGCACGTGAACGCTCTCACCGGCGCCTTCAACGGCCGCTTCGGCGGCCCCAACGGAGCCGCCATGGCCCTGGCCAATATCTACAACCAGCTCACGCACCAGGCCGCCGCGCAGGGCTACCAGGACGTCTACATGGAGCTCTCCTACATGTCCATCGGCCTCGTAGTCTTGGCCTTCCTGCTCAACAAGAACAAGCCCGGCGAAGGCCCCGGCGGAGCCATACACTAACCCCATTCGCCATTTCGCCTTCCACCGCCACCTTCCGCTTCCAAGACGGCCCGTCAGCTACAATCGACCATACCGCCCCCGGAGCTTAAAAGCGCCGTGTAATCGGCACAGCGGCCTGAAGGAAAACATCGAATCGTGGCAGGAATCCTCTTTATTATTTCGGCGCCTTCGGGCTCGGGCAAGAGCACACTGGTAAGCGAGTTGCGCAAGCAGGTCAGCGGCGTCGACTTCTCCGTTTCCTGGACCACGCGGTCGCCTCGCGGATCTGAGGAGCATGGGCGCGAGTACAACTTCGCCACCCGCGAGGAGTTCGAGCGCATGCTCGACAAGGGACTGTTTCTCGAGCACGCCGAGGTCTTCGGCAGCTATTACGGCACCGCCCGCCAATCGCTTGAAGAGGCGCGCGCAGCCGGGCACGATCTGCTGCTCGATATTGACGTCCAGGGCGCGGCGCAGGTGCGCGCCAAAATGCCTGAAGCCGTCAGCATCTTTGTCATGCCGCCCAGTCCGCGAGCTCTGCGCACCCGCTTGCGCAATCGCAGCCGCGCCGAAGGCGTCGTCGATGAGGAGGAGGTCTTCCGTCGGCTCGGCGCCGCCAAACGGGAGATTGAGAATTATCGCGAGTACGGGTATATTCTGGTCAACGACATTCTCGACCGGGCGGTAGCGCAACTGGAAGCCATCGTGCTCGCCGAGCGCTTTTATCGCAATGGCGAAACCATTGCCTACCGTTCGCGCCGGGTGTTGGAAGTGGCCGCCGCCTGCCTGCAGGTCAATTCGCAGGAACGGCTCAAGCCTGTGCTGGAGGCCTTTGGCATTCTTGGCTCTACCGGCCAGCAGCAATTGAATTTCGAGGACGACTCCGACGATGAGGAGGACGCCCCCGACAAGGATGAGGATTCCAATGACGATTGAGACCGGTTTCGACTCCAACTACCGCAAGGTTCTTGTGGCCGCCCGTCGTGCCCGCCAGTTGCAGAGCGGCTCCCACGCTCTGGTCCACAGCCAATCCACCAAGGCATGCCGCATCGCCCAGGACGAGATCGCAGCGGGCAAGATCGCCTACGTCAAGACCGAGAATCCGGTGGTGAAGCCCCTGGTCGAGGGTCCTGCCGTCCCCATTCTTTTAATTTAGAAGGCCAGCTTCAGCCGCACCGCAAGCGCCGCCCTTCGAGAACCACCGCAGGTTCCTGTTTCCAAAGTGTGCCCACCAGCACTCACGTTGACGAACCCCGCAATCGGCGACCATGCCTCCGTTCCTACTCCCTACCCCCATTCGCTATTTTCTGATCCCTGACCCCTGACGCCTGTTTGTGCCCCCAGTCACAGGACGTTCACACTCCGCCTGTGATAGCATCCGCTTCTTAGCGATAGACGCCTGGCGGATTCATCCTCTGCTCATCTGCTCGGCGCCAGCCTAAACCTTTATGGACGAGGTAGACGGCAGACCGGGACACGTGGCCCTCCAATTCGGCCATCTGGACGCCCTCAAGGACGCCCCAGTACCTTCCCTGTGCCTCCCTCATCCCAACTCATCATCCTGCACTGTCATCCTGAGCGAAGCGCAGCGGAGTCGAAGGACCTGCGGGTGCCCCAGGTCCGGATTTTCGGACCTGGGAGTCTCATCCCCTCTTCGCCAAAACATCCGTTCTAAGCCAGCAATTTCGAGGAGAAACCCATGAAAACCTACCAGGGAAGTGAGATCCGCAACGTAGCTGTAGTGGGGCATGCGCACAGCGGCAAGACCACCTTGATTGCCGCTCTGCTGCATGCCGCGAAGATGACCCCAACCCAGGGCCGCGTCGCCGACGGCACGGCTGTCACCGCCTATGACGAAGAAGAAATTGCCCGCGGCGCGACCATGCAAAACGCCGTTGCCTTTGCCGAGTGGCAAGGCGTCAAAATCAATCTGGTCGATACGCCCGGCTTTCACATGTTCACTCACGAAGCCCGCGCGGCCCTGATTCCCGTCGAAGCCGCCGTCGTCCTCGTCAATGCCCAGAATGGTGTTGAAGCTGTCACCGAGCGGGTGTGGAAGTTTGCCGAGCAGGCCAACGTCCCCCGCATCGTCCTCGTCAACCAGATGGACCACCCCAAAGCTGGCGGCGGCGGAGGGCTCAGCGCCCTCATCGACGACCTCGTCGATCGCTGGGGCCGCAACTGTGTTCCCGTCCAGTTGCCCATCTCCGATGCCCAGGGCTTCCACGGTGTCGTCGATCTGGTCACCATGCAGGCCTTTTCTTACACCCCCGGCGGCGATGGCCGCGGCAAGCTTGTTGAGATTCCCAACAGTCTGGCCGCCGATGCCAAAGCCCGTCACGAAGCCCTGGTTGAACTGGTCGCCGAAGGCAAAGACGAGCTGATGGAGGAGTACTTCGAGAAGGGCACCATCCCCGAAGAGCATCTCATCGCCGCGCTGCACGAAGCGATCCGTGAAGACCGCATCTTCCCCGTGCTCTTCTCCAGTGGCCTCGCCAACATGGCCACCGACCACATTCTGGATTTCCTCAAGGTCTACGCGCCCGCCCCCACCGAGCGCGCTCCCATCGCCGTCCACACCCCAACGTTTGAAGCCGTGACAACCAACGGAGACGCGGCTGTCGAGGCCGATGACGGCGCAGCCCTTCGCAAGGTCGACGACAAGGAACCCGCGGCCCTCGTGGTCTTTAAGACCATGACCGATCCCTTCTCCGGCCGCATCACCTTCTTCAAGGTAGTCAGCGGCGTCATCAAAAACGACGTCACCGTCGAGAACTACACGCGGCGCAGCCAGGAGCGGCTGTCGCATCTTTCAGTGATGCAGGGCCGCAAAGCCGTTGAAGTGGCCGAACTCCATGCCGGCGACCTGGGCGCCGTAGCCAAGCTCCGCGAAACCCTCACCGGCGACACGCTGGGCCAAAAGGGCGCAGAGATCCAGGTAAACCTCGCCCCGCTCCCCGAACCCGCCATGACCTACGCCATCGAGCCCAAGAGCCGCGCCGACGAAGACAAGCTCGCCCCCGCCATTCACAAGCTCATGGAAGAGGATCTGCTCATCCGCTTCTTCCGCGATCCGCAGACCAACGAATTCCTTATCGCCGGCGCGGGCCAGCCGCACATCGAGGCCATCGTCAACCGCCTCAAGAAGCGCTACCACGCCGAAGTAACTCTCAAGTCGCCCAAGGTGCCCTACCTCGAAACCATTCGCGGCAAGGCCGAGGCCCAGGGACGCCACAAGAAGCAGTCCGGCGGCCACGGCCAGTTCGGCGACTGCAAAATCCGCATGGAGCCCATGCCCCGCGGCGGCGGCTTTGAGTTCGGCAACGAAGTCTTCGGCGGAGCCATCCCGCGAAACTTCATTCCCGCGATCGAGAAAGGGATTGTTGAGTCGGCCGCGCGCGGCTTCCTCGCCGGCTACCCCGTCGTCGACTTCAAGGCCACCGTCTTCGATGGCAGTTACCACGACGTTGACTCCAACGAAATGTCCTTCAAAACCGCTGGCCGCCTAGCCTTCAAAAAAGCCATGGAGCTCTGCAAGCCCTGCCTCCTCGAGCCCATCATGAAGGTCGAAATCGAAGCTCCCGACGAGTTTGCCGGCGCTCTCATGGGCGACCTCAACTCCCGCCGTGGCCGCGTCGGCGGCATGGACTCCAAGGGCCGGTCAACGATTATCAACGCCCAGGTTCCCATGGCCGAGATGCTGACCTACGGAACCCAGCTAACTTCCATGACTCAGGGAAAGGGGAGTTACCGCATGGAAGTCGACCATTACGACATCGTCCCGCAGTTAGTAGCCGAAAAAATCCTGGCCAACGCCAAACGCCCCGTAGAAGAAGAGGAAGAATAACCACCTGCCGTGGGGCGGCCGCTCGCTATCCGCTCGCAGTAGGTTCGTGGTCTTCCAGGTCTCAAAACATCGAGACCTGGCCACCCGACTGATCGAAATGGTAATGAATGTGTCCGGTTTAGGGTGGGGATGGGGCCGAAGAGGGTAATAACCGTCGGGGTACACCAGTTGGCCGCAGGCCGGGCGATATGTGAAACAATTGTCGTTTGAGTGGGTGAATCATGTGCTTTGCGAATGAGAAGGTGCTGGTCAATTCGTTTATTTCTCGGCTGAGCGCGGATCAATCACCTTGGGGTGAAGTGCAGGTCGCCACCGAGTTTGACTATCAGCGTGGTCGTACCGATATTGTCGCGCACACGCTCGACGACTCAGTTATTGCCGTGGAAGCGAAGCTCGATGACTGGCGAACAGCGCTGCATCAGGCTTTTCGAAACCGTTGTTTCGCGCATCGGTCCTACGTCCTGCTGCCCAAGGACACGGCCGTTCGAGCCCATCGCTTTTCCGGCGAGTTTGACCGCCGACAGGTTGGCATCTGTTATCTCGGAGAAACAGAAATAGTCGTGCTCCACACAGCAGTGGAATGCGACCCGCTCGAGCCTTGGCTCTCGCGCCGCGCAAAAATGCATATTGAGGCCGCAGGAGTGAGCGCGTGAGTACCCCTACCGAAGTGGCCCAAGCATTTTGTGCCGCGAACGGCCATCAATTTGTCGGACTAGTTGGAGCGGGTGCGTTCAAGGAAACATTCCATGTGGTACTTGCGACAGGCGAGGAGCAAGCACTCAAGGTATATCAGCCGGGGTTTTCGCCGGAGCGAACGAGCAGGGAGCTGAGCGCGATGCAGCGGTGCACCCACCCAAACATCGGGAGGCTCACCTCGATTGCAGGGTTTTATTTCGATGGAGTTCAATATCTACTCTCCGTTGAAGAGTTCCTTTCTGGTGGCACTCTATCATCGAGGCTTCAGCGTGGGTTGCTCAATGGGCCGGAGATACTGGATTTTGGTAGGCAGCTGGTTGGTGCCGTCTCCCACATCGCCTCTCATGATTTGGTGCACCGTGACATCAAGCCGGACAATATCCTATTCCGTGCCGACAACGTCACGCCCGTAATCGTAGATTTCGGACTCGTGCGGGATCTTGTTCGAACTTCCCTTACGCAGACGTGGCTCATGCGCGGGCCCGGCACACCGTTTTTTGCGCCACCAGAACAGTTGAGAAACGAAAAGGCTATGATCGACTGGCGTTCCGATCAGTTTTCCTTGGGGGTTGTTTTAGCATTGGCCGCTTTCGGATTTCACCCTTTTCAGGATGAAGGCGCTTCACCGGTTCAAACCGTCGAACGCGTCGCCGAGCACGGCTTACAGAGCGCTCGATTTGTGGATGCGGCCAATCAATCGGGCATGCCTTACCTAGTCCGGATGACGGGGGCTTGGCCAGTTGAGCGCTATCGCACGCCCGACGATCTCCGGCGGGCGTGGGAAAGGTGAGGCTCTGATGTCTTCTTATCATCAAATGGGGCACGACTCGGAAAACCTGCTCTGGACCGACGGACTTGCGCAGTACCGGGGAGCCATTCTGAGCCCAGTGAATTATGGCCAGAGCAAGATAGCTGCTCAAGTCGTTTGGGCTCGTGATCGAGATGGATTTGAAACCATTTTCGACCCGCAGTTGTATGTACCCAACTCGGAACGCGGATGTTTGCGGGAGTGGCCTTATTTCCCCGACGATGTGGACACCGCTGATCTTGCGTCGGATGCTTGGTGGAACGGGCTTCTTGACGCGCTAGTGGGAGTTTGCACAACGATTCGACCGACCGCAGTATGTTCACCAGCGGTCATGCCCGGAACCTATCCGGATGATTATTTTGCACGAATGGTGAGCATTGGCGATCAGTTATTCACGCGATTGATAGATAGCGGCATACGGGCAGTCCAGACCGCTGTTGTAGGCATGCCGGAGCTCGCCACGTCGGATCGACCAATGGCGATCGCTTCTATTCTATCGAGAGCGCGGGCTAGTCATATTTATCTCGTACTTGTCAGTCGAACAGAGCCACGACGCGAACTTATAGAAGTAGAAGAAATCAAGGGTGCTATGCGACTTATTTCTGCAATGCAGGCGGCTGGACTAGAGGTTACTGTCGGGTTCTCGTCATCCGATGTCCTCCTCTGGAAGGCAGCGGGAGCGAGCCATTGCGCCACAGGAAAATTCTTCAACTTGCGACGATTTACTAGAACGCGTTTTGAAGAGCCTGGGGGCAGTGGAGGCGGTCAACTTCCGTATTGGTTCGAAGAGTCACTGATGGCCTTTTTAAGGCAGTCGGATTTGCAACGCATCATGCCGATGGAATTGCCGAATCTTCATCCATCCCCAAACCCATTCGGGGCGCAGATACTTGGACAGATGGGCACCGATCCCGAGAGGGCATGGCTTGCATTGGCTTGGCGCCAGTTTATGTTCTGGTTTGCCGATGTAGAGAATCGTCTTGAAACAGGTGCCGTTTCTGCAACTGCACTCCTTCGAAATGCTGATAGTAATTGGCGAACGTTGGATGATGCCGATTTCATTATGGAAGAGCGAAGAAATGACGGCGGCTGGATACGACCTTGGCGCCGAGCGCTGACCGAGTTTAGAGTGTCATAATCGGGTGCTGGGTATCCCAATCTGCCGCCCGGTACCCCATCCATTCGCGCACCTTGCGAATGGGTGGGAGACCACGAATCCCATTGCGAGCGAAGAGCGAGCGCCTGCCCCACCGCAGGGGTCTAGCTAGCCAGAGCCTCCACCACCGCCTCCGGGTGCCGTGCAATCACCGTCAGATACGCCCGCGCGGCGCGGTCCGGACGCCGCCGTCCTTGCTCCCAGTCCTGCAAGGCACGCGGGTCAAGCGCAAACCGCCGCGCAAACTCCGTCCGGCTGAGTCCGGTGCCCGCTCGCACGGCCCGCACATCCACATCGAGCGCAAGCGGGAAGTGATGCACTGCCGCCGGCTTCACATTTCCCTCGGCAATCTCGGCCGCTTCGCGCATGGCCACCACAAGCTCATCTGCCACGTTCTTCCGCTTCATCCCTTGATCCTCCGCACCTTTGCCGCCGCTTTGATCGTCGCGGCAAAGCCCGCAACCTCGCGCTTTTGCTCCGGCGTAAGGTTTGCCTGCTCGTTCTTGCCGTAAAGAAAGATCGCATAGAGCGGGTTCACTTCGTCGAAAAAGTAATAAATCACCCGCACTCCGCCCGATTTTCCCTTGCCCCGTGCCGCAAATCGTACCTTGCGCACACCGCCTGTACCCGGAATCTCATCTCCCGACTGCGGATGGAGCGCAAGAAAGAAAAGCAACTCCTCGTGCTCTTCGGTGGAAAGCAGCTTCTCTGCCCTGCGTGCAAAGGCGCTGGTTTCGACGACCGTCAGCATCGGTATGCTCACAAGATGAGTATGCGGCATTGCCGCAGTCACGTCAAGCATCGGCTAGGCGCCCCCGGCTTCGCCGGGCCGGGTGCCGTATCCTCCATTTGCAGAGAATTACCTTCCCTTGGCGCACAATCGCTCTATAGTTTCTCTCGCAGGCCATACACGCCGAGCCGAGTTTGCCGCGGCAGGGCTAAAGACTAGAAACTAAAGCTCTAAAAACGCCCGTAACCCCTTTGCCATGAGGAATCTGCAAAGAACTCCAACAGAATGACGAATTTAGAGCGCAACCCTCACTCCATCTCGTTGAAAATGAGGAACTTCCCTGCAGGGACGGGTTGGGGGGTAGCCGTCTGCCCGGACAGCCTGCCCTGAGCTTGTCGAAGGGGCCAGCCCCTCAGGCTTCGTCTGAGTCCGATTGCTCAGCACCAGAAGTCGCCGAATGACATACTCCGGTTAAAAGAACCAAGGGCCATCACAGGAACCAGAGGAAGACCATGACCGAAAGCGTGCACGCCCAGGCAGCAGAGCTCCACACTCTGGCAGCATACGCACACATTGCTGCCGACCACAGTAGCCGCACCGACGATCCCTTGTCCGCACAATACCTGAGCAAGGTGGCTGAAGAATACTCGATCCATGCCGCCAGGCTTTCGAAGGATATTGCGCAGCAAGAGCAAGCAACGCCGGTAACAACAGACTATGCCGCCCTCGCGACCTCTGAAGAACGAGTCAAAGGATGACCTCGATTCTTTGCCGCTGAATCTTTCCGCACTGCATCGTTTGTGGACCGGGGGACCGCTCCGCAAAAAGACGATTCAAATAGGTATGATCCAGGATGCTCAAGGTAAATAGAGCCCATCAAAGCAATCGTAAGCGCCATGACGAAAGGTTGATCAAATGACTCGAACTCCTCAACAACATATACCCCTCGCCTCAGCCTATCTATGCCAGGACTGCGACTGCGTTGGCAACAACTCCATGCATTGCCCCGCGTGTTCATCGGCAGTTTTGATGGGGCTGGCGGGGGTCCTCGATCGAAAAGAAGAGATCGCGGCAACCAAGTTGCTCCAATTTCCTGCACTGGCGGCTTGAATCGCTCTGATCACGGTTTTGCGTTGCAGAAAATAACCTCCCATTCGTGCATCCTGATAAGAAGAAGACGGGCGGGGAATAGGGAAGATGCCGAGAAATCGCCTCAATCCGCCTTCCACCTCAGTACCACTTAAAACAATTATCCCCTTGACATAGGAGAACAAAAGTGAAATTATAAATACATGAACCTTTTCTCGTTGGCAAAGCTATTCCCTACAGAAGATGCGGCAATTGAATACTGGATTGCTACGCGGTGGCCGGACGGCGTTAGGTGTGTAGGATGCGACCACGATACCGTGTACCGTATCCGCGCGGTGGGCAAGACGGGCAAGCCGTCGCTGATATTTGAGTGCGGAAAATGCCAGCTACACTTCTCTCCTACCGCTGGAACCCTATTCCACGATTCCCACTTACCGCTACAGAAGTGGTTTGCCGCAATCGCGCTCATGTGCGAGGGGAAAAAGGGAATCAGCGCAAATCAGATGAAACGGCATCTCGGCGTAACGTACAAAACCGCTTGGTATATGTGCCACAGGATACGCAAGGCTATGTCAGATGAAACCATTGACCCGCTTGGTTCTGAGGGGCAGGTAATCGAGATTGACGAATCTTTTGTCGGCGGATCAGTGCTTCGCGCTGGCTCAAAGGAAGCCAAACGCCGCAAGGTGAAGGTGCTTGGTATTGCGGAGCGGGGCGGACGGGTTCACCTCAAGAAAATCAAGAATCTGAAACTGGAAACGATAGCTCCGATCTTGGATGCTATGGTCAGCCCAAACGCCTTAACAATACACACAGACGGATCAACCAGATACGTCAACCTGATTCCCGCAGAGAAGCACATTCAGGGGAATCATATGAGAGAAATGAAGATCGGCCCGATTTCAAACCAGACCATCGAAGGTGCGTTTTCCCTCTTCAAGCGGGGCGTAGTGGGCAGCTACCATAAACTAGGCGTGGAACACATGGACGCATACCTGGGCGAGTTCTGCTGGCGCTTTAACCGCCGTAGGGAGCAGCCGGAGATGTTCAATATGGCACTATCCAACATGACCCGCGAACCGCTCCCCTATGCCAAGCTAAAGGGCGGGGACAATCCGTTCTAGCTGGCGGATTCGGCACGTTTCCCGCGCGGGGATGTGCCGATTACATCCTTGAGCGGCAATGGTTTGGTGTTGATGATCTTCCTAAGCACGGCATCGAACTTGTCTTTATCGGTTTCAATGTTCTTGAGATCAGGCGGTAGTGTGTTCAATGTCTCTCCTTAGAATATCCAAAATTGCCGTATACAATTCCTTAGATCGCTGCTTGTATGGCTCAAGTTCAGAGGCGGAAAGGCACTCAAATCGCTGCGGCGAAAAAATACCAACTTCAACACCATCAACATAGTCACCCTTCGCCATAAGAACTGTGTGAACCGCCAGAGCAACGAGAGAAGTCTCATTGCCTCCTAATTTATCGATGTACTCCTGTGGGAAAAAGACAGCCGGAGTGTTCACGTTTCCTGATTTCAAGTATTCGCCCACGCTCGCCGTAACACTTGGAGCGGGGTTGGACGAATCGACGCACCAAAGGCGACACGCATCGGCGTATTTGAATACAAACAATGTTGTTCCGAAGTGAATCTTATCCGCACCTTGAGATTTTCGTGCCTTGACATGCTTCCCTTTGGCCTTCGGTACACACTGAATCAGCACGTTCCGAAGGGCTATTTGGTCGCGCACAGTTTCGCTCGTAAAGTCTAGTGACGACTTACGAATCGCTCGTTCGACCTCTTCCACTAGCAAGTTGCCATAGTCAGTATCTCCAGCGTTACAAAACGCAAACCTGCCGCTGATACTGATGTGGATTTTAGGGGCTAGAGTGGAATTCTGGAAGCCGTAAAGATTTGTGTGTTTCAAGTCGCTCGCCAGGATGACTCCAGTGGAGGTCGCGATGGCGAGTTGAAAAGTCATAGCGTCAATTTGCTCTTGAGATGCTGAGAGGACACACACCATTGCACACACTCCGTGATATAGTATTCACAGAGCCGCGCAACGGCAGACTTTCAGGCGGGGGCAGACTGTGAATCTGGCCCTTGCCGTCCCAGACATAGCTGGTTCGACGCACCTAAATTTGATCTTAGCATAGGTGCGTCTATGAATCAGAATAAAAGTCACATTCCGTCCTGCTCGCCGTTCTCCTCTTCAAATATCAACCACTCTATATCTTCGCGTGAGACGACCATCCTGCCGGGTTCCCAAAAGAACTCCGCGCCCGTCACGTCAAACTCTCCAAACGAGTGCGTTTCTCTCCCAATCACATTGACGAGTGGTGGCTCTTCATCTAAACGAATAATGCGAACGGAGTGTACGTTTTCCGGCTGGCCGCGCTCAATGACCGTCACCTTGAGCCAACTCTTAGAGTTTTTCCATATTGAAAACTTCTCAAACGCTTCAGACGATGAGGCCATATTCTTTGCCCACCTTTTCTTTGGTCTATATGCGAACGCCAAGAAGCTAACACGAGAGGCTGATGGTAAGTGCGACCGTGCTGCTCAAGCGTATATTGTCGCAGTGGAAGGCATCACTGGCCCACCAGATTATTCTATATTCCATCCTCAATCAAAGGGATAATCCTACCACTTAATTAATACCCCCACCCCCACCCTCCTATATTTTCAAAACCTTGCAGATAATTCATTCGACAACAGCCCGTCGCCTCGTTCTTTCGCGCTCGGGGCGAAAGAATGGCGAGTGCCGAGGTGAAGCGCAGCCCAACCGGAATGCACTTCGACCGGATTTTGCATCTCATACGGGCAGAATGACCGTCAATCAGCCCTATTGAAGCAGTTGGACAGCGCGCCCTCGAAAAGTCACCGCAGCCACAAACCGCCTCCAAGCAACCCCTAGCCGAATTGGTTGCGGGTGGGACCGGATGTACCCCGTTATGATCAGGCCAGAATCTTGATCTCGCTGATTTGGCCGATCTGAATAACCGGCTCAATGTCCGTGTAGTTGTGGATATCTGCTTGAAGCGTTGCGGCATGGGGCAGAAATGCGTCGTAGAAGGCCTGCGTGGACTCGCAAACAAATTCACAGATCGCGGCATAGGGGGGCGCCTGATCCGGCATCGCTCCACTGAGTCCAATATCTACCGAGACACCTTTGAGAGCCGGTTCCAGCAGCTTGATCGCCAGCGGCATTTTCACATTCAAGTAGTAATCGACGTCAAATCGGCTGCCGGGCTTGTTGGGATACAGGATGCTGATCTTGATCACGATTTCTCTTTCTCCATGACGCACTGCAAGTGAATGGTCGGTGCCTCAGTACTTCGGCACCTTGGGGTCGATCTCGTCGCTCCAGGCGAGGATGCCGCCGGCCAAGTTCACGACTCGGGGGTAGCCAACCTGCTTGAGGAACTCGGCAATGCGCTGGCTGCGTGCGCCGCTGCGGCAGTGGACAATGACTTCGCGGTCGCGGTCGATCTCGGCCAGGCGGTTGGGCACTTCGTTCTGCGGAATGAGCTTTCCGCCGATCTGGGCAATCTGGTACTCGTAAGGTTCGCGAACGTCAATGAGATAGGCGTCCTCGCCCGCATCGATGCGGCGCTTGAGTTCTTTTACGGTGAGCTGGGGAATTCCGTTCTGCATTGAGTTCTCCTCGGGAATGATCGGTACGGATCCAATCACCTCAAGGCTATTCTAATGGAATATATCCGGTATCTTCTTCAAAGCTCTGCGCACGCAGAAGCGGCTCCGGGATTGCCGGAGCCGCTTCTGCAATGGGTTGATAGGAACGCGGTAGGTTACGGTTTGGCTTTCTTTTCCGCGGTGGCTCCGTTGCCTGCGGGCTTTGCTGCTGCCGCTGCGGGCTTCGGCTTCCAGAACTCGGGATCGGCTTTGATCCAGTCTTCGCTTACGTAACTCTGAGCCGGGTTGACCGAGTACAGCTCGTAACGATCGGCATCGATGGCCGCGGCGCGGAGTTCGCGCATTTTCTTCTTGTCCTCGTCGGTCAGGACCGCCGTGAATTTGGGCTCCTCCGCGAAGCTCTGGTCGATATCGGCCATGGATTTGTCCGCGGTGAGAACGATGTAGGAGCCAAGCTGGTCGCCGTACTCCATGCGGTATGCACCCCAATGATCGCTGCTTCCCGCTTTGTCGGCGGCAGACATCCACAGCTTTACCAGTTCTTCGAATTCCTTCCCGTGTCCGGGGCGAACGTGGAGGATGCGGGCTTCCAGATAGCGGATGCTCGCAGACGGTGTCTGCGAATGGTAGCTCAGATCGGGTACGGTGCTGAAGATCAACTGCTTGGTGTCTTCAAGCAGTTCGCCGTCGGCCACATTGATCCGTTCAAACTCTGCCGCGGTAGCCGGCACTTCAAAAACCTTGTTCGCCTTTTGCAGGGCGTCAAACGAGTCGAAATGCGCGAGATAGATGGCTCGCGACTGGCCGGACATGGAGTTGAAGGCGACATAGTGGATGGGGAACTTGGCTTTGGCCATGGCCTGGACGAAGGCGCTCTCCGTCTTGTCGTGGGCCATGCCGCCCTTGCCGGGCTTGGTGTATTCGACGGTGACCTGCAAGTACTTGGGCATTGAGACGGTTGCTTGTGAAGTGTCTTGCGCCGAGGTCATCACACCACCGGCAACCGCGAGAGACAATCCCAACAGAATGGGGTTGAGCTTATTCATGTACACGTTCCTCCTCGTATTGCTCAGAATTGACTTGCCCAAAGATCACGCGCTGTGGGGGGAGGGGGAGGACCGGGAAAGAGCGGGTGCCCTAAGACTGCCCGATTATGCTGGATGAGAAGCTCTGGTGTAAAGAAGTTTCTCTTGCCTTGCAGACAGCGCCAAGGGCAACGATTGAAAATTGCAGCGTGTCCTGCGGTTATGCGAGATTGGAGAGGTACGAAGTTTTTCCCGATAGTTCTTTTAATATCCTCTAAGACTGGAAGCGACCATGGCCCGAAAGTCCCCTAATCCGAACTTCGATCAAGCGCTCGAGATCCTGCGCGCCCATTCGTTCCATGTCGAGCCCTCTTCCGAAGTCCGCGGGGGCGTGCTGGTGAGCAAGTACGGGGCTGCGGCGGTGCTGTTGGCCGCCCAGGGAAAGGACGCGGGGGTTACGCCGGTAGCATTTGCGGAGCGTCCGGGAGCGCTGATCGGAGGGCAGGTGGCGCGGTTGCTCGACAGGGGCTACCAGAAATTCATTAAGACTTCCCAATTTGAGTTGCCTGCATCGGCCAGCCAATTGCAGGCGATTCATCTGTTCAGCGAGGAGCTGAGCCAACTGACCGGCGGGATCAGCCTGTACAACGAAGCGCTGGGCACGACGAGCGATTTGTATGAATACGATCGATTGAAAGGCCGGGAAGCCGTGGAACCCGCCGCCGGGCGCCCGTGGGAGCCGACCGCGGGGCACTGATTCTTTGGCGGAGCAGGCCATGGAAGAGGAAGCAACGGGGGAACGCTCAACGGCGCAGGAGATGGAACGCCGGAAGATGCCTCGGTGTCCTGTCGACGAGGAAGCCGTGCTTCTGCTGGTGGGCCGCGACGCCCGTGTGCCGTGCCGCATTGTTGAACTGAGCCTGACTGGCTGCCGGATGAGCACCAGGGAACAGGTCCCGGCAGTCGGCGAACTCCGCGTCGAGGCCATGTTTAAGATTCAAGGAATCGCCTTCCGGTTCGGAGGCGTCATTGAGTGGGCGGACGGTCAGGGCCTGGTTGGAATCCGCTTTGTCGATCTGATTCCTCGACGCAAGGATGAGCTTATCGAGGTGCTCTGCGAGTTGGAAGCGGAGATCGCCGCTAAAGCGGAGCGGGATGCCGAGAAGCGGGCCGCGGGAGAACGAGCCAGGCAAGAGGCCGAAAAGCAGCCCATAGAGCAAACCGAGGCTTTGGCTTTGGTCGAAGAGCGTCGGGTTGCGACGCCGGAAGTCCGGTCGAAGCAGACGCCCGATCCCGTTCCGGCCTCGCAACCGGACAAGATCGCCTTGGCGCCCATTGCAGGGCTTGTTGTGGGGCCGGTCGTGGCCGTTGCACCTTTGGCTGTCCATTCTCCGGCGCCCGTTTTGCAACCGCCCGCACCGCCGCAGGCCAGCCAACCTCCCGCTAGACTGGCCAAGCGCGAACGCCGCGTGCAGTCCCGGCACGAGGTGGACACATCAGCCGTGATTTTTCTTATTAATGTGGGATCTAAGTTGTGCGGGCGCATTCAGGACTTGAGCGCGGGCGGCTGCCGTATCCGCGCCGATGAACGCTTTCCGGTGGGCATCTACACGCGGGTCGAGACGGAGTTTCGTCTCGAAGGGCTGCCATTCCGGCTGGGGGGCGTGATCCAGGCCGTCCACGATCGGGATCGGCGGCTAGTGGGCATTCGCTTCCTCGATATGAGCATCCGCAAGCGAGAGCAGTTGGATCAGTTGATCGAGGAGATTGAGGCGATTCAGGGGAAGCAGACTATCGCTAAGCCGTGAAATGCAGGCGAAGTATACGTAGAGGCCTCGGGGGCCAGACCATGTTGCTCAGGCCCCCGCCTGCCTCACACAGCGCGACGGCCGCTGATCAGGTTGAAGATCAGCACGATGACCGCAAGCACGACCAAAAGATGGATCAGGCTGCCGCCGATGTGCAGGCTGAAACCCAAGAGCCACAGAACCAGAAGAATGACAAAGATTGTCCAGAGCATAACTACTCCTTGGTGTCGGGGAGCCCGGAATTAAAAGCCGATTCCGGGCGCCCGCGAGTTGTTGCGAACGATGACTAATTGCTGGCGATGGCCTGGGCTTTTGCGTCCCTGACCGCGTTGAGGAATGAAGTTGCCGCGTCCGGCACGGCTATCTCGCCCCCCAGAATGCGGCGTGTGGAGACGTCATGCCCATAGATTGCCTCTGTGGAATCGTCATCGCGGCGAATTGCAGCGCCGGTCAGCGTGAGTCCCGCAAAAGCGCCTCTGGCGCGCGAGTAGGTCAGAATCTCGGTTTCCAGCTTCCAATCGGTATCGGCGGAAGCGTGGCGTCCAACCGGTCCGGCTGCCGCTGAGGCATCCGCTCCAAGCTGGAAATGGCTGTCAATCAAATGCCGCATGCCCCGGTCGTTCTGGATGATCATGACCAGATCGACGCCTTCAACGCCGATCTGCAATCCCCAGCTTCCGCCGGTAATGGTAAAGAACGCCGGAGCGCTCCAGCCATTTGCGGTTCGGCAGGTGGCAACGCCTCTGCCATTCTCCGCGCCGAACACAAAGCCGCCCTTGAGCATGTGCGGCACTACGGCAATGCACTTGGCGTGCTCCAGAACTTCTTCCGGAATGCCTCTGTCTGGCGCCGACATAATCTCATGCAGCACCGCGCCTGCATGATCCAACCGGTCGGCTGTTGCTTCGCGATCGGAACTCGCCCAGCCCATGCTCGTCAAGCTGAGCACTGCCACAAATGTCATAAGTTTCTTCATGAATCTCACCTTTTTTCTACCCATGCGCAGCGTCACTTGCTGTTTGCGCACTGAGGCGCACAAGGTAGTTCTCACGTTAGGGCCTTGGCATGGCGCAGTCTGAGCAATAAGGCTCAGAGCCTCGATGGCAACCGGTGCGGCACCTGCATTCGAGTAGTGTGTCAGGGGCTCAGGCCGGCCGTGATTCTGCAAGGTTTGTGTCGCGGTTCAAGCCTGGCCCAGCAATCCCGCGGACGAATTTGCCGGTTTTTTAATCAGGGTTTGCACCGGATTGTGTGCTAATAATCTTAAGATTTCTTATAAAAAGTGTGCAAAATTGAACAGTCTTTCCCCCGTCCCAGGTGCGAATCTGTGGGATAATCTAGCGGTGAGTGTGCCGCGAGGTGGGACTGTGGATGCTCGGTGGCATGAGCGGCTCCCAGTAGCAATTATCCCAATCAGGGCCGATGAATTCTTGCTCATCGCCGAAACTCCACTTTTAACCAGACGGCAACGCGGGCGGCCCACCTGCCATCTGGAGTGCGTGAATGCGTAGCCGGAACGAGGCCTCTTGATGGTCGAACTTGAAAAGCCGTCCTTCGATGCAGCGGCCTTCCTGGCGAGCGCCGGTCTGGGGCGAAGGATCGTCCAACTGGCTCCCAAGGAGGCCTTCTTTTCGCAAGGCGATCCGGCGGACTCGGTTTTCTATCTCCAGAAAGGCCGTGCAAAGATCACAGTTGTTTCGGCAGCCGGCAAGGAGGCAACCATCACGCTTTTTGCCGACGGAGACTTTATTGGCGAGGAGGCTCTGTCAGGCGCTGCCGAGCTGCGTTTGGCAACGGCGACAGCCATCACCGGCTGCACCGCGCTCAAGATACGGCGGGAAGAGATGATCCGCGTGATGCACGAAGAGCACGCCTTCTCTGACCTGTTCCTGAAGTTTCTGCTGAACCGCACCATGCGCATCCAGGCCGATCTGGTCGACCAACTCTTCAACTCGAGCGAGAAGCGGCTGGCGCGAATTCTGCTGTTGATGGCGGAGTTTGGCAAGCCGGGCGAGCCAGAGCAATATATCCCCAAGATCTCGCAGGAGACCCTGGCGGAGATGATCGGCACCACGCGGTCGCGAGTGAGCTACTTCATGAATCGCTTTCGCAAGCTCGGATTTATCGAATACAACGGCCGCATTCGGGTTCACAAGTCTCTGTTGAACGTGATTCTGCACGATCAATTGCCTAACGACAATCCGGAAGCGCCGGCTGATCCGGGTATCGAGTAAATTATTCAGATTTTGGCGCCCCACTTTCGCCGTCCGCCGGTGAATTGTCGCGGCCAGAGCGGATTTCCCTGCCACATTCCGATGGGCCGATTCATTAGAACGAGTTGCCTGACGGCGCACTCGTCGATCCTGATCGAAATTGAACAGTTTTGCAATTAAATGAATGGGATACTCACTCCAATGCCCTCAGTGAAGTTCTACGTGGGGTGAGAGATGCCGGATTCAAAAACAAGACTTCTCATCGTCGACGATGAGCCCTCAATTCGAACCTCGTTGTCGTCTGTACTCACAGAGCTTGGGTATTGCGTGCGTACGGCTGAAGATGGCTTCTCCGCATTGGCAGAGATTCGCAAGGAAATTCCAGACATTCTTCTTTCCGACCTGAACATGCCGCGCATGTCGGGCTTCGAGTTGCTCTCGGTGGTTCGACGGCGGTTTCCCTCGATCCGGTCGATTGCCATGAGCGGTGCGTTCACAGGCCACGAGGTTCCTTCCGGTGTTGCGGCGGACGGTTTCTATCAAAAAGGCAGCAGTATGAGCTCGTTGTTGAGGCTCATGGGCGTCCATCCCCAGCCGGATCGGCAGCTCCACAGCCTTGCAACCGCGCCAGCGCCGATCTGGATGCAGCGCAATGAACAGGACAATTCCGGAGAGGCCTATGCGACGATCTCCTGCCCTGAGTGCCTGCGAACTTTTCCCCACGCACTGAGCGGTTCGATCAGCTCCATGCGCGAAACGGATTGCATCTTTTGCAGCAGCTCCATTCATTTTGAAGTCGCCCAGTCAACGGATCGAGCGCATGAGAATGACCATCAAAGACCCAGCCGCGAGGCACAGCCTACAGCTCTCCCCCAGACAACATGCTGAGAAGAAGAAGGAGCTATCTTGACGCGTAAGATTGCTGAATTGAATCTGCTTTTGCGCACTGCAATTGAACTGCCGATAGGTCTAAAACTTGCGACAGAAGAGTTTCGCGAGGGTTGGAACTTTGCGCGGCCTGGGAATGCCCAGCGCCTGGGAAAAAAGGTTAAGGCACGGGGATGGAATTTCATTAAAATTGCCGATGGAGAGCTGCGCAGCGGGGTAGGAGATACATCGCAGAAGGCCATTGCCAGCGCGCTCAAGCTGGCTCTTCGGCGGGTAAGTAATCACTTCAATGTCGTGGAAGTGGAGCGTATCGAGTTGACGCAATACCCGTGGTTTTTTCTGGCCAGGGTAAGAGTGTATCCATACCGGATTCAGGAAAGCGCGGTTCTGCCAATTCCGGATGAGGCCGTGCCGATGCCGATTGACGCCCGGCCCAAGCGGTCGCTATCCCAAGCAGACGAACTCTTACCGCATTTCGGCAGCGCGATGCCCATGCTGAAGGAGTTACTGATTTCGTCGGGGGCTTCCGCTGCGAGTTCAAAGGCGGAAATCCAATGATGATTCTGGAAATGGCGTTGATTTTGTTTCTGTTTCACGGTGCATTGCGCGTTCAACGCGTGCCGGCGCGCAGTCGCGCGCGCTCCCGCTGGAGTTCGCGATAGAGTTCGCTTTTTGATTGACCCATTTCCCGCGCAAGACGCTTGAGGGCTTCTTTCTCGTCGATGCCCAACTCAGCCTGCAGGCGCGCAACGCGCACGGAGATTTTTTCAGGTGCGGAGTCTGCGGAGGTTGTGCCTGCCTGGGCGCGAGTTGAGGGCAGCGCCTCGATCAGCAGGGTAATCTCGCCGCGAACGCGATCGCGGGCTGCCAGTTCGCGGCGCGCCTCCGCCACCGTTCCCCGCAAAAACTCCTCGTGCATCTTGGTCAGTTCGCGAGCGGCGACTACGCGGAGATCTGGACCCCAGACGGCTTCGAGATCGGCCAGGGTCTCAAGAATTCTGTGCGGGGCTTCGTAAAAAATCAGCGTGCGCGCGGTTTGGGAGTTGCCGGCTTCGGCGGCCAGGTCTTCCAGCCGGCTTCGGCGCGCGCCTGCCTTCTCCGGCAGAAAGCCTAAAAACAAGAACTCGCCGGTGGGCAATCCCGAGGCCACAAGGGCGCTGAGCGCAGCATTTGCGCCGGGAATGGGAATGACCGTCACACCCGCAGCAATAGCTTCAGTGGCCAGCCAGGCTCCTGGGTCGCTGATGCCGGGCATTCCGGCGTCGGAGACGAGAGCAATGCGGCCGCCAGCTTTGAGCGCTTCAAGCAACTCGGTCGCACGTTCACGCTCGTTGTGCTGGTGGCAGCTTACCGTCGGGGTTGCGATCTGATAGTGGTTGAGCAGCTTTTGTGTCTGGCGCGTGTCTTCGCAGGCGATGCGATCCACGCGCTTGAGAACGTCGAGGGCGCGCAGCGTGATGTCGCCCAGGTTGCCGATGGGAGTGGCCACCAGGTAAAGGCCAGGGTGGAGAGGAGTATCGAGGTCTTCCGCCATCGGCATTGTCAGTCTCCGGCTTTCTAGAGCCTGATATTCACTATAGGATCGGTAGCCCGATCGTGTGAACGGGCACTAGCTCTTGAGGTTTCTTTGCGAGTCATCGCGCAGGCGGTATTTGCCCAGCCGGCCCAGCAGCGTGGCGGGTCCGCTCACCGCCAGCCGCACGAGATTGCCTTCGTACTCTCGCTTGTGAACCACCATCCCCGCTTCGATAGCCGCCAGAACCCCGCCCTCCTGCTGCGGAACCCTCAGCTCCGCCTCGATCACCGGATCTGAGTGCAAAGCCCGATCGATGGCCTTGAGCAGCGCGTCCGTTCCGTCCCCTTTGCGCGCAGAAACAGGCAGTTCGCCACTGGTCCGACTCCGCTCCAGCAGCCCCTTGCGCTCGTCTTCTCCAAGCAGGTCGATCTTGTTCAGCACCTCGATGCGCGGCTTATCCAGGCATTGCAATTCGCCCAGCACCTTTTCCACTTGAGTTTTTTGTTCCTCGCCATACGTCGAGGCGGCGTCCCGCACGTGCAAGAGCACCTCGGCCTGGGCCACCTCTTCCAGGGTGGCGCGAAAGCTGGTGACCAGCGTATGCGGCAGGTTGCGGATGAAGCCCACCGTGTCTGAAAGCAGAATCTTGCGCCGGCTAGGCAGCTCGATGGCGCGAAGTTTGGGGTCCAGCGTAGCGAACATGCGCGACGATTGCAGCACCTGGGCGCCCGTTAGGGAGTTGAAGAGCGTGCTCTTGCCGGCGTTGGTGTACCCCACCAGCGCGACCGTGGGCACCGGAATCGACTCGCGCCGCTGCCGTTGCTGGTGGCGAACGCGGCGTACCGATTCCACTTCGTCTTTCAAGTGGTCGATGCGGCTCTGAATCCGCCGCCGATCCGTTTCAAGTTTGGTTTCGCCGGGGCCTCGGGTGCCGATGCCGCCGCCCAGCTGCGACATCGCCTTGCCCTTGCCGGTCAGCCTCGGCAGCATGTATTCAAGCTGCGCCAGCTCCACCTGCAACTTGCCTTCGCTGGTGCGGGCGTGGCGGGCAAAGATGTCCAAAATCAACTGCGTGCGGTCCAGCACCCGGCAGGGCAGCGCGGCCTCAAGATTACGAAGTTGCGTGGGCGTCAAGTCGTGGTCGAATAGCACTAAGTCAGCCTCGGTGGAAGCCGCCACTCCAGCAATCTCCTCGACCTTGCCCGCACCGATCAGCGTGGCCGGATCGGGCCGCGAGCGCCGCTGCATGATCTCGGCAACCACCAAGGCGCCGGCGCTGGAAACCAGATCGCGAAATTCGGCCAGCGATTCTTCCACGTCAAGACTCGTATCCGCTCGCGCATGAGCCTGTGCGAGTCCCTGGTCCACGGAGGGATCGGCAGAGGATAATTGGAATTCTTCAGATTCTGGAGATTCGGGCACTACCCCATCGATTGAAATCGAATTCTGCAACTCCGAATCCAGATCGGTGGTGTCCAGACACACCAATCCCTGTCGCGCCCCAGCTGCACCTGCGCGGTTGCTTCGTGAGCGGACACCGGGCTCTGTCCGCGTCAGATCCACACCAACCAGGACCGCACGCTCTTGCTTGCCGCCGGTCCCGCTCACGCCCGCAGCCAATCGAGACTGCTCCCGGTATGCTATCGCTGCTCCGAGGCTGCCGGCGACGCAAACGGCACGGAAATCGGCGTGGGCCCAACTCCCGTTTGCACACCCATAGGCCGATGCTCCGAATGCATCACACTCCGGTTGCTGACCACGGTCGAAATCGCGTGCTTGAAGATCAATTGCTCCTGGCTGTTGTTTTCGAGCAGCACGGAATATTTGTCGAAGGACCGGATCTTTCCGGTGAGCTTGACGCCGCTAACCAGATAAATCGTGATCGGGGTTTTGTCCTTGCGGACGGTGTTCAGGAAGGTATCTTGAATGTTTTGTGCCGGCTTGTTCTCCATGTGCCGATCTCCTTCATTTCTCTTATGGGTTTGGATGTTGCTTTACTGCACTTGCGTGAAAATGCAAAAACGGCGGGCACGGCTTCAGAAACCCTGAAGCCGTCAAATCCCGCAATGTGACAACATTATAGAGATTTGCCAACCTTTTCAACTCTGACGGGCCAAACTACCCAGGGCCGACGCATATAAATGTCCATAGCTTGCTATATGCAGGGAGGTGGAAATAGTTAAGAAGGGGGAATGAACAATCCCCTGAAGTATTTTGCTGAGTTGCATGATCCTCGCATTGAA
>Ga0182024_10000965_pt1 | contig 74415 bp, 64 predicted proteins | sample P32metaG_FD_120480 | JGI IMG/M metagenome (GOLD analysis project Ga0182024, IMG submission 120480) | Permafrost microbial communities from Stordalen Mire, Sweden - P3-2 metaG (Illumina Assembly) | ecosystem: Environmental > Terrestrial > Soil > Wetlands > Permafrost | place: Sweden: Stordalen...
CACGCTTCTACGCCACTCATCCTTCGTAAGAGCCGTATGCGTAGACGCGCTCGTACGGATCTGTGCGGGGGGCGATCAGTGATGGTCGTCCCTACCGCGACAGTAATCCCATAACGGGGAAAGTCAGGCCGGGAGAGGCGTCCGGATAGTTTACGTAACCAGGCGATTTCACGTTTTGACCGCTGGTCAATGAGTGAAACCGCGATTTTTTCGCCAATTAACGTGGTAAGCTGTGCAACCATAAACGAACCACAGACGAACTGAACTATAAGTCCAGCTTCGTTTGATTGTGCAATGTTGGTAGCCGCTGCGGGTCGTGCGGTCGCAAAGGATACGATCGAGCTCGGATCAAGAATTCTGTAAGTTGCATTTCGGGGGCGATATGAGAGTGAGATTCGCAGCGGCTGCGGTGATGAGTCTCGCGCTAAGTGTCGCAGCCCAGAAGGAGATGCACATGGTCCATGCCAAAGGTTCTTTCGACGTCAAGATGACTCCCGCCGAACCAACCGACTTCGAGAAGGCGAACGACATTACCCGGTTCACATCCGACAAGACTTGGCACGGTGACTTCGAAGGCGTCAGCCACGGAGAAATGATCACCGGCTCGACCGCGAGCACCGGCTCCATGGCCTATGTTGCTATTGAGCGCATGACAGGCAAACTTAACGGCCGGCAGGGCAGCTTCACCTTCGCGCACCGCGCCAGCATGATGAAAGGCGACGCCCCCTCTGCGGGAGAGCTGAGCGTGTTGGTTGTGCGCAATTCCGGCACTGGAGACCTGACCGGACTCACTGGCTCGCTCATGATCCATATCGACGCTCAGGGTAAACACACCTGGACCTTCGATTATTCCCTCCCGTAGCCGTCCTCGCATGGGCCGCGCGTCAACTGTCTGAACCCGCCAAATGACGCACAACAGACACACCCACTAGGCAACCCAGCCAGACCTCGACCGAATCGCTCAGCCAGACATTGGAGGATCGGCTGCCGGGAACATGAGGCGATCTCCCGCTATATGGCACGGCGGCGCGATCGCGACGAACCTCCCGATATTCTCAGCGCGGAAGAGATCAAGCAGCTTCGTCAACGGATGGCGCACATGAGTCCCGATGGTGTCCGGCAATTCTATGAGCGCGCATTGGAGGAATGCCGGCTGATTTACACGCGAGTGCCGAGTCCGCGGAAGATGCAGGCGCTGATGCAGATTTGGAAGCAGATGTGGAAGTGGCGGCAGGTCCGGGCCTATTTTGATTCGCCGTTGGGGCGTGAACTGCTTACGAGGGCCATCGCGGCGGCAATGCTTTTCGGGCCGTGGCACCGAATTGTGCGGCGATCGTTCTTGATGTCCGATTGGTGAAATGCAACTCCCTCCAGGACATGGTCCCATTCGGTCTTCCCCGTTGGACACTCGCAACGGATCAGTACCTTCCACAACCCTCCACCGCTTACTCCTCCGTAGTTCTTTGGCAAGTCCGGAGATGACACGTCGACGTCGAGGTCGACATAATCAAAATCGCCGTGAGCTTCGCAAGGTGCCTCGACGTCCGCGAAGAATCCGCCGATCACCACTTCCGCGTGGTTCGGTGCGAACTCTCCCAGTTCTGCCGGGGTGCCGATGAGCAACCGAGCTTCGATTTGGCTAACCCCCGGTGTTGTTTTCCCGTCCACTGTCGCGCTGTAAAAATCTTTGTGCGCTTTAATCGACCCTAGGTGCTCTGGAGGGACACGAAGGAGGGTGACGTCTGGCCCCCACTCGTTCCAAGAGGCTGGCTTTGGAGGGCCTGACGGGACGATTGCCTTTACGCTCATGAAGAACGAATGGTCTATGTCCTCAGTCAAAGTGATCCCGACTTTGTCAGCGCACTTTAAAACCTCCTCCCACACGTGGGAAGCGGTCAGAATGTAGTGAGAGCCCTCAACCGTTACGAGGGTGCCAGTCCCCGCCAGCTTTAGGTGGCCGCTTCCGTCGGAGTCGAATCCAGCAAAGAGGGCAACGGTGTAGCGGCCGACGTCACGGATAATTTCTAACTGCAATCCCTCCGACCCGCGGAGCATAGATTCAAGTTCATCGGGAGTGCACATTGAACCTCCAAAGTCTTAGAGCGGTCAACTCTTTCGGTTAAGGTTTTTTTAACGGGGGCTTCTTCGCATCGGCGAGCTTCGCGTTGAGGGCTTCTCGCTTCTTCTTGGCTTCCGCGGGGCCGACGAAAAAGTGATCGAACATCTGCACGAGGGTGTCTAGGGTCCACTCCGCCTCGCCGTCTTCAACGTCAACAATCTCCCCTGAGTTGGTACTCTTGATCGGGTGCGCGGCAAAGTTTCCGATGTTGCGAATTGCGTCGATATCGTTCGCGATGTAGGTGGGCAGCTGCTTTGACGCGAGGGCTTCGTCGATCTCTTTACTCAGGTCTTGCGGCTTCACCTTTGCGTGCTCGCGCAGAATGATCTGCAGGCAGCGGCGACCTAGAGCGGCGCTGGCCATGGGGCTGTCGTTGAGCACAAGGCAGGCCTGGTTGTAGTCCTCGGCGAGGCCTTTCGGTGCCTCTGAGGGAGCTGGCTTGCGCGAGATGCCTCCCTTGGGATGGATCACGCGGCTGCTGCGTACGTTAAGCAGTACGTTGCCGTCTTGTGGATGCGGGTCGCCGCTTTCGAGGCGAATGTTGAACTTCTGGCAGCGGGGGCATTTTTCAAACGCGACTCTCCAGGCGAACGCTGCGTCGCGTCCCAGTTCTTTCGTTTGTGTTGCCGGATGGTAGTCAGTTTGGCAGTGACCGCATTGCACGTTTGACCCCCCACTTTCCCTCGATTGTAGCGGTGTCCTCGGGTTTGTTCTACTGAACCGTCGCTTTCCTCACAACCACCCAGTGAGCGCCGTCACATCCACCCACCCGCCCGTCCGGCGACAATCAAACTCGACCTGTGTCCAGGGCAGAAGTGTGCCCATCACAACATAGCCATCGAGTGTGCCACTGCCCACCAGCCGCCCATTCATAACAACGCGAAATTCATGGGGCCCGCTGTCAAGCCCCCGCGAAAATCTGAAGTGCGCCAGCCTCCAGCTAACTCCTTATTCGGCAATATTTTGCAAATAACTCCTTTAAAAGCAAAGATTTGCAAGGAGTTTCGCGCTAACATCATGATTCTAAAGACCGAGATACATTTTTTTTCGGGCCATCAGATAGTAACTAATGAGTAAACAAACGCCAAACCCATGATTTCAATAGGTCGAAAAAAAGATCGAAAAAAGAACAAAAAAATCGGCGAGACCATCTCGAAGTCTGCGAACTTATGGACAAGTTGCCCTTGCGGCGATTGCATCCGTTCGCCGTCGGCAGTACAGTGAAGATGCTCTCGCGATCTCCCGCCTTCTCATTCCTCACCACTGATGTGTGCGCAATTGCTGCAGTGTCTGTGCAACTAAAGGCGGTGCTTGGATCGGTACCACAATATGTGGTGTTTTATTACTTGACCCATCCCGGCTTTCGCCATTAGAGTTGGTCAAAAGCGTGGGTGGCGTCCCTGGTTCGGGACGGCATCGAACGATTATTACCAGCGGGAACCTTGGCAGTTAACAGCAACCGTTAACCGCCGAACCCGCGATTTGCAGCGCACTCCAGCCAGCGCCAACCGAGTCCGCGGGCCGATGTCTCAGCGCCCGTCCACGAAGGAGTCACTTTGCTCAAACTGAAGAAGCTGCAAATTCTGGGATTCAAATCGTTCTGCGATCGCACCGAACTGAAATTTCACGGCGAAGGCATCGCTGCCATCATTGGCCCGAACGGCTGCGGGAAGTCGAATATCGCCGACGCCATCTCGTGGGTGCTCGGCGAGCAGTCAGCGAAGTCGCTGCGCGGCTCGCGCATGGAGGACGTGATCTTCTCCGGCACGCGCGACCGCAACCCTACTGGCATGGCTGAAGTGTGCCTGACCTTGATCGACCCTGAAATTTACGGCGGCCCCGATACGAACGCGCCCACCGAGATTGAGATTCAAGACGAACTGCCCTCCGACTCCGACTGGGATGAAGCCGAGCTGCGCGCACACGCCGCCGCCGACACCGAGCGCGCTGTGGAGGAGGCTCAACCCGGAAGAACCGAAGAGGTTGAAGGCGGGCCTGTCGCCGCCGCCGCCGGCATTTCGGCCGCTGCTGCAACCACCGAGGGCAGCACGGAGGTGGGCGCAAACGAAGCGCCCGCTAGTGTTGCAACCGAGGCGGTTTCCGGTCCGCAGGTAGTTTTGAAAATCCGCCGCCGCAAATTTAATCAGCAACAAACCCACGCGGGAGAAATCTCCGTGACGCGCCGTCTGTTCCGCAGCGGCGATAGCGAATACCTGCTGAATGGGAAACTTTGCCGCCTGCGCGATATTCAGGAATTATTCATGGGCACCGGCCTGGGGCCGGAATCCTACGCGCTGATCGAGCAAGGGCGCATTGGACAGATCCTGAGCAGCCGTCCTACGGATCGCCGCAACATCATTGAAGAAGCGGCTGGCATCACGAAATTCAAGACGAAGAAGCGCCTCGCCGAGGCGCGCCTCGAAGACGCCAAAACAAATCTCAACCGCGTCAACGACATTTTCGAAGAAGTTACGCGGCAGATGAATTCGCTCAAACGCCAGGCCAGCAAGGCCGAGCGCTACGCCAAGCTGCGCGATGAGATGCGCGCCAAACTGCGAGTTGTGCTCGCCAGCAAATTTTCCCAGATGGATCAGGAAAGCGTCGCGCTCGATGCGCAGATTAATCAGCTGGCCGAGGAAATTCGCCAGCAGACGGAGAGTGTGCAGCAATCCGAAGCCGAGCACTCTGAGCGGACGCAACGCGGCTATGCGATCGAAACCGAGACGCGTCAAAATCGCGAGCGCCTCAACCAGATTGCCATCGAAGGCGATCGCGGCAAAGCCCGCATCCGCACCAACGAAGAGCGCTGTGCCGAACTGATCGTGCGCACGGCATCGGCCGAAGCCGAGTTGGCGCAGGCGCAAACGCGGCTCGCAGCGCTTGAAGAAGAGCGAAACGGGAATCAGCAGTTACTCGGCTCGGCAGTGGCTGATCTCGCCGCGGCCCAGCAAGAGTATGAACTGAGCCAGCAGGAGACGGCGCACGCCGCCATCAATCTAGCGCTCCTTGAAAGCGAGCAGGAATCGCATCGCGCGGCCATTCTTGAGGCGGTCGGCGGGGTCTCCAATCTGCGCAATCAGCTCACGCAGTCCGAAGAACGGCTGGCTGGCATCGGCCGCGAAGAGCTACGCCTGCGAGCCGAGATCGCAAATGCTTCATCACAATCTGAAACTTTTGGCGGACAGCGCGGTCAGATTGCTCTCGAATTCGAAAGCGTTTCGCAGCGTGCCAGCGCCCTCGCGGCGGAGATCGCAAGCCTGCGCGAGATGCTCGACAGCAAACGCTCCGCCGAGAGCGAAAATAAGAAGCACCTCGACTCTCTGCGCTCCGAGTACGCCACGGCGCTCGGCAAAAAAGGTTCGCTCGAAGCGGTCATCGCCGAACACGGTTATTCCACCGAATCCGTGCGGCGGCTTTTTCAATCGGGCGCCATGCAGGGCGGAAACACTCCCGCCGGCGTGCTCGCCGATTTTCTCGAAGTGGAGCCACGCTATGAGCGCGTGGTCGAAGACTTCCTGCGCGACGAGCTTAACTTCGTCGTGGTCAAGTCGTGGGACGCCGCTAATGAAGGCTTGCGCCTGCTGCGCTCCGACGTCGATGGCCGCGCGACTTTTCTCGTGCATCCGGAAGACTCGCAAGCGAAGTTTTCATTTCTCGCCGACGAGAGCCATCACTATGCTCCGCTCAATGACACGGTTCTGCCGCTGAAAAATTCGATTCGCGTGCTAAACGGATTTGGCAAATCGCTCGAAGTGATTCTGCCGAAACTGGGCAACGGATACATCGTGCCCGATCCCGCGGTTGCGCGCGACCTCGCACTCTCCAGCCCCGACGCGTTCTTCCTCTCGCAGACCGGAGAATGCTTCCATAACGTGACCGTCACCGGCGGCAAGCAGCGGAGCGAGGGTCCGCTGTCGATGAAGCGCGAGTTGCGCGACGTGCTGCGACTGCTAGAAGAACTCGAGCGCGCCCTGCGCGAAAAAGAGATACTGGCGCTCACTCTGGCGCGCGAAATCAAAGACCACGCTTCTTTGCTCGATCGCCTGGAAGAAGAAAAACGCGAAGCTGAGAAGCAGGCGATGACATCCGGACATTTGCTCAAACAACTCGACGGCGAGATGTCGCGGGTGCGCGAACGGATCGCCGTCAGCGAACGCGAACTGCAACGGCTCGCCGCAGAACGGCAGGAGCAGGAAAGCCTGACCGCATCGCGACAAGCGGAACTTGCGACGGTTGAAGAGGCGCGGGCGCGATTCGAAACTCTGCTCGCCGCCGGCCATGACCGCCTTGCCGCCCTGCGCAACCAGCGCGACACAGCTGCTGAAAGTACGTCGCAGCGGGCGGCGCGAGTGGCGACACTCGAAGAGCGCCACCGTTCGGCGACAGCGTTGCTGCAACGCATTGAGACGCTGGTCGCCGAGATGCGGGAGCGGGCGGGCGCTTTGCAGATGCAGATGGAATCGGCGAGCGCGGAGATGGTGCAGCGACAGAATGAGAATGTGCAACTGGGCGAGCAAATTCTAGAGTTCGAAGCTGAGCGCAATGCCGGCGAAGCGCGCGAAGGCTTGCTGCAACTCGAATCTGAGCAAGTGCGGGCACGGCTGGCAGAAATTGACGAACTGCTGCACTCCACGCGCCAGCAGCTCGATCTGGCGCGCGACCGCCGCGGCGAATTGTCGGCCGCAGCGGCCAAGCTGCAATCCGACCTGCAGCACCTTGCCGACACTTGCTTGAACGAGTTGGGCATCGAGCGGCCGATCCTGATGGCCGACGCGACGATCGCGTTGATAACCGGCGACGAACTTGCCGTCGAAGATCAGGCGCACCGCGAAATGCGCGCGCGGCTCGATGGCATGGGGCCGGTCAACATGATGGCGCTCGAAGAGTACAAGGAAACGGCGGAGCGGCACGAATTCCTCGCTACGCAACGCAAAGATCTGCTCGATGCGATCTCGGATACGGCAGCGACCATTCGCGAGATCGATCAGGTGTCGCGGCAGAAATTTGAAGAGGCGTTCAACAAGATTAACGAAAACTTTCAGGCCACGTTCCGCAAGCTCTTCGGCGGGGGACACGGATTCATGCGGCTCACCGACCTCGAAAACAGCGCGGAGAGCGGCATTGACGTGGTGGCATCGCCTCCCGGAAAGAAGCTGCAGAACGTCCTGCTACTCTCCGGCGGCGAAAAGGCGCTCACCGCGCTCGCCCTGCTGGTCGGCATCTTCCAGTACACGCCGAGTCCGTTCTGCATCCTCGACGAAGTCGATGCTCCGCTCGACGAAGCCAACATCGCGCGCTTCACCGACCTGGTGCGCGAGATGAGCGTGCAGACACAGTTCATCCTGATCACGCACAGCAAGCGCACGATGAGCATCGCGCCCGTGCTTTACGGCGTGACCATGCAGGAGCCGGGCGTGTCGAAGTTGGTGTCGGTGCGGTTCGGGGCGGCGTAATCGGGGAAGACAGCCGAGGCTCTGACGATTTCCGAATATCGAATCGAATCACTGCTTCAACTGATGCATGATGTATACAATTGCTATATACTGTATACATCATGCCAGAATCTTCCGTTCTCACTCTCCGCCTCGACGCCAAGCTCAAGAACAAGCTCGACCGTTTGTCGAAATCGATGAACCGCAGCCGCTCGTTTGTAGCTGCCCAGGCGATCCAGGAATTTGTCAGCGTGAATGAATGGCAAATCAATGAAATCAAGAAAGGTATAGCCGAGGCCGACGCCGGTGACTTTGCCAGCGAGGAGGAAGTGCAGCGGGTGCTGAAGAAGTGGACGCGTCGTGCGCGTTGAGTGGCTGCGAGCGGCGATCAATAATTTGGATGCTTTGGCGGAGTATATCTCGCGCGACAATCCAGCCGCTGCCGAAAGAACCGTTGCGGCAATTCGGAGTGCCGTAGAAGATCTCAAACGGTTCCCATCTTCAGGTCGTCCCGGTCGGATATCCGGCACTCGCGAATTAGTCGTCACGGGAACGCCGTACATAGTTCCTTATCGTGTGCGCGGCGATGTTGTGCAGTTGATCCGTGTCTTCCATGCCGCCCGCAAATGGCCCGGCCAGTTTTGAACCACGGTAGCGTGCTATCTCCTTCCATCGTTCGTTCTTGACGCGCGAGTATTTTCTTGCTTGCAGCCGGCGAAAATCATCGCCTTTTTTTCCAGAGCCTTCCTCAGTTTTTCCACACGGCAGTCTTTCCAGAACCTGCGCCAGACGCGGCTTCTGGCTTACACTAGAGCTGTCAACTCTTTTCTTTTCGCAGCCCCCGGTCCTACCCGGCGCACGTGATAGAAAGCGTTGACAAATTCTTGGCGAAGGCTAGAATACGCAGAGTTTTTTACCGGTGAATTTACTGATGAGCCCCGAAATTCTCGACTCCGTTCTTCTCCGCACCGATTACCCCGAATTAGAGTTGCACGCCAGCGGCAAGGTGCGCGACGTCTACAGCCTTGATCAAGACCACTTGCTGTTCGTGGCTACCGACCGCATCTCTGCTTTCGATTACGTGCTCGCGACTGGCATTCCGCACAAGGGACGCGTGCTCACGCAGATCTCGCTCTTCTGGTTCGACTTTCTCAAAGACATTGTCCCCAATCATTTTGTGACCGCTGACGTAAACCGGTATCCGGCGGCCATCCGCAGCCACGCTGATGAGCTTCGCGGGCGCTCGATGATGGTGATGCGCGCCGAGATGTTTCCCGTCGAATGCGTGGCGCGCGGCTATCTTTCGGGCTCTGGATGGAAAGAGTACCAGGCCACAGGCTCGGTATGCGGCGTGAAACTGCCATCTGGCTTGAGAGAATCCGACCAATTGCCGGAGCCGCTCTTCACTCCGGCGACCAAGGCTACGACAGGGCACGACATCAACATTTCTTTCGAAGAAATGCGCAAGCTCGTCGATCCCGAATTGAGCCGACAATTGCGCGACCTCACCTTGCGCATTTATAAAAAGGTCGCCGATTATGCGCGGCAGCGCGGCATCATCATCGCCGACACGAAGTTTGAGTTTGGACAAACCGCCAAGGGCATCACGCTGGCGGACGAAGTTCTTACACCGGATTCCTCGCGCTTCTGGCCGGCCGACGCCTATCAACCGGGCAAGGCGCAGGATTCTTACGACAAGCAATATGTACGGGATTACCTCGAAGAAATTCGCTGGAACAAACAACCGCCCGCGCCAGCTCTCCCCCATGAAGTGGCGCTGCGGACAAGCGAAAAGTATCTCGGGGCGTATCGCCAGTTGACAGGACGCGAGTTGGAGATTTAGCGGCGTGCGCTGGTGTCATTGAATTCGATTTACGAAATTCGGATCCGGTGAACCATGAGCATCGAACTATGAGCATCGCCGACTGGATTATCCTCGGCTTCCTGGTTTTCTCCGTGACCGGGGCGGCGATTGAAGGCTTCTTTCGCGAAGCCTTCAATCTGGCCGGCTTGGCCGTAGGATACTTGCTGGCCGCATGGCAGTATCATCGCCTGGCGGACTGGTTCGCACCTCATTTGAAGTCGCCCTGGCTGGGCGAAATTGCCGGGTTTCTGATTATTTTTTTTGCTGTTCTGATCGTGTTCGGCTTTGCCGGACGAATTGCGCAGTGGGCAATGAAGAAAGCGGGCCTGAGCGCGATTGATCGCGTGCTGGGCGCGGTCCTTGGTTTGTTGCGCGGCGTGCTGGTGGTGGCCATTGTACTCACCGCGATGACTGCGTTTGCGCCCGCGGCGAAGTGGCTGGAGGGATCGCAGTTGGCTCCGTATTTTCTGGTGGGCGGAAGAGCGGCGATCTGGCTGGCACCTTCGGAATTGCGGCAACGTTTTTACCAGGGCTTGGACTCGTTGCGGCACGTGCATTCGGCGACCGAAAAAGTTCAAATGCAGCCGACGATGCCGTTGCAGTAAATGCGCCGTGCCATTGGGCGGCGCAAACAGGTTTCAATTATTTGTAGTGGATGTAAGACAGGCGACAGGGCACGCACTCCGGCGTGCCGCTGCCGCATGAGTGACAACGCGCCTTGGGCGCGGGATTTGAAATTTGAACTACGCCACAGGCCGTTCGGTTCTCGGCCTTTGGAAACGAGGCAGCAGTGAAAGATCAATTGGAAGCGCTGATCCTGCAGATGTACAAGAGCAACATCCTCTACTCCGAAGCGGTTCGTGAGTTTAAGAAGCGGTTCATCATCACCGTGCTGGAAGAAAATCGCGGCAATCAGTGCAAGGCGGCGCGGCAACTGGGCATGCATCGAAACACGCTCAGCCGCACCATGCAAGAACTTAAGATTGATGTTCGTCCACTGCGCGCCGGCGCCAAACGTCCACCTCGCAGCGCGCGCCCGGTCTCGTTGGAGAGAAAACAAGTTCGCTAAACGAAGTTCGTTAAAAGTAGGCTCCGCTAGCCGCCGGTCAACGTTTACGCCCGCTCAAAATCAATGAGGGCGATCCCGTTTGGGACCGCCCTCTTGACCACTCAAACCCCTACCGCTCTTTTCAGGCCCACAAATCTGGCACCTGAAAACCTCACATCACTGCGCCGTCTTGTGATGAGTAGCGGCTGGCTTCGGTTTCGCTTTCACCAGCAATGCCCCTTGGTCCATCGTCATTACAAACGGCTTGGCCACGTAGGAGACGGGCGTTCCTTCAAACTGAAAATCCGAGTCTTCCTTCGGCATATCCTTCTTCGGAATCGCGGCCATCATGGTCAGATCGATATCGGCCCGCTTGGCGTCGATGTCGTCCTGACTACCCGCCAGTTGCAGTTTGCTCGAGGACTCGATGCTGATGATATGCGCCTGCAACTGCAGCGGCTTCCCTTTGAGCGTCGTCCAGACCTTATCTGCATCTTCCGGTGTTCCTTCGGACAGAACCAGTTGGAATTCCGCGAAGCTCATCTCCTCAACTTTCTTGCTTTTAACGAGTGCGGCGGCCTGCTCCGCTAGCGTGGGCGGCACATACTTCGTGATCGCGAAATTCGCGGGCGGCTGAGTTGCGCTGGTTGTCTGTGTCAGCAAATCGCTCCATCCATCGTCGGCGCCGTGATATTGGACGTAGCGGCTCTTCCCGAACTTCGCGATCTGATCCTTGCCAGCTCCCTGCGCGAGATTCGAAGCACGCGCAATATAGAAGAGTCCTTCCGGGTCATTTTCCGCTGCTCCCGGAGCGAGGTCGGCCAGTGCGAGGTCATAGATCTCAAGCAAATTAGCAGGATCGCCCTGCACCGCGGCCCGCAAATATTTTTCAGCGGTCGCATAATCCTTCGCCTGATAGGCGCTGATGCCAGCCGCGCCGTTGAAAATTCCGGCGGTCTGCGTTTTCAGTTTGTCCCAGTCGGCCTGCGCTGCGTCATACGGACGCACCGCAGTCTGCAAGCACTGCAAGCCCTTCTGACCAGCCTGGCCAGCATCGGCAAAATTCTGTTGCGCGCTCTGGCCCGCCGTCGCCATCGCCTGCTTCGAGTAAGCGACGAGCGCCAGGGCTCGTAAATTGCACGGGTTCACCGCCAGGACTTTCTGCGCCGTCTCCAGCATCTTCGGCGAATTGCCCGTCTGCTGGTAGGCGCCCATTAGATATTCCAGCGACTCTTCCTTCATCACGGTGTTCGGATACTGCGTGATGAATGCTTCCAGGCCGCTGATCTTGGCGGCCGGGTCCTTCTGCTCTACGGCGCCTACGTAAGCGTTATATTCGGCGGGATCTTTAATCTCTTTTTTCTGCTGAGCAGGCGCGGCGGCCGGCTGGGCCGGCGCCGCAGTTGGAGCTGCGCCTTGTGGCGTTGGAGTTGCTGCTGTCCCTTGCGACGGAGTAGCGGCTGGTGTGGCACCCTGTTGCGGCGCAGACTGCGCGGGCGCTGAATTTGGCTGCGACGCGGTTTGTGCGACGGCGGTAACTGCTGCTACCAGCAACATCGCGAGAACGATCTTCTTCATTCCTGTGGCTCCTTCACTCTTCGGGGAAGCTGGAGTTGACCTCGCGCCCTGGTCGACCCAATCCTGGTGTCGGGCTGGCACCATGAAGTACCTCTTAGCTCACACTTGCAGCGCACACATCGTCTAGTCTGGCTTACTGGTCTAGCTCACTTTGACGGGTCCCGAAACTCATGTGCCTATCGATAGCCCGCGGCTCAACATTATTCCGGTGAGCGGATTATAAGGATGTCGTCCGGCTAAGGCAAGCGCCTTGGCCGCTACATCCATTCCGTCAGTCCTAATCGGGGAAGCGCGCCCCATATGGACTCGCCCCAACCGATTTCTTGGATGCGAAATCGAGCCGCGACGCAAAATAAAATAACGCTGCAAGCGAAAACAACCGCATCAGTAGAATAGCGGGGTCATCCCGTTTAATTACTTTTGCCAGGAGTCATCCGCATTGACAACAATCGCATCCTCCACACAGCTGCCCCTGTCTGGTCAAGTCGCCGTCGTCACAGGCGCTGGAAGCGGCATCGGCCGAGCTATCTCCCTGCAACTTGCCGATCTCGGTGCGCACACAATTCTCTGCGGACGCTCACGCCCCGCCTTGGAAGGGACGGCCACTGCGATCGAGCAGAACCGTAGCCATCAAGGTCCGGAGAACAGTTCGGCGAAAAGCATCGTCATACCATGCGACGTCACCGATCTCGCTTCGGTCGAAGCCCTCGCCGAGCAAGTCGAGCGCACCTTCGATCGCCTCGACATTCTCGTGAACAACGCCGGAGTCGGCAGTTTCAATGGACCGCTCCATAAGCTCGCGCCCGAGAATTGGGACACACTGCTGAACACCAACCTGCGCGGCGTCTACTACTGCATTCGCGGCCTCGCGCCCCTGATGATTAAGACGCGTGGCGGACACATCATCAACATCTCCTCCCTCGCCGGCAAAAACGCCCTGCCCAACGGTGCCGCCTACGCCGCCTCGAAATGGGGATTAAACGGCCTGACCTACTCGGTGGCGGAGGAGTTGCGCGTCCATGGCATTCGCGTCTCTGTGATCTGCCCCGGCTCAACCCACACTGAATTCAGCCCGCATACCGGCATGAACACAGAGAAAATGCTGCAGGCCGCCGACGTAGCCCACATAGTAGCCATGCTAGTGACGCAAGCGCCGCAATCCTTCGCCAGCGAAGTGCTGCTGCGGCCGACGCAGAAACCGTAGGTGCAGCTGTCAGCCATCAGCGATCAGCTGTCAGTTAAGGCAATTTCTGCTGACCGATGAGCGCGGGCAGCGTTGAGCGACTTGCGATAACTAGCAATGAGTCAGGTCTACCTGAGTCGGAATCTCCTTGCACGATCTCAGGCTCGGGAGGTCCAGACCAACACTCAAAAGCTATTACCAGCGCAACACTCAAAAGCTATTTAAGGGAGCTTCTCCGGAGGGCGGTGGATTTTGTGAGATGGATTCTCATGACTAGTCCGACCACGGAATGTGGTCCCAACATGCATCGGGCAAGAGAGTCCGCTGCTTCCAACTGCCGCCCTCGAGGATTTGTTGGGTTGTAGTCTCCGAGAGGCGGAGGCTGCCATCATCTCCAAAGTCATAGGTGTTCTTGTAGCTGAGCTTGAAAACGAGCGATGGCCTCACGTCTTGCTCAGCCTCCTCTCGATTCTTGCGGTTTTTTGTTCCGCTGACCAGAATCGTGTACGAGATTACGATGTGGTAAGGCCACTTGACTGAGTTGGTTCTTAGAACATCGTAGTCAAGATTTGTCGGGGGTCCCCAAGTAGTCTTCGCCCAGCCATCCTTGCCGAATTTTGCAACGATCACCCGTGGCGGGCATTTCTCTAGCCCAGATACCAGCGCTTGGGCCATCGCTTTCGCGTCCGCGTCCCACGACCCGGTGATCTGGCCCATGCAGGTGATCTGGCCCACGCAGACGGACGCCATCAAGAGAGCAATTCTCATAGACAACACAATTTCAGACCGCGGCAGTGTAACAGTCTATGTAGGTTCCGTGACAGTTGGTGGTGAATCCCCAACAACATTCGTATGCACGTGCATATTCTTTTCCGTCCTGGAAGAACCGGATTACGTTTTTTCCTTTATGATCTCCCTTTGCTGCCGTAGTCGCTTCCGCAGTGAAGGATTTCCGGTTTCCAGTTGTCTGGTACGTCGCGGTCCGAAGCGCAAGGATGTGAGCGTAGGCTTGCGCAAAAGTCTCGCGATTGGTTACCGCCGCGGCATGTGGGCCTATATTCGGTTTGCCCAGCTCTGTGCGAAGCTCTCCGTTTTGCTGAGAGCTGACAGTTGAGAACTGCCTGCCTCAGTCCTTAAACAAATTGTCAAACGCGGCGCGCGCGTCATTTGGCCGCTGACTGGGCTTGCTCGAGGTTTCCTTCTCCACCATCACTCGAATGGAAAAAAACGAGCAATCGTTCTTCTTATCTTTAGGCGAGATTCGAGCCGGGATCGGCTGATTGCATTCGAAACGGCTGGAGGGATCGAAATGTTCGCACTGTTTGCAGGCGTGCAGCGCAAAGCCGCACTTCGGACACTCGCCGACGGGATTGGTTAGATTTTGCAGCAATGCTCCGCACTCGGCGCAGCGCGAGACGGTGCGCGTTCCGGGCATGTTGATGGGCCGCGGTCCAAAGGTATTTTCTTTTTTCGGCGCTGCGGATTTCTCAAAGTCTTTTTTCTTGCCACCACCAGAATCCTGATACCCGCGCTGCCGATACTTGCGGTCGGACAAAAAGTGCCTCCTCGAAACCGCATCATTCTCCGCCTTTGGCGCTTCGCGCACAAGGGTTTCTTTCGCACAGGTAGCAACCCTAGCCGTGAAAGCCTGCTCTAATCTGGTTCGGCAATCTGGGGCGCGGTGAATTGTCTTTCACATATCGCGGTGCTACCATCCGAAGTATTGAGAAGGAAGTATTGAGAAAGTTTGAGGAGGGTTGAGATGGCGGATAACGACAGTAACAGCTTTTTGTGGTTCCTTGCAGGGCTCGGAGTGGGAGCGGTGGTCGGAGTATTGTATGCTCCACGGGCGGGCGATGAGATGAGAGAGGTAATCCGGTCCAAGGCGCAGGAAGGCACCGAGAAGGCGCGCGAGCAGGTCCGCAAGGCCCGGGAACAGGCCAATGACTGGGTCGACCGCGGACGCGACGTGCTGAACCAGCAGAAAGAACAATTCCGCAGCGCTTATGAGGCCGGACGACAGGCCTATAACGAGACGACGACGGCAACGCCGGACCACGCCAAGAATATCTAGCGGCGATCTAAATTGGCAGGTTTGATGGGGGGCGCTTCGGTCGACACCCAACGTTCTTGAAATCGAAAGCGCCTCTCCGCCACTGTCTCAACGGCAGCAGGAGCAACTATGGATGACAATCTCCTAAGATATTTTATTTTTGTGACGGGATTTGCGGTGATATTGCAGGCACTAGTGATGGTGGCCCTCTACCTCGCCGTCAGCAAGAGCTCCGCGAAGATAGAAGCGCTCGCGACAGAAGTGCGCGCCAAGGCCTTGCCCGCAATTGATTCGGTGCAGAGTCTTGTGGTCGACCTGCGGCCCAAGATCGACACCATCTCGGTCAATGTTGCGGAATCGACCAATCTGGTGCGCAATCAACTGGCGCGCATCGACGCTACGCTCACCGATGCGCTCGATCGCACCCGCTTACAGGTGATTCGCGCCGACGAACTGCTGAATCGCACCATGGACAAAGTGGAAGACACGACCGAGATGGTGCATAAGACGGTGGTCTCTCCGCTGCGCCAGGTCAACGGCCTGATGACCGCAATCACCACCGGATTGGAAGTGTTTCTAGGACAGAAGCGCCGCCATCCAAAAAATGGCGGAAGCGGCGTGCCGCAAGACGAGATGTTTATCTAAAGATGTATGGACGGGGCTTAGCCCCGTCCAAGTTCAAACCTGCTTCGACTTGCCCCGAGTTATTCCTCTTCACCGCCCTGCACTTTTTCGCTCTTTACATCCGGAACGTAAATAGGGTGAATATTTTGTTCGGACGCAAGTTTCTGGAAGTTGGTGATATCCGCGTTCCTCACCTCATCCCAATGCGCGAGCAATACGTCGGTCTGCTTTTTCAGCTTGTCGAACTCCTGGTACTCGGCCTCAGTGGGAGCGGAATCGGCGAAGCCAGCGACACCCATGGACAGAAATGCGAGCTTCGCGTCGATACCTGGCGCGTAGGCCAAAGAATCTTCACTGGCGCTGATCTTGAAATTGATCAGCGGATCGCGAACCGCAATCAACTTCGCGTCCAGCGCACTCGCACCGTCAAACAACGCTTTCGACGAGTCGCTCGGCACGAGGCGTTTCTTCAGTCCATCTAATTGGTCACGAACGTCCTGAATCTGATTGACCGCGTCATACAGCCGATTCAACTGCTCGCGCACATCCATCTCCAGCTTGAACTGCTTTTCCAGATCGGCTTGCGATGTGGTGACGCGCGGATCGATCTTTACTTCAAAGGGAGCGGTTAGATTCTTGCCATTGGCGGTCAAACGCACCTGATAATTACCGGGCACCGCCAGTGGCCCTTTCGCTCCGTCGTTATACTCCCATAGAAAATAGTTGGGGACGCGATTCGCCTCGTCGTAACGCAGATCCCATACGAAGCGATTCAAACCATCCTCCGGCTTGATCTCCTTCTCGCGCTTTTTGTCGTCGGGGTCGAGCGGTTCGTCAAGCGGTTCAGATTTGTTGCTCGAGTAAGTGCGAACCACATTGCCCGTCGCATCCAGAATTTCAATCTTTACTTCCTGCTTCGTTTCCGGCTTCGGCGCCTGCTTGAGATAGAAATAAATTACCGCGCCATTCGGCGGATTCTTGCCGTCAAACGATAATTTTGCCGGAGCCTCTCCCGTATGCACGCGATAAGCAGTCGCAGGCTTGTATAGATGCACCTCCTCTGCTGCGACCGAATCGGCGAACTGCCGAAGCGGGGAGACATCGTCGAGGATCCAGAAAGCTCGCCCATGCGTCGCCAACACCAAATCATCATTCTTGATGACGAGGTCATGAACCGGCACCAGCGGCAGATTATTTTGCAGCGAGCGCCAATGGCCGCCGTCGTCAAATGAGACAAAGACGCCGCGCTCCGTTCCGGCATAGAGCAGGCCTTTCTTCTTCGGATCTTCACGCACAGCGCGCACAAAAGCGCCATCAGGAATGCCGGTGGTGATGCGAGTCCAGGTCGATCCGTAATTAGTAGTCTTGTAGATGCACGGCGCCAGATCGTCATTCTGATGGCGGTCGATGGCAACGTAGGCTGTGCCCGCATCGTGCGGAGACGCCTCGATCAAACTAATTCGGCTCCACTCGGCGAGATCTTTCGGCGTGACGTTCGACCAACTTTTGCCTTCATCACGCGTCACTTGAATCAAGCCGTCGTCGGTGCCCGCCCAGATCACGCCTTTCGCCACGGGCGACGGAGCGATTGAAAAAACCGTGTCGTAATACTCGGTGCCCGTGTCGTCAATCGTGATCGGTCCGCCCGACGGTTGCTGTTTCGACTTATCGTTGCGTGTCAGGTCGCCGCTGATTGCGTCCCAGTGCGTTCCGCCGTCAGAGGTTTTGAAAATGCGCTCGCCTCCGTAGTAAATGGTATTCGGATCAAACGGCGAGGTAACGATCGGCGCCGTCCACTGAAAGCGATGATCAAGCACCGCCGCGCCGCGCGCATCGGTGAGTTCGGGCCACACCGCAATGCTCTTGACCTGATTGGTGCGCCGGTCGAAGCGTGTGATGTTACCTTGATAATCGCCAGCATAGACGATGTTTGGGTCGGTTGGATTGGGCGCAATGTATCCCGCTTCCCCGCCCCCAACCGCATACCAATCAGGCGAGCCAATCGCGCCATCATCGCTGCGGCTGGCGATGGCGACCGTCGAATTATCCTGCTGCGAGCCGTAAACATAGTAGGGAGTCCGCGTGTCGGTGATCACATGATAGAACTGCGCCGTCGGCTGGTTGTCTTCGCGGGCCCATGACTTTCCGCCATCGAGGCTGACGGTGACGCCCCCGTCGTTCGAAGCGATCATTCGTTTTGTATTCTTTGGATCGATCCACAGACCGTGATTGTCACCGTGCGGCACTTTAACTTTATTGAAGTTGCGGCCACCGTCAGTGGACTTAAAAAATTCCACATCAGCCACGTAGACCGTATTCGCATCCTGCGGATCGGCGATCACGTGCATGTAGTACCACGCGCGCTGGACGAGTCCGTGACTGCCATTGACCAAATCCCAACTATCGCCACCGTCGTCAGACCGGTAAAGTCCGCCTTCCTTGGCCTCGATCAAAGCGTAAACACGATCGGAATTTGCGCCGACCGCCAAGCCGATGCGGCCGTACGGTCCCGCGGGAAGCCCGTGCTCATCGAGCTTTTTCCAGGTTGCGCCACCATCGTTCGAGCGATAGATACCACTGCCCGGGCCGCCGCTGGAGAGCGACCATGGCGTGCGGCGCGACTCCCACAGCGAGGCAAATAAAACGTTGGCGTTTTCGGGATCGAAGGCCACGTCGATCGCTCCCGTATTCTCATCTTTGAAGAGAACTTTGCCCCAGGTTTTTCCGCCATCGAGCGTGCGGAAAACGCCGCGCTCTGGATTCGGACCATAGGGGTGGCCGAGCGCGGCGATGAAAACGATATCGGGATTGCGCGGATTCACAATCACCTTGCCAATCGCACGCGAATCTTTCAGGCCGACATTCTTCCACGTCTTGCCCGCGTCGACGGACTTCCAGACGCCATCACCTTGGCCAATATTTCCGCGGATGCAAGCTTCGCCGGTGCCCGCATAAACTACATTGGGATCGGACGCTGCGACGGCTATGCTGCCGATCGACGGCGATCCCGCTTTGTCGAATGACGGCGACCAGGTATTCGCTCCATCCGTCGATTTCCAGACGCCGCCGCCGGTGGCGCCGAAATAATAAGTGCTCGGATCGCCAGGGATTCCCGCCGCGGTTAGAGAGCGCCCACCACGAAATGGCCCGATGGAACGGTATTTCATGCCCCGGAAGAGCGGATCGCCCTCGTCGTCTTTGTCTTTATCTTTATCGGCGTCCTTGTCGTCACTCGCAGCGGACGCTTGACTGGCATTTTTTTGCGCCGCATCCGTCTTGCGAGATCCTTCTTTTTGTTGCGAGAAAGTCAGCGATGACGACAACAGAAGAAAACAAACTAGCAGGACGACGCGCGCACGCACTTTTTCAATCATCAATTCATGGCCCCTGGGGAAGAATTTGTATGGGATTCATGGTAATGCCAGAGGCGGCAACATACAAATTCCCGGAGTCCCTATTTTTAATTAGAACTGCTCGCCCGGGAGGATTCCGGCGCCCTTCTAAACCCTCACCACAGCGAGCGAGATCGCAACGGAAATTCGATTTCAGTGCGTACCATTGTAGTCACTACGCTGGCCACTTAAAGATGGTTTTATTTGTGCCGTTGCCGCCTAGAATGTTTCAAACATTTTAATGGCGTTTTGATTGAAACAGAACCAACCCAAAATGCAACGAGAGTTCACATCCAATGACGTGATCGCGCTGACCGGAATTACCGCACGTCAGCTGCAATGGTGGGATGAACGTGGAATTGTTACGCCCGCCCGCCAAGGACATCGCCGTATTTATAACTGGGACGATCTGCTTACCGTCGCGGTCATCTGCCAGTTGCGCCGGCGCGGCTTCTCGCTACAGCGCATGCGGAAGGTGATTCGATTTCTGCAGCAGGAATTTGGCACCAGCCTGGCGGCTACGGTCGGAGCGTCCTCCGAATATCACCTGCTTACCGATGGCACTCACCTTTATTTGCGCACGTCGGCGCGGCAAGTCGTCGATCTGTTGAAGAACTCGAGGCAGGCGATGTTCGATATATGCCTTAGCGACGAGGTACGGCGGGTTCGAGCGGAAGTGGAGTCCCGCAAAAAAGCTGCGGCTTCGGAAGGTGTGCAGTTCTTGCGGCGGCGGCCTAAGAGCGTAAACAGGGCGTAATCGAACCATGGGTCAGGGCGTAAATCGAGGCATAAACGAAAGGCGGGAGGCACATGATGATCGGCGAATTGAGCATTATCAATGAGTGGATTCCCGAGCAAATGGAACCCGGTACCGTGTTTGTGCTGGAGAACGCCGGCGAAGTCGGGGAACGGGAAGATCCTTATTGGGCGGTGCTTTCGTGCCCTTCCTGCGGGACGCTGGGTCTAATTACGCGCAAGCAGATGGCGGGCTTACTGCCGACAATCTGCGGGTCGGCGGTATGTTCGGCGCAGTTTTTTATCAAGGACGAAGAAATCACTCCGCGGAAGCCGTTCTAGGCGGCGCGGCGATCCGGCCGGCCACTGCCCATCTTACTGTCGCGCCTTCGCCAACTTCACCGGAATCTGCTCCACGATTTCAATGTCGAACCCTTCCAGTGCCGCGACCCTTCTTGGATGATTGGTCAGCAGCCGAATCCTCTTCAAATTCAAATCGGACAGAATCTGCGCCCCCAGGCCAATCTCGCGATGAATCTTTCTCTCACTTTCAGGCAGCGACGGCAGACGGCGCTCGCGATGAAAAGTCAGGAACGCTTGCTCGCCGATTTTTTCCGCAGTAAAGCCCTTGGAGGTCTGATGCAAATAGATCAGCGCTCCGCGATCTTCCTCGGCAATTGCTTTTAGAGAAGCCTCCAGCGTCTGGTGGCAGTCGCACCCGGTCGCTCCAAAGACGTCGCCCAGCAGGCAATGCGCGTGCATGCGGACCAGGACCGGCTCCGACGAATCAGTAATATCGCCGCGGATGAGCGCCATATGCGACTCGCCGCCTTCCACTTCACTCTCATACGCGATCAGGCGAAATTCTCCGTGCTTGGTCTCCACCAGCGACTCGCCCACGCGATGCACATAGCGCTCGTGCTGCATGCGATAGCGGATCAACTCGGCCACGGTCAGCATCTTCATTTCGTGGATGCGGCAGAATTCGATCAGGTCGGGCACGCGCGCCATGGTGCCGTCGTCCTTCATGATCTCGCAGATGATGCCAGCCGGAACCATGCCCGCCAGCCTCGCCAAGTCGACAGAAGCTTCGGTCTGGCCGGCGCGGACCAGCACTCCACCCTTGCGCGCACGCAGCGGGAACATGTGGCCGGGGCGAGCAAGATCGGACGGGCGCGTTGCCGGATCGATGGCCACCTTAATCGTGTGGGCTCGGTCATGGGCGGAGATGCCAGTGGTCACGCCGATACGAGCGTCGATCGCCTCGCAAAAAGCCGTCCCATATTGCGAGGTGTTTTCGCTGGTCATGGGACCGATGCGGAGATGCTCCAGTCGCTCCTCGGTCATGGCGAGGCAGACCAGCCCACGGCCGAACTTCGCCATGAAGTTGATGGCCTCGGGAGTGACTTTTTCGGCGGCCAGGGTGAGGTCGCCTTCGTTCTCGCGGTCTTCATCGTCGACGACTACGATCATGCGGCCGGCGCGGATTTCTTCGATGGCGGTGGGGACGTCGGCGAATGGCGAGTTAGGTGTCATGGACGACAGTTCTCTCCGGTGCTGAATTTCAACGCTAAGAGACAAGTCCAACGCGGTGCACCATCTAAGTGTAACTGAGTAGCGCAAATAGAAAAGGGCCGCCAGAGGCGACCCTTCCCGTAGAGCAGTTCCCCGAGATTACAGGGTGGACTCAATCTCAAAGCCCCAGGCCTCAAGCAATGGCTCGGGGATGTACTTGGAATTCTTGTTGCGGCGCGCCCACTCTCGCAGGCGGGTAGACCGCAGATATTGGTCAGGGGAGAGCTTGTATTCATGCACGACCTGTTCAAACTCCGTGACCGTGGGGATGACAGGCCCGATCGGCTCAGGCTTGCCCCAGTTCGGGTTTCCTCGTCGCTTTGCCATCAAAATATACCCTCAATTGGAATAAGGACTTACACCTAGTTAAGCCACTATATCGTTTGATTCCAAGGAGGGTGAAGGGGATTCACGCGTAACTAAGAAAACCAGCACCACAGACTCTAGCCCCTCGGCCTCTATGGAAGCTACTAATAATAATAGGTTTCTTTGCTAAAGTCAACAAGAAAGTTCGACGTCGAACCACCTTTCTAATATCCCCTTTGCGCACAGTCACTTGCAGGGCAGCGCGAAAGGTTGTCCCTCGGTCCCTCCAAATATGAATAAATGGATAAGTCCTATGACCTGATGGAGCCTCAAGCATATGACCCCAGCAGAAGGCATGCACAATGTGGCGGCCCGAAAAGCCGAGTTCCATTCCGGCAGCAAATCCTCTAGGTGACTGCAGTAACCATCGGACCGGGCCATTGCGTTGACCGCAGAATTGCCTAGACTTAGAGTGAAAACAAGGCCTGTTCTACGGCGCCAGGGACTGAAGAATCTTCCTCAATCCCATGCCCAAAGCCACAGGGGGACAGCCGCCACCCTTCCGACTCGGAAAGGTTCACAACGGCGAACCTAGCACAGACTTGGATCATGCCCCGCATAGGGCGCACTGTTGAGATTCTCAGCAGACTGGCAAGTCGTGAACCGACTCTCGCGATTTGCACGGTGAGTGGGAACGGCTGTGATCTAAACCTTGGTGATTTGAACTCGTGATTTGAACGATGAATTTGAAGGCCTTACTACTGAGCTCCGACGACAAAACCGTGCGCGTGCTGCGCCGGGTTTTGAGCGATCTGGAAATTGATATTGAGCACTGCGCCGCCCCCGACGAGGCCATGCGTCGCATCACCCGCCAGCGCTTTGAGGCGATCATCGTCGACGGCGCGGATGCGGAGGAGGCGATGAACGTGTTCCGGGGGGCGAAGGCTAGCCCTGTGAACAAGCAAGCATTGGCCATTGTGCTGGTCGAGTCCGAGGTCGGCCTGAAGGGCGGCTTTGGGATGGGAGCGCATTTCGTCCTGCACAAGCCGCTGGCTGTCGAGCGGGCGAAATCGAGTTTTCGGGCAGTGCGCGCTCTGATGAAGCGCGAGCGGCGCTCACAGTTGCGGATTCCGGTTCAGATCCCCGTCGAATCCTACGGAAAATCTTTATATACGGCGACGACCATCGATCTCTGCGAAGGCGGGATGGCGATTAAATTCTCCGGCCCCGTTCCCAAAGAGAGCACCCTGCGCTTTTGGCTGCAATTGCCGGGCCTGCCCCAGAAGCTCGATATTTACGGAGAATTGGCCTGGGAAGGGAGCGGCGAACAAGCTGGGGTCCGCTTTAAAGATGCCACCGACGACCAGCGAAACACCCTTCGACAATGGCTCAACAGCGAGCTTTCGGAGCCCGATCGGGATGACCCACCGGTCAATTGCCGGCTTACCGATCTTAGTCTGGGCGGTTGCTATCTTACGACCAATTCACCTTTTCCGCGCGCTACGCGCGTCACCCTTTCGACCAAAGTGGCGGGCGTCGAGATACGGGCTGAAGGCGTGGTGCTGGTGGCGCATCCGGAATTTGGAATGGGAGTCGAATTCTCCCAGATCACCGAGGAGCAACGGAATCGAGTGCGCCGCATGATCGCTACCCTGCGCGCTGTCGGAGGTAAATCTCCAGAGGTGCGCGTCGTACCAGATGGCATGGATCGATCGTCTCCCGGCGATAGCGCGGGTTCAAGCCAAGTTGCCGTAACCCGCTCCCCACTCGCGCCTGACGCCGAGCCCGCCTCGTCGGATCAGGCAGGAGCGCCAGGAGTCGCGCGCAGCGAAGATGCGCTGGTCTATCTGTTCCGGCATAAGTTCCAAATACCCGTCGATAGTTTTCTGGAACAGATGCGCGAACAGCGCCAGTCGGTCGATTCGCTCTCCCGCTGATGAGTCTCCTTGTTCTTCCTTCGCGTACAGTCATCCCCTTGGCGCTAACCGGTATCCCATAACGCTCCCAACCCAGCGCTCAGCGCAAGCGGAACTAGATTTGCAGCGAACTCTGCTAGAATGCCCAGATTCTGAGTCCGGGGACCATTCATGCGCCAATCGCCTTTAATTCTTCTTGCTCTGCTTCTGACGGGAGCAGCTTCGTTCTCATCATCCTCTTCATCCTCTTCCCCCTCTGCTTCGCCCCAGGCGAACACGCGAGACGCCGAGCTAAAGAATGCATTCCGACGTCCCCCCAAGAATGGTTGGACATTCGTTCATCTCGAGGGCACACCCCACGAAATCGGATTTCAGAACGGTTATCTGCTAGCCCCCGAGATCGAAGACACGCTTAAAGTGACGATCCTCGAAGTGACGCACGACAACAAAAAAGACTGGCAATTTTTCCGCGATGCGGCGCAGAACATGATGTGGCCGCACATCGAGCAGGAGTATCGCGACGAGATGCAAGGCATCGTCGATGGACTCACCGCTCACGGCACCAGTACGAAGTTTGATCTTTGGGATGTCGTCGCTCTAAATGCCGCGGAAGAGTGGGAATACTACGTCAAGGAATACGACGAGGCCCATGGAAACAAATCGACGGCCTCGGCGCAGGTGGCCGAGCATTGCAGCGCCTTCGTGGCGACGGGCAGCTATACCAAGGACGGCAAAGTCGTAATCGCCCACAATGATTGGACGCAGTATCTAGACGGCGAGCGCTGGACCATCATCTACGACATCGTCCCGGCCAGGGGCAAACGCCTGCTCATGGACGGTCTGCCGGGGATCATCCACAGCGCCGACGATTTCGTGATGAACTCAGCCGGCATCGTCATTACGGAAACCACGATTGGCCATTTCTCGGGATACGCCGAGACCGCCATTCCCGAATTTGTGCGGGCGCGCAAGGCGGCGCAATATTCGACTTCGATCGATGATTTCACCCGCATTATGAAAGACGGCAATAACGGAGGCTACGCCAATACTTGGCTGGTCGCCGACACCGGCAAGAATGAAATCGGACGCCTCGAACTGGGGCTTAAGAACGTCACCCTGGAGCGCAAAAGCGACGGCTATTTTGTCGGCTCGAATTTCCCGATAAACGAAAAACTGATTCGCGAAGAGACCGACTTCGATCCTCACGACATGAGCGAGAGCTCCAATGCCCGCCATCTGCGCTGGGATCAGCTCATGGCCGAAAATAAGGGCAAAATCGACGTGGCGGCGGCCGAGCGCTTTCTAGCCGACCATTTCGATACCTATGAGAATAAAGAGGATGCGGACGAACGCACCCTCGACGGCCACATCGACCTTTCACCGCGCGGCGATGGCACCTGGCAGCCCCCCTTCGGCATGGCCGGCACGGTACAGAATAAAGTCGCCGACTCGCACATGGTCGCCGAGATGAGCCTAGCCGCTGCGGCCGGTCACGCCTGTGGCATGGATTTCAAGGCCGCAGACCATCTGCGCGCCCACCCCGAGTTTGCGTGGCAGAGCGGGTTGCAGCGTGATATGAAGGCAGGCGCATGGACGACCTTTAGTGTCGCCCAGCCCTAAATACATTGTGACGGAGAGCGAGACTTCGGATACAGTAAATCTCAGAAACAGTAGATCTCAGAGACAGTAGATCAATGTTTACGCCTCATCCCAACCTGAGCGATGCAGTGAATCGGAATATCGTCCAGTCCGAGATTGAGGGCGGTGTGTTTCTGGAAACTCTGGCGCCGGACACCGTGCTGCAGATTCGCACGCAGCATCACCACTACACAGCACACTTCTTAGGCGAAGGTGCGGCGATGATTTCCGGCCACCCGCAATATTGTCCGCAGCCGGTTCAGGTTACGATTGCCGGCTCAACCTGGGGCGGGTCGATGCTGAAGCTGCGTTTCATCGGTCGCGGCATGCATCTTGAATTTCACCACCCCGATTACAGCCGCCCAATTATTACCTCTCCGATTCAGGAGATATGGGAGCCTGTCGAAGCTGCGCCCGATGACTGCGCCGAAATCGAACGCTGCCACGATCGCTGCAGCGACAAGTACCATTGACTCGCTCTATCGATTCCGTCGCACCTGTCACATGGTCCGTTTTATCCCGCCTTCCGGCGCAAACCATTTGAATTTCAGACTTCGTTCACGGCGGCTCTCTTCCTCGAGATGCCGCGACCGTGCCTTCAGCAAATCGCTGAGCGACACCAATCCTAGAAACTTTCTTGTCCCACGCTCCACGACCGGCATCCGGGTACAACTTTTTTCGACCATGCGATAGACAACGATGCGGAGCGGTTCGTCCGGATGTGCTTCGACCATGCTCCCGCGAACTAGATCGCCGAGCGGCCGGTCGAGGGCGTCATTACCATTCTGTTCCATGCGCCGGTTGAGATCCCCGCGCGTTACGACTCCGACCAGGCGTCCCTCAGCATCAACGACAGGTAACAGGCGCTGCTCCTGCCGGTGATCCACGCGCAACGAGTTCCATATTTCGCCAAGCGTACTCGCGGCCGGCAATACGGCAACCTTGGTGCGCATGACCTCGCGCACAAATAGGATTTCCAGCGGATCGACGGCATACTCGCGGCTGAGATGATAGCCGCGCCGCGCAACTTTCTCGGTCAAGATTGACCGCTTCAGCGTCAAGACCGTGAAACCGTGTGCGATGACGCTACCCACCAGCAAGGGCAAAAACACGTTGGCGTCGTGCGTCAGCTCAAAAGCAAAAACAATGCTGGTGAAGGGAGAGCGCATCGTGCCGCCAAGAATTGCGCCCATGCTGATCAGCGGCCAGAAGCCGGCCCCTTCATAGGGAAGAAACATGGCCTCGAGGCCGCCGAGCGCGCCGCCCATCATTAGCAGCGGGGCGAGAACGCCGCCCGATGTGCCGGAGCCGAGCGATACCGCCCAGATAAACCATTTGACTAGCAGCACCCCGAGAATCACTTTTGTGGTGACGCTTCCCTGCAGTAATGCGCCAATCGTGTCGTAACCGACTCCCAATGCTTGCGGGAAGACCAGACCTCCCAAGCCGATGGCCAGGCCGCCTATCGCCGGCCACCACATCCAGTGGATTTTCAGCCGCTGGAAAGCATCCTCGGCCGCGTACACCGATACTGTGAGCAGCGCCGACAGGATCCCCGCCAGAAGACCCACGAGACCGCAGCCCAGCAGGCCTTTTGGTCCTATGAATAATGGATGATCGGGCACAGGAAACAGTGGCCCGAACCCCAGGATATACCTACGTACCACCGCGGCCATCGCACTCGCCAACGCCACTGGAATCAGACTGCGCGGTTTCCATTCGAAAAGTAGCAACTCGACGGCCAGCAGCACCGCGGCCACTGGCGCCGCGAAGGTTGCGGACATTCCTCCCGCCGCGCCCGCCACGAGAAGGGTCTTGCGCTCGGCGCTCGTGAGATGGAACAACTGGGCAATCAGCGAACCGACCGCGCCTCCGGTCATGATGATCGGACCCTCGGCTCCGAACGGTCCTCCGGAACCAATCGAGATTGCCGCCGAGAGTGGTTTGAGAAGCGCGACTTTCGGTTCAATACGACTGCCGTTTAGCAGAATCGACTCGATCGCCTCGGGGATGCCGTGACCTCGTATGCGCTCGGAACCGTAGCGCGCCATGACGCCGACGACCAGCGCCCCGCCGATTGGGATGAAGAGGCTGTAGACGCCAAGATGATTGCCGGCAGGCGAAACCAGCGCTGTATTCCACCGGCCAAAATAGAACAGGTTGGTAAATAAGCCAATCAACCGGAGCAAGGCGAGCGCGACAAACGCGCAGACTGCGCCGATCATGATTGCTAGCAATGATATGGGAATCACTCGCCACGTGGTTGTGAAGTCTCCCAATTCGTCATTGCGATTGGGGCGCAGTTTGCCTTCAGCTGCGGCGTTATTTTGGAATTCTGCTTTCACAACAATATTATATCGTATTACGATATACTTTTTGCATGAAACCGTCTGTTACTCAGGCTGACTACCAATCGTTGGCAGAGCTGCGCTATCAAATCCGCCGCTTTCTTCATTTCAGCGAGCAAGCTGCGCACGAGGCCGGCATCGAGCCGCACCAGCATCAGCTCATGCTCGCTTTGAAGGGACTGCCGGTAGGAACGCGACCCCGAATAAGAGAATTAGCCGATCGCCTTCAGATTCAACATCACAGTACAGTTGAGTTGGTGAACCGGCTCGCTGCCGGCGGCTATGTCCGCCGCCATCGTATGAAGGAGGATCGCCGTGAGGTATCGCTTTCCTTAACGAAGAAAGGCGAAAAAATATTGCGCGAGCTTTCCTTGCACCATCAGGAAGAACTTAGGCTGCGCGGCCCCGCTCTCATCGCAGCCTTGCTGCGCGCAATCAGCAGGAGCAAGAACCCAAGCGGAGCCGAGCCGCGGCCAGCAGAGGTTCGCGATCTGAAAAAGTAAGCAAGACTTAAACGCGAGAAGGTTCGCCAGGTTCGCTTAGAGCACCGCTGACATGCTAGTTCCGGCCGCCGCAAACACATCCGCCGCTTCCGTCTCGGCGATGGGAATAAAGGCCTGCAACACGTCGGTGTCAAATTGAGTTCCACTGCTGCGGATCAAGCGAGCGATTGCTTCCGAATGTGGAAGGCCCTGGCGATAGCAGCGATTCGAAACCATTGCGTCGAACGCGTCGATGACGCAAATGATTCGCGATACGAGTGGAATGTCGCTGCCTTTGAGTCTCGCCGGATACCCCGTTCCGTCGATGCTCTCATGATGATGTAAAGCATAGAGGCTCGCCTCTTCGAGCCCGGGAAATAGACGCAAAATCGACCAACTATATTCCGGATGTCGATTAATAAGGGCGCGTTCTTCGAGCGTCAGCGGCCCCGCTTTTTTCAGAATGTCGTCGGGCACGCCAATCTTTCCGACGTCATGCAGCAGCGCCGCGACTTCGACCTGGTAGAGCCGATCTTCCGGCATCTCCATCTTGCGAGCCACGCGCAACGCCCATTCCGCCAGGCGCGTGCTGTGCACGCCCGTGTTGATGTCTTTCAGGTCGAGCATCTGGTTAAAAGCGCAAACCAGAGAGTTGCGAAAAGCAAGCTGCTGTTCCTCCAGTTCCTTGACGCGAAGCATAAGCGATGAAACGTCGACAATCGGGTTGAGAGTATCCGCCATAGCGTTCGTCAACTCGCTCGGGTTCGCCTCTACAACAGGTTGCATGCCTGAAGCGCCTGATAAGTGTCCAGCCGTCCGAATCCGAGATTCAAATTACCGATGTAGTCAGCGTTCGCTAAGCCCATCGGAACCATCCAACTCGGGCAGTTACCGTTAGACCCCATCATGAGAGCGGCTGTCCCCGCTACGAATGGAGTGCTGAATGACGTTCCCCATCCCGCGGCCCACGTACCCCAGGGATAAGTCGTCATAACTCCTTCGCCAGGCGCGGCCATCCACACCGGCGGCACGCCGTAATTCGTAAATGTAGACTGGACATCCGTGTTAGAAGTCGACGCAACGTCGATAACTCCAGGAAGTCCGCCCGGATACACCATCGTATCCTCGCCGCTGTTCCCAGCCGACGCGACAGTGATTACTCCCTTACTGTTGGAATACTTGATTGCAGTCGCGAGTTCTGGCGAGTAACTCGGATAATCGAAGCTCATGCTCATCACATTGGCGCCATGGCTTACCGCGTAATAGATAGCGCGTAAAATGTCGGAATCATAAGCATTGCCATTCGCAGAAAACGCTTTGAGCGGCATGATCTTTGCCTGGGGCGCAACCAGATGCACGATGCCTGCAGTCATGGTGCCGTGTCCAAAGTCTGTATAGGAGCCGCCATCGAGCACAGCCACCGTGCGCTGGTCCAACACCGCAACCGTACGCTGGCTGAGGGTTGCACTCTGCGCCTGGCTCAGATTGGGGTCAGCCTGAACGTCATTCATCTCTGAACCGCCGCTGACATTGCGCGTGAAGTCGTAGCCGTCGACCAAGACGCTTTGCAGCACCCGATTCGTCGGATCGACGCCGGTATCGATCACCGCAACAGTCGCTCCCGCACCCGTCACGTTGAATGCCGATTGGGTTTGTGCCGTGCGCACTAATTCATTTCCCGGCTGCGCCAGATAACCATGCCAGACGGACGCGCCGTAATAAGGCGTTGGCGTTTCATCCGACAAGTAATTGGGATCGTTGCTGGCATATGCCGGCACGGTCGTGACAACTTGATCGACTTCGACATCTAAGATACCGAGGTCAAGGTTGAGTTTGAGAAGCTCGGTCACTGGATTCAGAATCGCGGGGAAGGTCACGAGGAATAACTCGCCGTTGGGATCACCGAGACCGTTTACGACCTTGCAGCCCACCAGAAGGCAGGTCAGGTTGAGAGCGGGCAAGCCCAGCGAATCGCGCACGATCAGGCGAGTTTGTGCCTCCGCGGAGGGCGCGCAGATCGCAGTAACTACCAGTAAGAGCAGGCTGGCTACAATGCCCGCGCGACGAACATGCAAATACGACTTGAATTCACTCGTGTTTTTCCCCATTTGGACTCCGTCCCCAATTGCAAGTGTAGAGTGCGATCCTAATAGCTGCCACTTACAGCGGTACTCTCTCGGCAGTAACCTATTGTGATGTCTTTAGTAAGTCATAAATAGTTACCTTTATCTTGGGTTGCTCAGTGGAATCCGCACTGTGTTGCGCCCCGCTGATTTCACCGAAAGCCAAAGATGCTCTTTCGCCTCGAATTCCAGGTAAAACTCTCCTAGGCTTGTGACCGGAGCGATTCCGACCAGTTGTTTGTGCTCTGTCGACAACTCAACGGTTGCATTGTCCTGCAAGGCTTGCGCGGTTGTTTTGTCAAATACCTGCCCAACTATATGCACCGCCTCCGATTGGGCGCGGCGTCCGAAATGCAAATCGACCGTCAGCCCTTCCGCCTCATAGATGACCTGCCAAACTCTCAGTGCGCCGCTGCGGACTCCCGCGGGAAGCGGCTGCGCAAAGCCGTCAAACACCAGTTTGGCGAGCGTCCATTTGCTAGGCTGTTCCGCAAAGTGGGTAGCAAAACCTAATTTCACAAGACGAACCAGATTGTCCGGTGGCGTGTAACTCTCATCGTTAGTGGCGAGTCTGCCTACGCGGCTCCATACGTCATGGGCGGCTTTGCATTTCGAACAACCGCGGGCGAGATGTGCCTTGATATCTTCGCCCTGTTCGGGCCGATTGACGCCCCTAACCAAATCAATCCAGGATTGTTCTGAGAAATGCATTTGTCGTCCTATCTACTCGGGGGATTCGAAACCAGACACAACTCACTTAGCTGGCTCTCGTCTCTGATACAAAAGGGATTCGATCAGCGCAATAAATACAATTCAAGCGAAAAATACTTAGTAACTCGTTACCCTTTTCCTATCAACAGGAAAGGGGCCCAATGATAGGGGTGTGGATGGCGCTCACGCAGGCTTACGCAGGCACCTTGCATCGCCTCCGCCTTAGAAAGCCCGGTTTGAAGGCGACTATAGAATTCGATCATGAATTCCTTTGTGCTGTCGTCGTGCACGTCCCACAGGCTGAGAACGAGCGACCGGGCTCCCGCCTGTAAGAGGCGGCGGACCAAGCCCATCAGTTCATCGCCCGGTGTAACTACATTTAATCCGGTGGCGCACCCGCTTAACACAATCATGTCCACCGGCAGTTGCAGATGAGCCATATCGTAGAGGCTCAGATGCGAGGTCCCCAGGCGGATCGACGAAAACATAGGGTTATCCTGGCGAAAGTATCCGTGGGTCGCGATGTGTATTGACTTACTTTGCGGCCCATAAGTGCGCAGCACAGTTTCGGTCGCATCCTCGCCGACAAAAAGTCTAGAGTTGGGCAACATTATCGCGAGGGAATTAACTTCCGCGCTGATCGCCGGCGTCCGGGCATCCGGGACTCCTAGGATTAAAGAATCACCCGCCGTGTTGGCTTCGGTGGTTTGGCAATGCGCGTAAATACTGGCGCTTGGAGCATACGAAATAACGAAGCGATCGACTAAGTATGATTGACCGTCGTGCAAGGCATGGAACGGAACATAGTGAAGCAGTCCGTGCTGCACGAACACTAAGTGCCGCGCATCGAGTAAGTGACGGATAGGAGCGACTAACTCCTGATAGAGGCTCTTTAGATGCGCTTCCGTCGATGCCAGCAGCGCACGGTTGAAGGTGGCTACGTACTGCGGATCGAGGCGAAATTTATCGATTTGAAACTGCAGCAACTGCAGCAGCTTGTGGATGCGCGACTGCACCGTTACAGGACAGATATGGAGTTTGTCACGGGTCACGACGCAGGCGAGATTGCGCCCGTGCGTACAGAAATATTCAATTAATGCCGTATCGGCGGGAAGCACCGCCCGGATCTCGTCCAGTGACATGCTGGTTGGAACTTGCAGGCCGGCTTCATTTGCTTCCGCAACGGTCGCCTCTTTCATCGCGCGCATCAAGTCGCTCTCGCGCGATCGAGCTTGTTGTTCGAGGTGCTGCACACGCTCTTGCGAACGCTCTTCAGGCTGCAGTTGTTCGCGCTCGATCAAATTGTAATACCAGTTCAGCTCTTCGCGAAGGTTGCGAATCGAGCGCACAAGTTCGCTTTGTCCAGGATCGGCGCCGCTTGCAACGTGCACTGGCTGATTCAGAAGATCGATTAGTGTCCGCGATTTGGCTTGCTCGATGTAAGCGAACGCCTCTTCGAAACTGTCCTGGCGGCGCAAGCAAATATCGACCAGGCTTTCATAAACCTCCAATTTGTTTTCGAAGAAGGCTATCTTCAACTCTTCTCCGCGCAGGCTGCTGCGCAAGCGTTCGACGGCGGCGCGCGCTCTGCAGTATGACTCGTAGGCCGCGTCCTCGTTTCCATTTGCGCGTTCCACTTCGCCCAGCAGAAATTCTGCTTGATACAGCAGAGTCGGCGAGTCCAGATTCTTCAGGGTTTCCAGGGCGGCGAGACAGTGCTGTTTTGCCAAGCCGTTATCCGCCAGACGCATTGCGATGCGCGCCAATAGGAGCTCAGCCAATACAGCTTTCCCGCGTAACGACGACGTTCGGAAGAATGTGTGCGCCGATACGCAAAGCCGCCGCGCCTCAAACAGGCGCCCCTCGGTAAAAAGTACAAGCGCCTCATACAGGTCGAGAAGCGAAGGCCACACCTGATTCTGGTCGCGAACAAACATTTCTTTTGCTTGCGCAAACAGCTTGACCGCTTCAAACGCCTGTCCCTGGCGGCTAGCGGCGATGGCGGCAAAGCCCAACGCCTTCGCCGCTTCATAACCAAAGCCGAGATTCTGGAACGCTTCATTCGCGGCGCGTCCAAGTTCACCGGCCTCGGCGCTAAGATTGAGTTCTAGATAAATTTCAGAAAGATCAAGATTGCAGAGCGCAGCCTGATAGGCATCGTTTGCTTTTGTCGCGCTGGCCGACGCATCTCGAAGCATTTGAATCGAGCGCCCGTATTCGCCGCGCAAGAAATATAAATAGGCGATGTTGTAGTCGGCATAAGCGACCAGAATCGGCATGTTCTTCTGCTCGCAATGCCGCCGCGCCACTTGGTGCAGTTCCAGTGCCTTGGGAAAATCGTTGAGGCTGATGTGGCAAAGCGAAAGGTTGCTGAGAACGGCCGCCAACCCCTCGGCATCGTCATGCGCCAGCATCTGCTCATACGCGCGCTCGTAAAATGCCAGCGCTTCACTGAAGCGATCTTGCCGATGATAGATATTTCCAATATTGATTTCGACGCGAGCCAATCGGCGCGTGTTCCCCTGTTGACGGAAAATCGCGCCAGCTCGTTCACCGGCGGCGAGCGCCTGATCGTAACGTCCGAGTAGCAACAGCGGTTGGATTGATCCGCTCAAAGTTCGCGCCAGTTCGGTCTCTTCACCGGTTTGCTGGAATAGAGCTATGGCCTGCTCGTGAAAACGAACTGCCTCCACATGCTCGTCAAGCGCGTAGAGGGCATTCGCCTTCGCGCGGAAACTTCGAGCGATAAGGCTCGAATTTGCCAGAGTCTGCGCCACATCCAGAGCTGCATCCGCTATTCGCCGGGCGTTCTTGGTGTCGATGCGAACTTCCAGCCACACTTTTTCCGTGAGGGTATTTACGATTTCGTCCCAGGCAATGGCGGGGTTTTGCTTGACCAGATCCACGCGCGCCGCCGTTTCGTCGAGCGCGAGCAGGCGTTCGATCATGCCGTCGGCTTCAGTTTGTTGAGCGGCCTGAACACTCATTAGAAGAAGCCCCGCTTTTCCAGTTGTTTCTTGAGATAGGCCAGGCAACGGCCGCGGATCGCGCCGATCGACCCTGTGGCCATCCCCAACTCCTCGGCAACATCTTCGTAAGGCCGCGGTGGAAATTCAAAAAAAAGCAGGCGCACCATACGCTCGCACTTTTCCGGCAGTTGAGAGATAGCATCTCGTAAAACCTGTTCCTGCTCGAGTTGCAGCATCAGGTGGCCGGGCAGATCGTTCGCGCTAGAGGCAGGAAGCTGGCTTTCGCCGTCCGCATCCTCCGGAAGTTCAACCAACCTTGCAGCAGTTCGCTGGTGACGAAAACACGTGTGATAACAAGTCTGCATCAGCCACTTCGGCAAGGCGCGGTGTTCACGAAGACGCGGCAACTCCGAGAGCAAGTCGACACACACAGACTGAAAAATGTCGCCCGCATCCTGATGCATGCCGAGCTTGATCGGAATGGAATAGATAAGGTTCTTATACTTATCGATCAGGACTGACCAAGCCTCTTGATCGCCTTGCAGGCAGCGGCCGATCAGCTTCTCGTCTGAGGCTTGGGCCAGCGCAGAACGGGGCGAAGACGACCCAGCCCGCGAAGATTGATCGGGATTCTCCTTTTGCCTGCCTGTGGCGGCTTCGGTCATCGCACTCCCGCGTTCTCCATCAATGGCCCGCGAACATAAAGTTCGTCCGCATTCCACAACGTGTAAGGATCGAGCACCGCAGGATGGAAGTTGCCGACGCGCGAATTCGCGCCCGCAAGAATGTTGGGCGTTCCCAAAAATATGAAGGGGAGATTGTCGGCAATCAATTGCTGCGCGCGATCATAGAACTGTTTGCGCTTCGCATAATCGAGCGTGACCATCTGTTGCTGCATCAGTTGATCGAGTTCGCGCTCCCAGCCCGTTGTGGGCTGCGTTTCGCCCATGTGCCACAAGTGCGACGTGCCGTTGAAGGTCCATACGTTCATCTCGGGATTTGGATCGGCATCGCCGCCGCCGAGTCCCATAATCGCCGCGTCATAGTCAAAACTCTGAAATACGCGGTCGATCATGGCGCGAAATTCCAACGGAACCACATGCACCTGCATGCCGAGGCGCGAAAGATCGTCCTGTAGCAGCGTCGCCATTTTCATGCGCTGGCTGTTCGACGAACTCGTTATGATCGAGAATTCGACAGGCCGCCCGGTTGAATCGTGTAACTGCCCGGTTGCATTCCACGAATACCCGGCTGATTTCAGCAACTGGCGCGCGGTTTCGACCGACTGCGATGGATGCGGGAGAGCCTGATTGACCCACAACTTATTTCCCGGGCCGACATTGCCCCACAAAGCCGCGCCGCGCGATCCATAGACGAGTCGCACGATAGACTGGCGATCGACCGCGACGTTAATCGCCTGTCGAAATTTGAGATCGCGGAACCATGCCTGCTTAACAGCAACTTCATCCAGCTTCTTGCCGCCAAGATCGTTCAGATTGAACAACAGAAAGTTGTATTCGAGACCTGGCCCCATATCCGCTAACTGCGATCCCGTGCGTGATTGCTCGTGCGCAAGCAAGTTATAGTTTTCCGAACTGAGGCGGCTGACGATGTCGGTCTCGCCCGCCTCAAAGCGCATTACTTGCGCGTCTTCCGTGCCCACAAACAGAAAGACCAGTTCGTCCAGGTAAGGCAGTCGCTGATTCTCGCGATCCACTTTCCAGTAATAAGGATTGCGTTCGAGAACGACGCGCTGCCCAGGCACATATTGCTTGAGCCGGAACGGCCCCAATCCTGCAATTTCGGCGGCGGATACGTTCAACGGCCATGCTTGCGCGAAATGCCCTTCGTGGTAAGGCTTTTCGAGCAGATGTTTCGGAAGAATCGCTAGTCCGTCGAATAATCTTTCGGCAGCCGCGTAGGGACGCGGCAACACGAAGCGCACTGTGTATTGATCGAGTTTGGTAACTGCGATGGGCTTGCCGTCGATGATCAGCAGGTCCCGCTGCGGTGAGTCGACCGCCGCATCCATGTAAACGTTGAACGAGAAAATTACATCGTCGGCATCGAAAGGATAGCCGTCGGAGAAGCGGACTCCCTTGCGGAGTTGGAGAGTAAACGTGCGGCCGTCGGCAGATATGTTCCACGACTTCGCCAGCGCCGGCTCCGTCAGTTGCGACGCCCGGTTGATCTCGATGAGATCGCCCATCAGCCGCCCGATGACCTCGCGTGAAACTGCATCCGTGGCCGTAACGGGGTTGAGCGTCTTTGGCTCGGAGCGTTGACCGATGGTCAGATGCCCGCCATAGCGGCCGCTGACGTCGGCCAAGCGCGCAAGTTCTTCGCCCGGTTTCGCCGCTTCAGGAGCGGGCGCCGCGGCAAAGCATAGGCCGCTAAACAGGCACACGTGTAGGGCTAGGCGGATCAACTTCATTAAAAACCCCTTACCCCACAGAACGGTTTTCTAGGTTAAGAGGATTTTAACCGGGAATGAAACAGCTCAGCGAGAGAACTATAGAGTACGGAAGTAACCACCAGAGCGCAGGCCGGAGCAAGCAACCATCCATAAGAAACGAGAACGCTATATTGCTGCAAAGTGCTGAGCATGTTTCCCCAGCTCGCCACGGGCTCATTCACTCCAAGGCCAAAGAAAGAGAGCGTAACTTCGGCGGCAATGTAACGCGGAACCAGTAATGCAGCCTGAGTAAGGAGTAATCCGAAAACTTCGGGCAGGATATGACGCCGCGAGAGATAGAAATCAGTCGCCCCAAAGCCGCGCCCCGCCAGAACGTAGCTTCGGTTTCGCGAACTGAGCACTACTCCTCTCACTAGTCGCGCAGGACGAGCCCATCCGATCAGCCCGATCACGCCAGTCAATAGAAAGAATGTGCGAAGCGTACTGAGGTGCAATGGCAAGAAAGCGCGAACACCAAGCAGAAAGTAAAGCCATGGGAGCGAAAGAAAGAGCTCGTTAACGCCCATCAGCAACTCGTCAACCCAGCCTCCGTAGTATCCCGCGATAATGCCGACGACGCTTCCTGCGAACAGAGTGATCACAGTTGCGACGATCCCAGCCGCCACAGAAATTTGTCCGCCGAAGAGCACGCGCGAGAATTCATCTCGGCCGTAGGCGTCGGTTCCAAAGAGAAAGATCCTTGCTGGTTCGCTCACTCCGAATAGGTGGGTAGTTGACTCATGGACACCTAGTAACTTATAACTCGCTCCGGTTACAAAAAGACGCACTTGATACTCGCGGCTGCGACCCTCCTGATAACTCCCCCGCTGATCACCTTCCATCACGACCGCCGACGCGTAAACAAAAGGGCGGAGGTGAAACTCTAATGCATCCTTAAAGTGCAAACGAGTCGGTGGAGCATAAGATAACTCGCGGTTCTGCGCAGCGGGATCATAGGGTGCGAAAAAACCTGCCAGCAGCAACACCCCATGCAAGCCGACCAGCATCACGATCAGGACAGTGACCTTAGCGCGCATCCACTCCCTCTTTGCGGATGCGTGGGTCAACAACGATGAGCATCATATCGGCAACAAAATTCCCGCCAATCATAAACAATGCGGAAAACATGATTCCTCCGATGACAAGATATAAGTCGCGCGACAAAGTCGCCTCCAGAATCAGCGGACCTAAGCCAGGCCAGCCGCAAACTACTTCAACGATCAGCGATCCGCTGAGCAGGCCAGCCAGTGAAAAGCCCAGCAAAGAAATGGCGGGATTCGCGGCAACCGGTAACACGTGCCGGAAAAGTAATCTACTCTGGCTCATTCCCAAACCACGGGCGGCTTGCACATAGGTCGCTCCTAACACCTCCAGCACGCTGGCGCGAACGTGCCTGACGATGATCGAGGTTTCACAGAGTATGAGGATGAAGGCGGGTAGCGCCAGATGTCGCGCGACATCCTTCAATTTCGCCAGCATGGAAAGTGCATCCGAGTCGGCCGACATCATCCCACCGACAGGCAGAATTCGCCAACGAACCACAAGCGCCAGCAGGCCCACGGCGATCACAAGTTCAGGAACCGAAATAACGAACGAACTGGCGAGAGTAACCGCCCTATCGACCAACCCGCCGCGGCGACTAGCGGCCCACACTCCGAGCGGGACCGAGATCAGCCAGGTTATCGCGAGCGCGCAGGTGGTGAGCAGCAAAGTATTTTTCGCGCGACTCCATAACAGTGGCGCAACCGGAGCGTTGTACGCGATCGAATAACCTAAATCGGCACGCAGCGCAGCATTCACCCAGCGTGCGTATCGAACCGCGAGCGGTTGATCCAATCCATAGCTGGAGCGCAACGCCGCAATTGTTTCGGGCGAGATCTGCGGGTTGAGCCGCATCTCGTCAAAGAAACTTCCCGGCGCCATCTCTGTAAAGAGGAAGCAGAGTGCCGACACGCCCACTAATAACAGCATTGCGCGCAGAAGCCTGCGGAGGATGTAATTCACGAAGGCGCTCCGGTAATTGCGGCAAACTTCGCTGCGGTTGTTTTCGCCGAGGCCAAGAGTTGTTTTGTTGCCGCATGCATGGGATTGGAAACTATCTGCTCCGCGGGGCCAGTTTCTACGATTCGTCCGCCAGCCATTACTCCGATCACGTTCGCCATCCGCGCCACCAACGCCAGATCGTGAGATATAAGTAGATAAGTCAACTGGTGTGCAGCTTGCAGATCGAGAAGGAGATTGGCGATTTGCGCTTGGGTCGATACGTCAAGACCAGTGAGTGCTTCGTCCAGAACGAGTAACCGCGGGCGCAAAGCCAGAGCCCGCGCCAGCGCGAGTCGCTGGCGTTGGCCGCCGCTGAAATTAGAAATCGGTCGATCCATCCAATCCGGAGACAGCCCAACTTCGATCATCAGCCTGCCCACGCGATCGCGACGCTCCTGCCGATTGCCGATTGCCTTCCGCTGGATCCGAAGAGGTTCTTCAATGGCTTCCAGAGCCGAAAAGCACGGGTTCATCGACATAACAGCGTCCTGGAAGACCATTTGGATCCCGCTGCGAAAAGGCAGCAATTCCCGCGAAGAAAGCCGTGCAATATCTGTTCCCTGCACCAGGATTTGGCCAGCGTCCGGGCTTTCGATCCGTGCCACGCATCGTGCCACAGTCGACTTGCCCGACCCCGACACTCCGACGAGCGCCAACGTTTGTCCTCGTGCAATTTCGAAGTGAGCGGAGGTCACTGCCGCGACCTGTACGCGCTTTTTCCAAAGGCCGCCGCGGACGTATTGTTTGGATAGGCCAATAACTCGCAGCAAGTTCACACCCGATAAGTCGCCCCTAAATGCGCCGCCCGGAGAATTAGACAAGTTAGCAGGTAAGTTAGTCGCCAAGTTACTCCCCATACTTGAAACAGTTCACAAGTCGCGAAGGTTCGGGCAGGAACGTCTGTGGATAGCGCTGCGAACAAACATCCATTCGCTCAGAGCAACGCGGCTCAAAGCGGCAACCCTCCGCGATGCAGCCGGGATCGGGAGATTCGCCCGCAATCGCCGGAAACCGCGAAATAACTCCGGCGCTGGTGATCATCGACGACGCAATTCGCATTAGAGCCTGCGTATAAGGATGCAACGGCCGGCCAAAGATTTCAGCGCTGCTCCCAACTTCGACAATGCGGCCCGCATACATCACTGCGATGCGATCGGAAAATCCCGCTAAGATTGCAGGATCGTGGCTGATGATCAGAATTGCCGTGCCATGCTGCTGTCTGATCTTCGATAGCAACTCGATGATCTCGCTCTGCAATGTCGCGTCGAGTTTGCCAGTCGGTTCATCGGCTACTAGGAGACCTGGCCTGCATGCCATCGCTTGCGCAATCGCGATCCTCTGCCGCTGCCCGCCGCTGAGTTGATGCGGATAGGCGGAATAGATTTCTTCCGGACGGTCGAAACCAACCTCGCACAGCAACTCCTTGACTCGCTGGCGGCGTTCAGCGGCGCTGAGCGGCAAATGCGCACGCAACACCTCGCCGATCAGCACACCCGCCGTGATCACCGGATTTAGCGACAGAGCCGGGTCCTGCGGGATCAGCGCTATCTCTCGGCCTCGTAGGGCACGTAATTCCGCCTCGGGCAGGTTCATTAGCTCGAGGCCGCGAAATAGAATCCCGCCCTCAGACTTCGCCCCGGGAGGCAGCAGTCGCAACAAAGCGCCCGCCAGCGTGCTCTTGCCGCAACCGGATTCGCCCAGTATTCCGACAATCTCCTGCGGTGAGATCTCAAGGCTAATGCCATCCACCGCGCGAATCGGCATGCCCTCGTCAGCGCAGTACGTAACCGACAGGTCGCTAACTCTTATAAGATGATCTCGGGCCATTCAACCAACAACTCCGCTAGTCCGATATTACCGGCAACTCGCCCCCTCGCAATTGCCTACTAAGGACCCGAAGCGTCCTAAGGCCGCGAGTTATTTGCGGTCAGTTTACAAAGCAAGTCGCGCGTGGCCTTCTCCAATCCAGGTTCGCCTTTACAATAGGCGGTTTTCCCACTAGATTTTAGGGAACCGATACATTCTTAACTGTCCGAGCTGTTAATGCCCCGACCTTCCTTTGATGACGAGCAAACCGCATCCTTTCGCTCCGAGCGCGCCCTCGGAGAAGTCCTCCTATCGAGCGATCTGCTGGAGGCCCTTCCCGATGCCATCGTCGCCGTCAATCGCGAAGGCACCATCGTCCAAATCAATTCCCAAACCCAGGCGCTCTTCGGCTATACCCGCGACGAATTAATTGGCCAGAAAGTCGAAGTGCTCGTGCCGGAAAGCTATCGCCGCCAGCACCACCAGCACCGCGAAAACTTCACTGAAAAGCCCAAAACGCGCCGCATGGGAGCGGAATTAGATCTGCATGGCAGACGGCGCAACGGCACCGAATTTCCCGTGGAAATCAGCCTGAGCCCCATCTCCACCGATAAGGGCATGTTCGTCCTGAGCGCGATCCGCGACATCAGCGACCGCAAGCGGATCGCCGAAGAACTGCGCCGGGCCAATGAAGAACTGCATCGCCGAACCACCGAGCAGCTCGGCGAATACCGCACGCGCCTGGCCTCGATTATTGATTCTTCCGAGGACGCCATCATCGGCAAAGACCTCGATGGCACGATCACTAGCTGGAATAAAGGAGCCGAGCGTATTTACGGCTACACTCCCGAAGAAGTCGTGGGAAAAAACATATCGCTTCTAGCGCCGAGCGATCGCCCGGACGAGATTCCCGAGATTCTCAGAAAGATCGCGCGCGGGGAGAGCACCGAACACTATGAATCCGTGCGAGTGGCCAAGGACGGTCGCCAACTGCATGTCTCCATCTCGGTATCTCCCTTGCGCGCCGCGAACGGCGACATCGTGGGCGCCTCGGCGATTGCGCGCGACATCACTGCCCAGAAGAAGACCGAGGGGCAGCTTCATCAATCGCGAAAGATGGAAGCAATCGGGCGCCTGGCCGGGGGCGTCGCGCACGACTTCAATAACATTCTCGGCATCATCAGCGCCTGCGCCGAATTCCTTCGTGACCGGATCGATCCCATAGCCGGACCTGTGCAATACGTCGAGAACATCCGGAAGGCCACCGAGCGCGGCTCGTCGTTGACGCGCCAGCTCTTGACCTTCAGCCGGTCTTCTTCGATTCGTCCTCGAATTCTCGATCTCAACGAGCGCTTGAAAGACGTGAGCAAGCTGCTGCGTCCGCTGATGGGAGACGATGTCGAAATTCTCATCGTCTCCAAGTCACCCGCGGCCGTCATCGAAGCGGATCCTGGCCAACTTGACCAGATCGTGGTCAACCTTGCCGTCAATGCGCGCGACGCCATGCCTCGCGGCGGCAAGTTCATCCTCGAAACTCGCACTGAGCGCTTCGACCAGGCTTTCGCCGATCAGCATCAGCAGATGCCGCCGGGAAAATATATTCTGCTGGCGGTCAGCGATACCGGCAGCGGTATGGACGAAGCCACGGTCTCGCGCATCTTCGAACCCTTTTTCACCACCAAAGAGACCGGCAAGGGAACCGGCCTCGGCTTGGCCACCGTGTATGGCATCGTTAAGCAAAGCTCAGGCCACATCATGGTTTACAGCGAGCCAGGACACGGAACGACTTTCAAGATTTATCTTCCCAGCGCCGATCACAAAATCGGCATGGACGCGAATCCCGAAGTCGAGGCCGTCAGTCCCAAGCGGCTGGGAACCACGATCATGCTGGTCGAAGACGACGAGATCATGCGCAGCTTGACCAAGCAGCTTCTCGAGGAACATGGCTACACGGTCATCGATACCGATGACGGCCAGTCGGCGCTGCAATGGCTTGAGACCCACCCCGATCCCGTTGACCTGTTATTGACCGACGTCGTGATGCGCCGCATGAGCGGCCCCGAATTGGCCGAACGTCTCAGCAGCTCTCGCCCCCACCTTAAAGTGATCTACATGTCGGGCTACACCGGGGAATTGATCGCCGAACGCGAAGTGTTGAGCCGCGGCATCACCCTCCTCGAAAAGCCTTTCAGCCGCACTGCCCTCCTCAATACCATCCATAAGACCTTGGGATAGCCCAACTCTTTGGTCATCTAACCAATGGTTTGGTGATGGAGATCACACATCGCTGTGGGAAAGCACCCAGTTCCAGTCGCCGCTTAAGCGTAGTCGAGAATATATTGTTCGCTACCGCACCCAGGCAATGCTATTATTTCGTTCCACTTACACGACTTCCATAAATTTTGGGCCCTGTGCGACGAATGGCGAGGCGTTTGCCAAAGTACATGCGAGCGGAGGCAACATATGGCCACACAAGTAGTCAACAATGCCCAGAAACTTGCACCGGTAGATAAGACGTTTGGCGATCTTCCCCCAGCCGCGATCGAAGCCCTGGAGCAAGCGGCGCTCACCACCAGCTATCCCACCGGAGCAGTCCTGTTCGCGGAAGCGCAATCGCCGCGAGGCGTCTTCATCGTGCGTCGCGGACGCGTAAAGCTCTCGGTTTGTGGCAGTGACGGCCGAACGCTGATTCTGCGCATCGCCGACATAGGCTGCCCATTGGGCGTGGCCGCCGTAGTCTCCGGACGCCCTTACGAAGCGACCGCCGAAACGCAGGAGCCCTGCGAGATCAGCTTCCTCCGCCAGGCAGATTTGGTGCGCCTCATGCGCCAGCACGGCGAACTAGCCCTCTGGGTCACGCAGCACATCAGCCGCGATTATGCCTCGACCTGCCGCGAAATCCGCGACCTCATCCTCTCCGATTCGGCCAGCGAAAAGCTAGCTCGCCTGCTAGTAGGATGGCTGGACGAGAACACCAGCGCCAAGAACCCGGGCCAAATGAAGCTCGCCCTGACCCACGAAGAGATCGGCCAGATGATCGGCTCCTCGCGCGAAACCGTAAGCCGCCTCTTCGCCGGATTCAAGAAACAGCACCTGATTCAGCAGACCGGCTCAACCCTGGTAATCCCGAACCGCGTAGCCCTGGAGTCCCTGATTACCGCGTAAGAGTTAGCGAGTAAGCACAACCGCTCATGAATTATCAGTTCTAGGATTAGTTACTTCTAGTAGTCACTTTGTTTGGGGCCGGCATCCTCCTCCGGCCCCATTTTTTGAGCGCGTTGTGATTGTGTGGAGCGGACACTCCTGTCCGCTGCTTCTCATCCGAAGCGACACCCGGAGTTCTGATAGCGTGCTTCGATTGTCGAGGTTAATAGCGTCTATTTTGGAGAAAGTGGGAAAACTCTTGTCGGCGCGCGGCATCTCAGTTCCAACAAGCTCAGGGCTTCTAACCCTCGCTGCCCTCTAATTGGTGTGAGGTCCTACAGATGGCTAGCTCGGTCTTGATTGTGGACGATAGTCCATTAGTCCATGAATCTCTGGTGCGGCTATTTGCCGATGGCGGGTTTGAAGTGTGCGGCGAGGCGGAAAACGGCCCGGCAGCGATTGAGAAGGCTCAAAGATTAAACCCGAGCCTGATTGTAATGGACCTCTCCATGCCAGGGATGAATGGTCTTGAGGCGGCGCGTCGTTTGAGACAGATCCTGCCCACAGTCGCGATTATTATCTTAAGCGATTACGGGGGAATGTTCCCCGAGCAGGAAACCCGCGCGGCCGGCATTGCCGCTATCCTTTCGAAAGTGGAGTGCTCGTCGGTGCTGCTTCGCGAGGCCAGAATTTTACTCCGTCAGACCGCAGCTTGATTCCGTCCGCCACGTCCGCGATCAAGGTCTATGACCCTCGCATCAGAATCACAACCGGCATCCTCCTCCAGCCCCATTTTTTCGACCACGTTGCGATTGTGTGGAGCGGACACTCCTGTCCGCTACTTGTCATCGTGTTCGCCGTAACACGGTTCTTCGGATCATAACTAACCCCGAGTGCACCGCTAGAGAATCTCCCGCACCGCCCGATGCGCCTCATCAATCGCGACATCGGTTTCGGCTTCTGCGCCGGCATCTGAATTCGCTATGGCGATACGGCCGAAGCGCTGGCGTCCTACTACCCAAGGCTCTTCGCCTTCTTTCCAGTCGGGATCGAATAGCGAATTCGGAGCGAAGGCGTAGCCGTGCGCCCAGCGATTGACGGTGATGCCCTGGATATCGCGGGCGGGATCGAATCCGGCTGAGCCTAGCATGAGGCCTAGCTGTTCGCGGATGTTGTGCTCGAAGGTGGAGAAGGGTGTGCTCATAAGCTCGGCGCGTCCGGCGCGATTCTGATCGCGGACGGGCAATCCGCGTTCGCAAGGCGTGCGCAGCATGAAGAGAACCATCGGCTCTTCTGGATTCGACGGGAAGCGATAGTCGCCCAGGCTCACCGGATAATCGAGCGCAGTAAAACAATGATAACTGCCGGGAGAGACGATCTGATGGATTCCGAGTTTGTGGAAGCTGGTCCAGTTGGAAATCGCGACATGCGTATAGACGAGCGGCATCTTCACCAGATACGAGAGCGCCTGCCGCTGGCTCTGCGGCAGCTCGGGGCAGAGGTACGGAATCATGGTGTTGTAGCAGGCAAGGATGCAATGTTTCGCGCGCACGGTTTGCAGCTTGCCTCCGCGCTCGTAGGCGATGTCGACTTCGTGGGCGCTTTGCGCAGGGCCTACGTGGTTAACGTGCACGACAGTACTGTTGAGGCGTATGCGGACAGGCGAGTCAGGCTGATCAAGACGGCTGTAGTCGGCGCGGGCGGTAACGATATCATCCATCGCATCGCTGTGCGCGGTATGTCCGGGGGCGCCGTGGCTCGGCATTGCGGCGGGTACGAGGCTCCGCACCAGCAGCCGCGCAATCGAAGCGTTGCCATCGGGGAAATGAAAAATGTACGGTTCTCTCTCCCGCGCTTCAAGCCCGAGACCGTCGAAGCCCGGATAGCTGATGGCGCCGTAATCGTCTCCCGCCATGTAGCAATCGAGGGCGGGAACGGCCTCAGTGCCGACGGTGAATAAATCGTTGGTGTAGGTCTGGAAGAAGGGAAGCGCGTCGGGCGTGACCTTGCAGACCTGCGTGAGAAAGTCTGCATAGCTGATCTTGCGCAGGCGCTCGATCTTCTGCTCACGATTGAGGCCGGGGAAATAATCTCTCTTGTCGGTGTAGACGCGAGCGATGTCGCGACGGACGATTTCTGATAGCGGAGACTTCGCCAGAAATTCCGGCCATGGCGTTTTGCCAAGCCCGGTGACAAGGCGATCTTCGCCAAAAGTGGCGCGATCGTAAAACACCGCAGTCCCGAGTTGGCTATAAAGTTTGCGATCGTAAGCCTTATAGAAGCGATCGAGATCGATGCCCAGTTCAGTCAGCAGGCTGCGCGCAACTTTGCTGTATTCGGCGGGCCGCTCAATCGACATCGTGCCCCCGTGGGCCAGTAGCGTGCGATCGTCAACGCGAAATTCGTTGCGCTTAGCGTGGCCTCCGAAGTCGTCATGATTGTCGAGGATGAGGATGCGGGGGCTTTTCCTGCCGGCCGTTTGCACACCAACCTTCTTCTCGGCCAGTTGGCGATAGAAATAGGCGGCAGAGAGTCCGCTGATGCCCGCGCCCACGATAACCAAGTCGTATGTCTCGCCCGTGTTCTCAGGTTTGGCCGCCGAGTCCGCGTCCCATGCCTCGCCGTCGCGTAGCCTGTGAGCATAGGTAAAGCTGCCATCATGGTTGCCGCGCATTCCGGTCAGCGCCGGAGGATAGTAGCCAGGCGATTTCTCAGGCGCGTAGGGTGATTCGTCGAAAGCCAGAGCGGCCGGAGGAAGCAAAGTGCTACCGATGGTGAGTGCGACTCCATTGAGAAAATCGCGGCGGGAGATGGCGCGATTCATTCCGAGATGTTTATTCTGACCGGCGTTATTACGGCGATCGCTATTTCGCAAATCTTCGTGGTTGTTCATTATTACAACTCTAACTTTTTCTCGCCGCGAGATACCGCGCCAATTCTTTCAGTGTGGCTGCGCCCTCGCCATATTCGTTGAGCTCCGCGCAGGCTTGATCAACCAGCGCGTCAGCCCTATGTATCGACTCCTCGAATCCGAATAGCGCGGGGTAGGTCGCCTTCTCGGCCGCCGCGTCTTTGCCCGCGGTCTTTCCCAGTTGCTCCGATGTTTGCGTCAGGTCGAGAACATCGTCGACAATCTGAAACGCTAGTCCGATCGACTGTCCATAGATTCGCAGGCGCACGATATCGCCCGCGCTGCCGCCCGCATAAATTCCTCCACTAACCACGCTGGCGGCGATGAGCGCCGCGGTCTTCGAACGGTGGATATATTCGAGCGTCGCAAGGTCGGGCTTCTTGTGTTCGGCTTCGAGGTCGACGACCTGGCCTCCGATCATGCCGTCGACTGTGCCCGTGGCGTGCGCGATTTCGCGGATGATCTCGACGCGCGCCTCCGCCGGGCAAATGAGTTGCGCCAGCACTTCGTAAACCCGCGTCTGCAGCGCGTCTCCGGCGAGAATGGCAATCGCTTCGCCGAAAGCCTTGTGGCAGGTTGGCCGTCCCCGGCGCAGGTCGTCGTTGTCGAGCGCGGGCAGATCGTCGTGAATCAGCGAATAGGTGTGAAGCATTTCAAGCGCCGCGCCGACCTGGTCAATGCCAGGGGGCAGCGAAGCCGCGTAGGGCAACTTTGCCGACGATGATTTCTCCGACGATGCCGCGGCGTTTGATTGAGTATGCGATCGAGCGCGCGAATGAGCGTCCGCACCGGCTCGAATCATCCGCCCCGCTTCCATGCAGAGGATCGGACGCAGCCGTTTGCCGCCAGCAAAAACACTGTGCCGCATCGCCTGATGAATGGAAGATGGATGTTGGGTGGCGGGTGGCAAAAGCTCTTCCAGCGCCACATCGGCGGCTTCGCGTCCCTGCTCAAGAACCAGTTTCAGCATGGAACCGCAGTATAACAAGCCAAAGGGCAGGAAAAGCACAAGACAGGAAAGCCAAAGGCTAGGAAAAGCAAGAGTCAGGAAAAGCAGCAAAAGCAGGAGGCTTCGGTCATCTTTTCCTAGCTTCTGCTTTTCCTGATCCTTGCTTTTCCTGTCTTCTGCTTTTCCTGCCTTTTCACGCCACCGCCCGCTGCGTGAGCCCCTGCAATACCGAGCGCACCACGTCATCCTGGCGCGGCTCGCAAATGTCGGAGGCGCCTTGATTCAACGCTGCCGTCCATAGCTCTTCGTCCGCTAGGCGGTGAGTGCCGACGATGCAGAGGCGGGGAAAGTCTTGACGCAAGCGCTCAAGGTCGGCCCAGTCCAGCGCCTCGAGGTCGAGCACGAGCGCCTCGGCACGATGCTGCGAAATGGCGAGCCCCGCCTCTGCCGACGAACGCGCCAGATAAACAGATTCAAAGTGTTGGGAAAGGCTGACCGCCAGAGTTTCAGCAGTTCCGGGGTCATTCTGATAAAGAACTACGCGGAGTGGTTCCATAGATCCCCCTGACGTTCACCGCAGTTTTGCGGCGGCCTTGGCTGCGACAGCTAAACGGCTAGCACAGGCGTTGTCATATCCGAACCGAGCATGACAGCGTTATTTGCGCGACGCTCTCTCGGCCGGGGGCTCGAACGGTTCAGCTTGAAGTTTTCCGTTCTGCTTGAGCAGAATCTCAACCTTGCCCTCCGCGTCTTCCAGTTGCTTGCGGCAGGTGGCGGAAAGTTGCATGCCTTCTTCAAACAGCGTCAGCGACTTTTCCAGGGGAACCTCCCCTTTTTCCAGTTCCTGGACAATCTTTTCGAGACGCTCGAGGCATTCTTCAAACTTTACCAATCCAATTGCTCCTACACTCTATTGTAATGCGGCTTGCGGCGAAAAATGTCCAGAGAATTTTTTTAATCCGCATAATTTGTTGGGCAGGTGCGTTCCCAAAATTAAACCGATGCCGGACGCTTCGAGCCGAGCGCTTCAAGCACGTCGACGGCCGAAGCATACCGTCCCTGCGGAGCGCTGATCTGCGCCCCCTGCACACGGTCGCGGAGCGCGCTCAGCATCTCGCGCGCAATGGCCACGCCCTCCTCGCGAGCCGCTTGTGGACTCGAAGCGCGCGTCATTCTGTTGAGAATTTCATCAGGTACGGATACCCGCAACTCGTTTTTCATGAATTCCGCGTTACGCGCGCTCACCAGCGGCCAGATTCCGGCAATCAGCGGAATGCGGCAGTGTTCGATCCGCCGCAGAAACTTTTCCAGCAGATTAAGGTCGAATACCGGTTGCGTCACCACGTACTCCGCTCCGGCTTGGACTTTGAATTCAAAACGACGGATCTCTTCGTCGAGATTGGGCAGCCCCGGGTTGGCTCCTACGCCAATGACGAAGCTGGTCCCGGCGCCGATCGGGTTGCCTCCGAGGTCGAGGCCGCGATTCAGATTGTGGACAATGTTCACCAGCCCGATCGCGTCCACGTCAAAGACCGCCGTCGCATCGGGATAGTTGCCCATCTTCGGCGGATCGCCGGTGATGCAAATCAGATTGTGGATGCCAGTGGCGGCCGCTCCCAGCAGATCCGACTGAATGCCCAGCACGTTTCGATCGCGGCAAGTGTAGTGCAGGATGGCTTCGATGCCCACCTCTTGCTGCATCAAAAGCGACAATGCCTGGTTGCTCATGCGCGCAGAGGCGCGCGGGCTGTCGGGAATATTGATCGCATCCACGCCGACCGACTTCACGAACTTCGCCCCCTCTATCTCTTTGCGTATGTCGATGCCCTTGGGCGGTACGATCTCAACCATCGTGACAAACTCGCCCGCGGCGATTTTGGCGCCAAGGCGCGAACGTTCGGCCATCGGAAGGGTCGGCGGAGCTAAAGTTGTTTTTCCGGAATGAATCGCCTCCGTAACGGCAGTCTTGCCGCGTGCTTCGCCGACGCGCAGCGCCGACTTCATGGCGCGTATGTGGTCGGGCGTAGTGCCGCAGCATCCGCCAATCAGCTGTACGCCGGCCGCGACGAATTTTCGCGTGTAGCTCGCCATGTATTCCGGCGAGCAGAGATAAATGTTGCGTCCCTCGACTGAACGCGGCATGCCAGCGTTTGGTTGCGCGGCCAGGGGTAGGGAAGTCACCGCTCGCACGCGCTCGATCGCGTCGAGCATCGCAACCGGCCCCACACTGCAATTGATGCCGAGCACGTCAATGTTCCATTCGCTCAACCGAGCGGCGAAAGCCTCAGCGTCCGAACCATCAAGGCAGTTGCCATCTTCATCAATCGTGACTTGCGCGACGATCGGAATCTTCGCATTCACATCGCGGCAGGCGAGCACGGCCTGATGCAACTCTTCGACATAGCCGAAGGTTTCAAGCATCAGCAGATCGACGCCGCCTTCGATGAGAGCGGCAGCCTGTTCGCGGAACGCCGTTCGCGCCTCTTCAAATGACGTTTTGCCCAGCGGTTCTATGCGCACGCCGAGCGGCCCCATCGATCCCGCCACCCATACGTCAAAACTCTTTGCCGCTTCGCGAGCCACGTGTGCGCCCGCAATATTAATCTCGCGCACGCGATCGGTCATGCTGTGCCGCGCCAGGCGAAAGCTGTTGCCGCCGAAAGTATTGGTCTCTATGATCTCGGCACCCGCCTGCAGATAATCGTGATGCACGCCGCGGATCAGCTCCGGCTGCGACAGGTTGAGCTCGTCATAGCAGCGATTGATGAAAATTCCCTTGGCATAAAGAAGCGTGCCCATGGCTCCATCGCAGAGCACGGGCGCGCGCTTCAGGCGTTCAATGAGATTTTGCGCCATTCATTTCAGGATACAAGAAGGTGCGAGATAATTGCATCTTAGACGATCGAGTGTGATGTCCGGCTTCATTTTCACCACGGAGGCACAGAGTCACGGAGGATGCACATGGGCATTGATGTCAAAGGCATGGCGCCACTGTTGCAAGTATTCGATATGCCTATCTCAATCGCTTTCTATCGGGATGTGCTGGGCTTCGAGGTCGTGGCTACTTCGCGGCCGGAGCAATTCGGCTGGGCATTGCTCCGCTTGAATGGCGTCGAGTTGATGCTGAACACGGCTTACGAGGACGATTCGCGGCCGGCCAAGCCCGATCCCGCCCGGATCGCCGCCCACGACGATACCGCGATTTACTTCGGTTGCCCCGATGTGGATTCGGCCTACGAATACCTTCGTCCCCGCATGGCGAACTTGAAAAAACCGAGCGTCGCGTCTTATGGGATGAAGCAGCTTTACCTCCACGATCCTGATGGCTACAACCTCTGTTTTCAGTGGCCCGTGGGAAAACAAAATTCTTGACTACCAAGGTTCACAAACTAACGCTCAGGAACCGCCCTCGTGGTCCTTCGTGCCCTTTGTGGTAGTGGAATTGGCCGGTGTTTACAAGATGAGCGAGTAGATGAAGACCGCTTTCGCGCCCCTTCGAAAGAGAGTATGCTGGCAGCACCTAATAAGGTGCTTTGGGGCGAATCGACGCCATGCTTGACATCACCAAGGATATTCAATCGCTGACCACATTCCGCCGCCAATCGAGCGACTTCATCAAGCAACTCAAGAAGACCAAGCGGCCCGTGATCCTCACGGTGAATGGGAAGCCAGCAGCGGTTGTGCAGGATGCCGGTGCGTACCAGCGCCTCCTCGACATCGCCGCCCGTGCCGACGCGGAGGAAGGCATCCGCCAGGGTCTGGAGGATGTGGCTAATGGACGCACTCGTCCGGCAAAAGAAGTATTTGACGAGATTCGCCGGAAATATGCCATACCTCGTTGAGTTTGCCACTCGCGCGATCGTCGATCTCGAAATCCTTTATCAAGAGAAGAACGCTGCAGAGTCGCATGCTGCCGCTCGCTGGTATAACCGGTTGGAGCAAGCAGTGTATGCCCTGGCTTCTCATCCCCTTCGCTGCCCGGTTGCTCCCGAAGTGAAGAAGATGAAGCGGAAGGTGAGGCAATTGCTTTATGGCGACAAGCCTCACATCTATCGCGTTATCTATGAAGTGGACGAAGAGCGGCTAGCCGTGCGTATATTGACGATCCGCCATGGTGCAAGGCAGAAGCTTAAGCCCTCCGATCTTATGTAGCCCGAAGCGTGCTCACGGCTCCCTCAAACTCCTTTGCTATAATCCTTGTTCTTGCATCCAAGCAATTATCCGTCATAAAGCTGGAGTCCCAGGTTTGAAGAAAATCCCGATCCTTCTGTTATTTGTGCTGCCCGCGAGTTTCATCTGTCTCAGCTGCGGAGGCAGTTCCCCCTCCGCCACCAGAACCAGCGGTCTTCCCTATCGCGCCTTCATCTCCAATAGCGTCAGTTCCGGCGCTTCGTCGGCCGGCGTCTATGTTGTCAACGCCCTCAGTGATGTTCGTCCCGCAGTCGCCCCGATCGCCGCCGGCAACAATCCCGGCATGATGGTCCTCACGCCCAACCTCGGTCTCACCCTCGTCTTCAGCGGAATCGGCACGCAAGCCTCCGACAATCAGTTCACTGTCATCAACAATGCCAGCGAATCCGCCGTTGGCCACGTCTCTTTGCCAGGTTTGACCGAGAGCTTCGTCGTCGCCCCCGACAGTTCCACCGCCTACGTTGCCATCCCCACCGCAAGTGTAGTGGGGCAGCAACCCGGCCTGGTCGAAGCCATCTCCTTGAACAACGGTGCCTTCATCGGAGAGGTCGACATTCCCTCGGTCCACTATCTTTCCATCGATAACACCGGCGATCGCATTTTCGGTTTCAGCGATAACTCCAATTCGATCGCCGTGATTACGCCCTCGGACATCGGCATTCCCGGGAAGAATCCGGTCAGTTACATTTGCTGTTTCGACAGCCCGGTCTGGGCGCTCTTTAGCCCCGACGACACGACCGCCTACGTCTTGAACTGCGGCCCGGAATGCGGCGGAACCCAAGCCAGCATACAAAAAGTGGATTTGACGCTTACGCAATGCCTGCCTAGCGGAGTTTGTCCGGCCGTCAGTGTTCCCGCCGCAACAGTGGCAATGCTCAGCGGCTCAACCCTCTATCTTGCTGGCACGCCCTATACAGGCGGAGTCCCTTCCCAGCCCTGCACCGGACAAACCACACAAGCCACCACCTGCGGGCTGATCACCCAGTTCGACCTCAATACTATGAGCGTGGTCGGCGCGCCCATCATCATCACCGACGGATATCACACCCGCATGGCGATGGGAGCCAACGGACAACTCTTCATCGGCGCGCGCACCTGCACCGAGATCGTTCCGCCCATCCCCGCGCCCGCCGGAGCCGAAACTCGCGGCTGCCTTGCCGTCTACAACACGCTGACCACCGCCGTAGGCAGCGTCCCGCCCGGCGGAATTTTAATTCCTCCCGCCAATGGAGACGTAACCGGCCTCCAGCCCATCGGCAAGCGCGCCGACAATCCCGATATTGCGCAGGCAGTGATCTATGTCGTCCAGGGCGGATCGCTCGATATCTACGACCTGACTATCGATGTGTTGGAATACAACCCGAATAATCCAAACAATCCCGGCGAGATCCCGAATCTCGTAGGCCAATTCATCGACGTCAAGATCGTCGACTTCTAAGGAGCGCTGTTCGTCGTTCGCGATTCGCGTAGCGCTCCTTTGTATTTGGTTTAAGCGAACAGCGAACGACGAATATCGAACGACGCCTTCGCCTACCGCGGCTCCAGCGTCGTCTCGTGCGTCCGATGCCCCTCGACCGCTCTCTGCGTATAGGGAAACGCAAACGTAGAGCCCTTGTACCACGCCGTCCACTGGTCCATGTAATAAGGACTGAGAAATATTCCGCTTTCTCCCGTCACCAGGTTCAGCGTGCTCTCATCAAAGTTCGCAAAGCTTATCGTCAGCCGCTCCGATGGTCCAAACCCGCGCCCCACCTGCTTGACCGTCGAAGTGCTCCCGCTCAAAGGATGAATCCCCGGCCCCGTAAATCGCCCAATCACCGGAAGCTGCCGCAGCACCAGATGGTCGATCTCTACCGGATAATTCTCTCCCCACCTCCACTGATTGAGATCGGCCGGAGCGAGCGCACGTTCTCGCGCAGAATCTCGCGAAGCATCCTTAGCATCGACAACGACCCGAGCCTGCGCCACCACATTTTCCATAGCCGCCGTCAGCAAACTCCCGTAATCCGCGTATCCCGCCGGCAACCACCGCACCGGCTGCTTAGTCAACACATTCTCCAGCCAAACCGACGACATCGCCCAGCGATAAGTCTTCCAACTCAACTGGCCGTCGCCATTCGGTCCAAAAGATGCCGCGCCCAGCTTAGGCTCCAGCAGCAGCCGCACCAATTCCTGCCGCGCCTTCGTCTCAATCGTCGGAGCCGCCGCCTCCGCCGACATCCTCCCATCCCAATCGCGCAAAATGTCCGCCGCCTTCTTCGCCCGCTCCGAAGCGCCCGCCGCATGATCGATCGCATACACAAATTTGTCGGCGCAGAAGCGGTCATAAGTCGACGACACATCCATCTCCAGCGCCAGCATATCCGCCGGCGCAAATTTTTTCCCCGATTCCAGCACGCGATAAATGCGATCCGTCCGCCAGGGCGCGTCCCACTCCGTGCTGATCGAATACTTGTAGCCCGTCGGAGTTATCCGCCCGTTCGCAGTCGCAAGAATCCCCGACGGCGGATCGTAAATCCGCGGCATCTCGTCGTAAGGAATCCATCCCTTCCACTCGTGCGCATCATCGATGCCACTCACTGGCAAACTGCCGTCGCCCGCCGCGCGAATCGGCACTCGCCCCGTCGCCTGATATCCAATATGCCCATCAACGTCGGCATACATCACGTTTTGTCCCGGCGCGCCAAACGCCGAAAACGCTTTGCGAAACTCATCCCAGTTCCGCGCCGAGTCGACGTCAAAAAAAACCAGCCCCACGCCATCCTGCAAACTCCAGCGCAAAGCAATCTTCCGCGTTTCGCCCGGAATGAGGTCACTAATGATCGGTCCATGCCGCGTAGTCACCACATCGAAAGTCACGTCCGCCGCGCCCTTGACGTGAATCGTCTCCGCGCGACGCTTCGGCTCAATCCAACCGGCAGGAGTCTTGTATTGCCCCTGCGCATTAAACTCCTCTATAAAATCGTCTTCCACCGTAGGCCCAACGTTGGTGAATCCCCAGCCAATGCGCTGGTTGTGCCCCACAATCACAAACGGAGCCCCCGGCAAAGTAACTCCCGCAACATCGAAGTTAGAGGAGTTATTACTGGAACTATTACCGGTGTTAGTCACAGTGTTAGTCTCACCATTAGTGCCGCTGTTATTACTATTGTTAGTCGCACCGTTACCGCCAATCACACGAAGATGCGCCGCGAACCATAAGTTAGGCATCTGGTGATTAAGGTGCATATCGTTCGAAAGCAGCGGTTTCCCCGAAACCGTATGCTGTCCCGAAACCACCCAATCATTCGATCCCGCCCGAAGTGATTCATTCTCTTCTTGCGTGAAATCAGAGGACAACCTGGAAATAAAAAAGTTCTCATCCTGAGCGAAGCGAAGGACCTGCTTTTTCGTCAGTAGGTCAGACAGCAGATCTTTCGCTTCGCCGACGATGACAAGCGGCGAAGGTCGCGCCAAGGTGATCCGGCTGCTCCCACCCTCCGGCTCAACCTCTTCGTCATCGTCATCATCGTCGCTATCCGCGCCATCATCCTCATCCATCCGCCGCATCTCCGTCGGAGGACGATCCCGCCACGAAGAATTCACATAAAGATCCGCCGTCAGCTCCGGCCCCAGCTTTGCCAGAATCTTCTCCCGCTCCAGCGCCCGCCGATGGCTGTAGTGATTCAAATCCTGCACCATCCGCGCGCCGATCAGCATAGAATCGGTCACCGTCCACGGCCGCGGCGTGTATTTCATCAGACGAAATTCCAGCGACAACCGGTCGCGATGCGATTCGATAAACGCATTCACCCCGCGAGCGTACGCCTCAAAAAACACGCGGTCGCGCGCTGAAATATTTTTCTCCGCCGCCTCCGCCGCCTGCCGCAGCCCCAGAATCCGCTCCTCGCGATCCATCTTCACCGTAGCCGCGCCGACCACCTCCGAAAGCTCTCCCGCCGCTGACCGCCGCATCATATCGATCTGCCAGAGCCGGTCCTGCGCCGTGACGTACCCCTGCGCAAAAAACAAATCCTCCAGCGACCCCGCCTCAATCGTAGGCACTCCCCGCTCATCGCGAATCACCCGCACCCGAGCAGAAATTCCCGGCACCGACGCCGCCCCATCCAATTGCGGCAGCGGACGCCGAGCCATCCAATAAAGCGACCAGACGCCAGCAATAAGCGCCACCAGCAAAAAACAAACCGCGTAGTAAACGATGCGCAGCGCAGGACTGCGCCGTCGAACTCCAGTTTGAGAAATCTCAGGCAGGGAAGAAGTAGAAGACATTACTCAAAGATTGTAGGGGCGAGCGAAGTCCATGACAACCTACGCGTGTGGATCAACCCGGACATCGGCCCGGTCTTTCGCTGACCCAACCATAGACGTTGACACGACCATAGAGCGGGTGCCCCATCCTTTCGCGGATTTTCGCGAAGGGTGGGCGGCAGGGCGACGGAACGGCGGGTGTCGCACCGACATCTACTCCTTGTGCGGGCAAAGACCGGGGGTGCCTTCTATTTCATCGCCGCCCACTTGATTCCGAATCGGCTTACGGCGGAAGTTCGTGCGAAACGCCTTTGCTCCCAGGATCGCAAAAAATGCCAGAACGACGCAGCACACGATGAATATCCATGCGCCGTAGTCCGGGTCAGAATACATTAGAGGGAGTCCTCCGGGCGCTCCGGCTTTCAGGATATCGGCCCTGCTAAGTGGGATCATCCATGCCTCCGCCCGTAGTTCTAACAGTTCAAGGCCAGATACAACGTCTCCCGCTAACAGAAGTGCGCCCCAACTCGCAAACCTAACTGTTTTTCCTAGGATTCGCTTCAGTTTCTTTCTCTTACTTTTCAAATCGACAATTGTCGTCATTGCGATGAGCAACAAAAGTGCAATTCCGGCTGCCACCAACAATCGCAATTCAAACAGTCGATCCAGATCAATGGGTAGAACGACCTTATCCACGCCGCTGAGGAAAAATGGTGCTAGTTGTGCTGGCGTAGCAGGCGTCTCTTTGGCGAAGATTTCGAACCCACGCATTTGCCATGGATGCACCCATGGAAACGCCAAGCTTACGAGGCCAACCACTGCGATGGCGGTTGCAAGCCAAGCTCTTATGGTACGAGCGTTTGGCAATGGCGAGAATAGATACGCGGTCTGACGCGGCAGCTTGTGAAGCAGTCGATGGAAGCCTGCTCCTACGACAGGGCTCCCCACAACAGCGGTCACCGAGCGAGCGAAATATTTTCGCGCGCCAGCAACTAAAACAGCACCTATCCAAACGGCTAGCCAGAGGAATGGGAAGTAACCGAAAAAAAGTGAGTCGAAATCCTGAGCGACGATGGGGTCCAATATGCCAAACAAGCCGAGAGATTCCCATGCGAGTGCAGCCAAAAGGATCAGTAGCACTCCGGACTCTGGAAGTAGAATCGGGACCTTGGCGTATACGCGAACGCCGCAGCCGCCGTTCGGACACTTCGACAATTTTCCGACAAAGAATTCGGCTAGGGCACGTCGCGCCGGTTCGTCGTGAGCCCCCGAACTTCTGTACGCTAAAATTTGTTCGTATGCCCTTCGCCTTGAGTGCGTCATCAACAATACAACGACCAAGCCGACCAACAGAAAAGGCCAAGCATTGCGACCGATAAACCGAGCATCCAAGGCGTGCGTTTTTACATAGGGAACTGTCGCCTGAATGCCAAACGTTTCTAACTCCTTATCCTCGAAGTCGGCGATATCTTGTAGAAGAACAGGACATTGCTCCTTCATTCTTAAAGTTGTCTTGTTCGGGGGCGTTGGTTGCGAAAACGTACCATACAGGAGGCCCTCACAGAGGTTGCGTTGCACCCTAACCAGTTCCTCAAATTGCTCAAGGGTATCTAGACTTTCCAAATTGGACGCCTGCGAGCCGAGCGGCTTCTGAAACAAGTCTGGATAGCGTGTGAGCAGTTTATGTTCTGGCCCCTCCATCTGACGAACACCTCCCTGAACTGCGGATAACGCAGCCCAGCCCAGAAGAACGGCGGCCAGTGTCACTCCCAAAGTCACTCGGGCGTTGGTACGGATCTGAGTAGCCAGCCGCGTATCTTCCGATTTCCAGTTTGATTCTGCCATTTGACGGAAGTGGAACCGACGTGCCCCCAATATCACGGCCTGCGATTGTTGCGACCCACCGCGACAAACGTCACCGCGTCGCGGTCGCCCCCGGTTCCGAGTACCGTATTACCACTAGGAGCGCGGCCAATGCAAACCTCCGACTAAAAAGGTGTATGCCTCGAATCGTGGAATCCAGGCTCCGCTTTCCTCGCAGGCGCAACCCTCCAAAGCCCCCTAACCCTTTTCTCTGCCTGCACTTGCAGCCAATTATCGTACATTTATATACGTACAGTACTGCCACCACACGTTTGCGTCCATCACCCGTCTAGCCAATCAGAGCAGTTCGTCCGAGATTTACCACGTAGATACTGTGTGCAATTGTGTATGAGCTTTATTGACCATCCGCGCCAGATTCCCGAGCCATATGATTTATTTTCTACACGGAAGACGGCACCCCCAGTTGGATTGATTGTCCTGAAGAGACAGATGGCGATTAAAGAAACTCCCGGTTTCAGTTCCACAATCTCCCGCAAGAAGTTCCGTTCTGCGATGACTGTGCGGACCTACCGGGACAACGAGATCATTTTTTCGCAAGGGGACAAAGCCGATGCAGTTTTCTATATCCAGAGCGGCACGGTGAAGCTCACGATGGCCGCTACGCGTCGCAAAAAAGCGATAATCGCCGTCCTGCTGCGGGGTAGTTTTTTTGGCGAAGGCTGTCTGGGCGGGCAATCTCTGCGGATGTACACGGCGAGATCCATTGGGCCCTCCAATATCACTCGCTTGCAGAAGGAGAGCACGCTTCGCATGCTCGAGCGCGACCGGAAGTTTGCAGCGTTGCTTAATGCATATCTGCTTTCCCGAGTTATTCGGGTCGAGGAAGACCTGGCAGATCAATTCTTCAACTTCAGCGAAAAGCGACTGGCACGGGTTCTATTGTTGTTTGGGCAAATAACAAAGGAATCAAAGCCCGAGAACCCCCTGAAGGTGAGCCAAGGAACTCTAGCGGAGATGGTTGGTACCACCCGCGCAAGGGTAAACAAATTTATGGGTGCGTTCAAGAAGAAAGGGTTCGTCCAGTACAACGGCGGCTTGCAAATAAATAGCGCACTTATCAGCGCCTTTCTGCAAAATCGGCCGATGTCCGTTGTCAGGAGGACATAAGACCGTACAGATGGGTTCCCGGAACTGGTCTAATTGACGACCCTTTTGTACGTGGAGGTTGTGTGACAAAAGAACTCAGCCCAAAACAGATACTCGCCGTCCGATGTCCGACCTGTGGGGCTGCTCCGGGAGAGAAGTGTGAACTCAGCACTGGGCAACCGCGCACCAGTCCGCATCGCGACCGCGTATGGATCGCAAAGGATCGACCGTAGCGCCCATAATCCCACCCGTTCATCGCTTTTCAAGCGACTCTGTCCCCGAGTTTCGTCGAATCCCGGCTTTGCTTTCCCCGCAGGCGCAACCCTCCAAAGCGCCCTAACCCGTCTCGCTGCCTTCGCTTGCAGCCAATACTAGTACAGTTATATACGTACAGTACTGCTACCACAAATGTTCCACGTGGAACATTCGTACATACAATATCGCCACCACAAATGTTCCACGTGGAACATATAACCATTTTCCAAGAATCCCTCCGGCCGGCGGGAGGGCGGGTTGGCGGAACCCGCGCTCCCCCAGTATCATGTTTGGAGTCCTGGCGTGCCGTATCAGTTAGGGCGCCGGCCTCCATGCTGCAGAAACGAATCGACGATCAGCCGACCATCTCGCAGGAGAACATCCGCGAGGCCGAGGACATCTTCCTCCGCCACCTGAAGCGCGTCGGCCTCAAGCAGACCGGGCAGCGCAACGCCATCCTCCGGACCTTCTTAGAAACCCGCGCGCATCTTTCGATTGACGAACTTCACCGGCTGGTCAAGAAGACCGATCCGCGCATCGGCTTCACCACCGTCTACCGAACGCTGAAGCTGCTGGCGGGCTGCGGACTGGCTAGCGAGGTCGCCTTTCATGACGGGATCGCCCGCTACGAGCATCAGTACAACCGGCGCAGCCATCACCACATGGTCTGCACAGAGTGCGGCGCGTCGGTAGAGTTCTTCGCGGAGAAGGTTGGGGAGATCGAAGAGGAGATTGGACGCAAGCACCGTTACGTCACCACGCGGCACACCTTCCAGATTTATGGAGTTTGCGAAGAATGCCGAAAGAAAGCTAATGGGCGGCGCATTGTCTAGTCCAACGAATATTCCGTCGGGCGCTGCAACGCCACCACAAGCTTCTGTGAATTGTCCGCACTGCGGGACGGCGATGCCGGCGAAGGCGGCATTCTGTCCGGGTTGCGGATGGTCGATGGTGCTGCTCTCTTCGGACGACCGGTCCGTGGCGGCGTTTGTCTATTTTCCTTTGCCTGTCCCGTTGCTGGCGGGGGCGGTGATTTTGTTGCTGCCGGCGTTTCGCAATCGCGTTTATGTTCGGTTCCATGCCTGGCAAAGCATTTTGCTTTGGGGATTGTTTCTTGTGCTGACAGGGATCGCGATGCTGATTTCGAATGTCGCGGCGCCGATGGCCTTGCTGCTTTGTGGAATTCTCTCGGTGCTGGCCATGATTTTTCTGTGGATAGTTCTGTCGCTGAAAGCCTGGCTGGGCGAGCGCTTTGAATTGCCGCTGTTGGGCGAGTGGGCGGCGCGGCTGCCTTGAGGCAGGAAAGGCGGGAAAAGCAGGTCATAGGTGACAGGTGACAGGAAGAGCAAAATCGATTTTGTTTGGCGTTAGTTTGTTCCTTAGACCTGCTTTTAGCTTTTCCTGGTTTTCCTGTCACCTGCGACCTGTCACCTGTTCTGTGGCTTGTTAGAATAATGCTTCGCAATTCATTTTCATTTTGCATTCCCAGGAGAAATCATTGAGTCAGCTTCAGCGCGTTAAGATTAGCGCTCTTGGTACTTACGTTCCGCCTCGCCTTCTCACTAATGCCGACCTGGAAAAACTTGTCGATACTAATGATCAGTGGATCATGGAGCGAGTGGGGATTCGCGAACGTCATCTTGTCGACAAGGGAGTGGCTACCAGCGACCTGGCGGTCGAGGCGGCCAAGAAGGCGCTGGCCGAGCGCGGCATAGAGGCTTCGGAGCTGGACGCGATTATTGTGGGGACGGTTACTCCGGACATGTTTTTTCCTTCTACGGCTTGCCTGGTGCAACACAAGCTGGGCGCTAAGAATGTTTGGGGGTTTGATATTTCAGCGGCGTGCTCGGCGTTTGTTTATGCGTTGCAGACGGGGGCGCAGTTTGTGGCTTCCGGATCGCATAAGAAGGTGATGGTGATTGGCGCGGATGTGATGTCTTCGATCATCGACTATACGGACCGCGCGACTTGCGTAATTTTTGGCGATGGAGCGGGGGCGGTGCTGCTGGAGCCGGCCGAAAACGATTCAATAGGGTTGATTGATTTTTTGCATGAGGTGGATGGGTCGGGCGCGTGCTCGTTGTATATGCCGGGCGGGGGGAGTTTGAATCCTTCGACACATGAGACGGTCGAGAAGAAAATGCATTATGTGCATCAGGATGGGGGAGCGGTATTTAAGTTTGCGGTGCGGAAGATGGCAGTGCTTTGCGAAGAGATTCTCAAGCGCAACAATATTAAAGGGAGCGAGATTGACGCGTTCATTCCGCATCAGGCGAACAAGCGGATTATCACGGCGACGGCCGATCGGCTGAATATGCGTCCGGAGGCGGTGATCATTAATATCGAGGAGTTTGGGAATACTACGGCGGCGACGATACCGCTGGCGATGGAAACGGCTCGGCAGCAGGGAAGACTCAGGAAAGGCAGTTTGGTGTTGCTGGCTTCTGTGGGGGCTGGGTTTACTTCAGGGGCTACACTCCTTCGTTGGGCGTACTGAGGTGATCAGTGTTAGGAGCAGCGCGGCAGGGCTGCTTAGCGCCTAGCCCGATGGCGGAGTCGTTGACGGCGATTGATCAGAGCAATTCCGCCAAGCCCAGCCATGCAAGCTGACGACGAGCCAGCCCTGCAACTGAAAGGCGCTGATCTACCGCCTCTTGCGCAAGTTCTATTAGAATGGTTGTAGATATTTGATTCTATGGAATAGGAGATGCGAGGAACATGATTCAGTCCCGAGTTCGGAAGTATATTGCGTGGATGGCGATGGCAGCAGCGGGAATAACAGCGGCCACAGTGTGCGCCCAAGAGCATGACTCGGTGCCGAGCGGTCCTGCGCCGGTGCTGATGACGGTGAGCGAGTTGGTGCAGCCGGGCGCGGAGGCCGCCCATGCCAAAATGGAGGCCGCGTATGCGGCAGCGCTGGAGGCCGGCAACGGCAGCCAATACTTCCTTGGCATGGGAGCGATCACTGGTACGCCGCAGACGGTGTTCCTCTCAGGCTATTCCTCTCTGGAGGAGATGTCGGAGGTGCATGACCACGACGAAGCGACCTTGGGCGAAAAGCTGGCCAGTCTCGATGAGGAGCACAGTGGCACGCTGGCGGGAGTGGACACAGCAATCTGGCGGCTGCGACCGGAGCTGAGCAATCCGGGTACGGTGAACCTGGCCAAGATGCGCTTCATGGAGCTGATCCAAATTCATGTGAAGCTCGGCCATAGTGCCGAGTTTGCGGATGTGACCAAGCGCATCAAGGAGGGTTGGATGAAGGCCGACCCGGATTTCCACTATTCGATCTATCGACAAACTTTCGGTAGCGCAACGGACGACTCGTATCTGGTAGTCATCGCGATGAAATCGCTGGCGGACGTGGACAAGCACCACTCGATGCTGGCGGAGTACCAAAAGGGTCTGGGTGAGGATGTACACAAACACATGCTGGAGGTCGAGAGCGCGGACTATAACAGCACCGAGTCGAACCTGTACGTCTTTACCCCGAGCATGAGCCGGCTGCCGGAGAGCTGGACGAAGGACGATCTGGAATTCTGGAAGCCGAAGCCGACGGTCGCTGTTCCGGCTAAGAAGGCCGTAAAAGGGAATTAGATGAACGGATCCCAGAAACACGACGGCCCCGGAGAATCTTCCGGGGCCGTCCTGCTTTGGCAATCCCATCGGGTGTGACGCTGACGGACCAGGAGATGTGGAGGGGTCCAACAAAACTACAGGTCTGCCCGCTACAGCGTTTTGCTCCTTCGGTCGAGATGACCGTGTCTGTCGTTGCGTGAGTATGATTAAATAGAAAAACGGCTGCCGGGAAGGCAGCCGTTTCTATGTTGTGGGAACTTGGGACTTAGTGATGTCCGCCACCGCCGTGTCCGCCGCCGCCGTGGCCGCCACCGCCGTGGCCGCCACCGCCGCCGTGGAAACCACCACCACCGCCATGGAAACCACCGCCGCCACCATGGAAACCACCGCCGCCACCGTGGAAGCCACCACCTACGTAGCCACGACCGCCACCCCAACCACCACGGTAGCCGCCACGGCCTCCGCCCCAGCCACCCCCTCCCCAGCCGTGACCGTACCAAGGGCCAGCGCCGATGAAGATGCCACCGTTGAACCACTGCGGACCATAGTAGCCGTAGGGCGCACAGGCATAGGGCGCGTATCCGTAGTAGCCGTACTGACATGCGGGCGGAACGTCAGGGTAACCGCCGCCGATGTCGACTCCCAAAGAGACCTGCGCGCGGGCGGTTGGTGCCGACGTCAGGATGAATCCAAAGACTGCAAGCAGTGCGAAATACTTGAGACTATGCATGGTGGTTCTCCTTACTGGCCCTGCCCGAGCGCCACATGGTCTTTCGATGCGGGCCACTGGATCTGGACGCTTACGTCGCGTCTGTTTCCTACTATTTAGAACACCAGAATATCGGAAAAGTATCGCAGCAGTCTACCCCGACATTGTGACGGACCTTGCTGTGGGCGGAAATCCGTCTCGTTCCAACTCGCGATGTGGGCAGGGCAACTTTCCGAACCCATTCCTGGGCCGAGTGTTCGGACCTCCACTCCCCAACCTCCGTATCCGTTGACTGCCGGATGCTGCCTCCGAAGGATGAAGCGACGCGAAAACCGCCCGTCTTCTAATGATCGGCCAGACCATTTTCCACTACCCCATTGTCGAGAAGCTCGGCGGCGGTATGCGGGTGGCCTACATGGCCGAGGAAACACGCCTGCATCGTGAGCGTCAACTCGTGTCCGTCGATCGGGCGCTGACAGTCATCCGAACATCCAGCCACCTCAACGCAGACAGGTCTTCGCGAACAGGTGTGTTGGTCAGACGCTTAACGTCAACTGTCACTTACGACCTGACTGGTGCCTCTACCAGCGATTCGAAGATTTTCAGGCCGTCGGTGCCGCCTAGTTCGGGTTCGGCGGAGCGTTCGGGGTGGGGCATCATGCCCAGGACGTTGCGGCCGGGGCTGCAGATTCCGGCTATGTTTTCTAGCGATCCGTTGGGATTCGCTTCTGGTGTGATCTCGCCTTTTTCGTTGGTGTAGCGGAAGACTATGCGATTGTCTTGCTTTAGTTCGGCCAGGGTTGAGTCATCGCAGAAATAGTTGCCTTCCATGTGGCCTATGGGGATGGTTAGGACTTCGCCCTGGTGGCAGGCGCCGGTGAAGGGGGTTTCGTTGTTTTCTACTTTCACGTGCACCGGCTTGCAGACGTATTTCAGGCCTACGTTGCGCATTAGGGCTCCGGGGAGTAGTCCTGACTCGCAGAGAATCTGGAAGCCGTTGCAGATGCCGAGGACCAGGCCGCCTGCGGCGGCGAATTTGCGGACGGATTCCATGACGGGGGAGAACTTGGCGATGGCTCCGGTGCGGAGGTAGTCGCCGTAGGCGAAGCCTCCGGGGACGATGATGATGTCGCAGTTTTCGAGGTCGTGCGACTCGTGCCAGAGGAAAGTTGCTTTCTGTTTCGCTACGTGCTCGGCGGTCCAGAAAGCGTCGTGGTCGCAGTTGGAGCCGGGGAAGATGATGACGCCAAATTTCATTCGGGGCCTCCTGTGCTTATAGTTTATCGTGGCGAGGTTGGCGGTGGTGGGTCAAAGTTTTGGAATCTTGGAAGTTCGTGGTTGTGCGAGCGCTCTCCCTCAGTGGCTAAAGCCGGTCTCAGGGTTGAGTTCTTACCGCAGCGCTGAAAGCGCTGCGCCACCCAAAAGCTAAGGGGCGTTGTGCGGGCGGTGTGGGCTCCTACTCTTGCGCACAGGGCGCGCAAGAATGGGGCACCCTCATTTTTGGATGATGACGCACAGGGCTGAAGGTGGGTCACGCGCCTGTAAGAGGAAAAATTGGCATTCCCTCAGCGGCTGAAAGCCGGCGTTCAAAGGGGGCTGTAATCGCAGCGCTGAAGCGCTGCGCCACCCAAAAACGAGTGCAACTTCGGCTTCTAATACTTCACTATCGCGGCGAAGGATTTGGGATCTAGGGAGGCTCCGCCTACCAGGGCGCCATCGATTTCTTCTTCGGACATCAGGGCGTGGGCGTTTTCTGGTTTGACGGAGCCGCCGTAGAGGATGCGGAGATTGTCGGCGAATTCCTGGCCGAAGGAGTCGGCGGCTTCGGCGCGGATGATGGCGTGGGCGTCGGCGGCTAGTTCGGGGGTGGCGGTTTTTCCGGTGCCGATGGCCCAGACCGGCTCGTAGGCGACTACGAGGCTGGCGGCTTTTTTGGCGGAAACTTTGTTGAAGGCGCGGAGACATTGGCGGCGGAGGACGTCGTCGGTCAGGTTGGCTTCGCGTTCTTCTAGGACTTCGCCTACGCAGACGATGGGCGTGAGTCCGGCGGCCAGGGCGGATTTGAGTTTGAGGTTGACGGTGTCGTCGGTCTCGCAGAAATATTGGCGGCGTTCGGAGTGTCCGATGATGACGTGGGTGACGCCGATCGCAACCAACATGCTGGTGCAGATTTCGCCGGTGTAGGCGCCTTCTTTTTCCCAGTGAAGATTTTGCGCACCGATGGCGACGCGCGAGCCTTTGGCGGCGTGGATGGCGGCTGGGAGCGCGATGTAGTTGGGGCAGACTACGATTTCGTCGCGGTCGTGATCCTGGACGAGGGGGAGGAATTCCTGGAAGAAGGCGGTGGCTTGGTCGGGAGTTTTGTACATTTTCCAGTTGGCGGCTAGGATTTTTTTGCGCATTTTATGAAGGACCTTTCTCGAAGATAACGGAAACAGCGAGTGCTTGCTGGCGACCAGCGCTACGGTTTATTTTTTGTCAGTTAGGGCTTCTACTCCTGGCAACTTTTTTCCTTCTAGAAATTCTAGGGAGGCGCCGCCTCCGGTGGAGATGTGGGTAATTCTATCGGCGACTCCGGCGGCTTTCACGGCGGCTACGGAATCGCCTCCGCCTACGATGGTGATAGCTCCGGCATTTTCGGCTACGGCTTGGGCGATTTTGAAGGTGCCTTTGGCGAAGGGCGGGAGCTCGAAGACGCCCATGGGGCCATTCCAGAGGATGGTGCGGGCGCGGGCTACTTCTTCGGAGAAGGCTTCGATGGTTTGCGGACCGATGTCGAGGGCCATCATGTTGGGCGGAATGGGCTCGCCGGGGGCGATGATTTTGGTCGTGGCGCTGGCCTCGACGCGATCGGCGATTACGTGATCGGTGGGGAGGAGGAATCTTACTTTGTGCGTTTTCGCCTGCTCAAGGAGGTTGCGGGCGAGGTCGAGTTTGTCTTCTTCGAGCAGGCTCTTGCCGACGGATTCGCCTTGCGCTTTTAGGAAGGTGTAGGCCATGCCTCCGCCGATGATTAGGACGTCGACTTTGGTTAGGAGATTTTGGATGACTCCGATTTTGTCGCTGACTTTGGCGCCGCCGAGGATGGCTAGGAAGGGGCGCTCGGGATCTTGGAGGACGCGGCCCAGGTATTGAAGCTCTTTTTCCATGAGGAGGCCGGCGGCGGATTTTGGCAGGAATTTAGTGACGCCTACGGTGGAGGCGTGGGCGCGGTGGGCCGCTCCGAAGGCGTCGTTGACGTAGAATTCGGCTAGCTTGGCTAGCTGCTTGGAAAACTGTTCGTCGTTTTTTTCTTCTTCGGCGTGGAAGCGGAGGTTTTCTAAGAGCAGGGCTTGGCCTTTTTCTAGTTTGAAGGCGACCTCTTCGGCTTCGGAGCCTACGCAGTCGGGGCAGAAGCCTACGTTTTCTCCGCGGGAGAGTTCTTTGTCTAACAACATGCGGAGGCGCTCGGCTACGGGCTTGAGGCTGAGCTGGGGATTGGGCTTGCCTTTGGGACGGCCTAGGTGGGAGGCGAGGATGAGGCGGGCTCCGTGACGGAGAGCGTACTCGATGCTGGGCAGAGTTTCGCGGATGCGGGTGTCATCCATGACGCGGCCGTTGTCGAGGGGGACGTTGAAGTCGACGCGCATGAGGATGCGGTGATCGTTGAGAGGGAGGTCGCGGATGGAAAGTTTGGACATGGGAGCTCCGTCGATAGTCGCTGGGTCGTTCGTCGTTCGCTGTTCGCTGTCCGTCGTTCGCTGTTTTAAACTTTGCGGAGCTTCGCTCCGCTTAGCGGACAGGAGTGTCCGCTCCACACACATTAACTACAGGCCTTTTGATGACATCAGGTTGATCAGGTCGCGGACGCGGCAGGAGTATCCCCACTCGTTGTCGTACCAGGAGATTACCTTGACGCAGTTGCCGCCGACTACCAGGGTCATGGGGGCGTCGACTATGGAAGAACGAGAGTCGCCTTTGAAGTCGGAGGAGACTAGTTCGTTCTCTTCGAAGCCGAGATAGCCTTTTAGCGGGCCGGATTCGGAGGCTTTTTTCAGAGCGGCGTTGACCTCTTCTTTGGTCGTCTTTTTTTCTACCCAGACGACGAGATCAACGACGGAGACGTTGGGGGTGGGCACGCGCATGGCGAAGCCGTCGAGTTTGCCGGCCAGGTCGGGGATGACGAGTTTGAGAGCTTTGGCGGCTCCGGTCGAGGTTGGGATCATGTTGATGGCGGCGGCGCGGGCGCGGCGTAAATCTTTGTGCGGGAAGTCGAGGATGACCTGATCGTTTGTATAAGAATGGATGGTGGTCATGGTGCCGCTGATGATTTTGAAATTGTCGTTGATAACTTTGGCGACAGGGGCCAGGCAATTGGTGGTGCAGGAGGCGTTCGAGATGATGTGATGCTTGGCGGGATCGTATTTTTCTTCGTTGACGCCGAGCACGACGGTTAGATCTTCATTCTTTGCGGGAGCGGAGATGATGACTTTTTTTACGGTGCCGCGGAGATGCTTTTTGGCGTCGGTGGCGTCGGTGAAGTGGCCAGTGGATTCGATCACTACTTGAGCGCCTACGGATTCCCAGGGCAGGGCGGCGGGATCTTTTTCTTTGAAAACCTTGATGACTTTGCCATCGATGGAGATGCTGTCGGGTCCGGCGGTGATGGTGTTGGGGAGGTTGCCGAGGATGGAGTCGTATTTGAGCAGGTGAGCGAGAGTTTTGGGGTCGGTGAGATCGTTGACGGCTACGAAGTCGAGATTTTTGTCGGCGAGGGCGGTGCGGAGAACGTTGCGTCCGATGCGTCCGAAACCATTAATGCCAACTTTTACGGCCATTGTGCCTCCGAAAGAAAGTGTTGTTAACTAAGAAAATGCTCGGGAATCTAGGACAATATTTGATGGTAACAGGGTAGAGGAGGGAGCGTAAATGAGGCGCACGTCCTTTGGTGCGATGGTGCGGTTAGCGAAATTATCCGGCGTTGCTGGTTCTCTTTGCGAGAGCGATAACCACAGAGGCCACAGAGGTTCAGAGGGAGAACTTCTACGATAAGCCACCGGGAAACCGAGCAAGGGAAAGAGCGAGAGAGTGTGACCTCAGCGCCTTAAAGGCGCAATGAAAACAAACTGTTATCGCAGCGCTGAAGCGCTGCGCCACCCGAAGGCACGGGTCCATTGCGCGGGCGGTGTGGCTCCCACTCTTGCGCAGAGAACGCCCAAGAATGGGGCACCTTCATTTAGGGGATTACCGCTAGGGGATTACCGCAGGGCTGAAGCGCTACGCCACCCAAGCAAACCCTATGCCACTTCGGGAGTGATTTCTATGCTGGTGTCGGTGTTGCGCCAGAGGAAGGGAAGGCGGGCTAGCCAGTATTTTTGTTTGATTAGCTGGCGGACGCGGGCCAGGTCTGCGGGCGGCAGGATGCGGGCGGTTGCGGGGAATTCGGGGCCGGTGATTTTTCCGCGGATGGTGCAGGGGGCGATCTTGACTTGCGGGTTGTTGCGGATGCGCTTGCACTTGCCCAATTTGCTGTTGGTCATCACGTAGAGTTTGTCCGCGTCTTCGGCAAACCAGATGGGGGTGTATACGGGGACGCCAGTCTTACGGAAAGTTGCGAGGCTGATGTAGCGCTGGCCGTGGATTGCGGCGGGGATCGGGGCCATGGGGATATTGTAAAGTGCTACTAGGGATTTTCGCAGGCGGTTGCAGACTGATCAGCACGATTGGAGCCGCCATGAACTTTTGCGTCGATTGTTTCTGACGGGCGAGGCTCACGGTGACATACAATGGCGGGCTATTGAGACTTCGAATATGAATGAAGGATGGAAACGGTGGGAGGGGCGCACCGTTGATGGGATATTTCCGCTGCAGCGCTTTTTGGGCGGTTCCGATCACAGCGCTGTATTTCTGACAGATAGGCAGAGCGGCGGGGACAAGTCGGAGAGCGCTGCGATCAAGTTGATTGCTGCGGAGGCGGACGCGGAGAAGCGACTGGCGCGATGGCGGTCGGCGCGGGAATTGAATCATCCGAATCTGATTCGTGTTTTTGCAGCGGGAAGCGCTGAACTTGATGGCGTGGGGCTGCTTTATGTGGTGGAGGAATATGCGGAGGAGAATCTCGCACAGATTTTGCCGGAGCGGGCGCTGACGGCGGAAGAAGTTGGCATGACGCTGCCGCCGGTTCTGAAGGCGTTGCAATATGTGCATGGGCGCGGGCTTGTGCATGGGCGCATTCAACCTTCGAATATTCTGGCAATTGGCGATCAGGTGAAGTTGTCGAGTGACTCTCTGAGCGCACCGGGAGAATTAAAAAGGGCGCCTGGCGCTTATGATCCGCCGGAAGCGGCAACGGGAGCGGATTCAGCGGCGGGCGATGTTTGGCGGCTGGGGATGACGCTGTTTGAGGTGCTGACGCAGCGGCTGCCGGATTGGGATCGGGTTCGCGCGCCGGAGATTTCGCGCGAGGTTCCGGAGCCGTTTCGCGAGATTGCCGGGCACTGCTTGCAGGTTGATGCGGGGAAGCGGTGGACAGTTGCGGAGATTGCTGCTCGGCTGGGGACGGGGGAATCGGCGGTGGTAGCGAAGACCTCCGCTGTGGCCGTTGCGGCGGTGTCGAGGCCGGAGAAGCAGGAACGTGAAAAGTTAGATCAGCCCAAGCAATTCGCGAAGTGGCCTTACGTGCTGTTGCTCGCGGTAGTTGTGGTAGTGGTTTTGTTTCTGATGACGCGGGCGAAATTGCCGAGCGGATCCAATGGAGCGCCTGCGGAGGTTTCTCAGTCTTCAGCCACTCAGCCCTTGGCGCCGTCGTCTCAGCCGGAATCAGCGGCAGGCGGCGGCGTGATGCCATCTGCGAGCAACGACGGGGTTGCGCAGCGGGTGGTTCCGGAGGTTTCAGCGAGCGCACGGCGCACAATTCAGGGCACTATCAAAGTTCGCGTGAAGGTGGAGGTGGATGCCGCCGGCAACGTGGCGAATGCGAAAATCGAATCGGCCGGGGCGAGTAGGTATTTTTCGCGGGTGGCGTTGGAAGCTGCGCGGCGGTGGAAATTTTCTCCGGCAGCGGGTGAAGTTGGCGCGCGGGAATGGAAGTTGCAATTTGCGTTTAGCCGTACCCGGACTGATGTTTCGGCGGTACGGGTAAAACGGTAGAGCAGACGCGCGAAGCCGATCTTATATGTAGAAAGTCCAATCCCAGTGCCTGAAGGCGCGATCAAGAGTGGCTGTTACCGCAGCGCTGAAGCGCTGCGCCACCCAAAAGCGAAGACAAAAGGAACCAGAAGCGAACACCAAAGGAACCAGAAGCAAAAACCAAAGGGACAACAGGGCGAGTGTTTCCGCAGATTGCGTAGGCGGACCTTGCCTCGAACCCGAATCATGCCTTCCGAGAGGACGAGTCGCTAGGACTTGCTGCCGGCGTTCATCTGGCGGCGGGCTTCTTCGCAGGCTTGGACGGGGTCGCGGCCGGTGACTTGTTTGTACCAGGCGGGATGGAAGGTCCAGGCCCAGGCTTCGCTTACGGCGCCGCGAATCATGGAGTGGAAGGTGCCGGGCTCGCCGATGGTGCTCAGATAGATGTGGATGAAGATGCCGCCGAGCATGATGAGGGCGGAGATGTCGTGGAGAACGTAGCTGATGGCTACGGAGATTCTGCCGAAAGTTTTTGCGCCCGCCCAGAGGATGATGCCGGTGATGAGGTAGACGATGCAGCCGGCGACGATCTCCCAGAACATAGCCTTTTGGCCGGCATTGAAGAAGCCGGTGTCGGGCGGATCCATTTTTTCTTCGCCGCTGGCGATAGTTTTTATGTTGCGCAACCAGCGCGTGTCGCCTGGGGCCCAAAGCATCGGCTGAATCCAGTTGAGGGCTTGCAGGGCGAAGAAGAAGACGAAGGCTACGCCGAAGTAGGGGTGCATGATGCGGCTGAGTTGTCCGCCGCCGAAGATGGGAGTGAACCAGCGGAAGAGCCAGGGAAGATATATGCCGAAGCCGCTGAAGAGCGCGAGAAAGAAAAAGAGAGCGACGGTCCAGTGAAGGATGCGGGTGTAGACGGGATGGCGGAGGAGTTCTCCGCCATAAACGGTGGTTCGGCCGGCGTGCTCGAAGGTCTCGCGGGCTTTATCGTCGAAGTGTTCGATGGCTCGGCTAGACATTAATATGCCCCCCCAATATTGTCATCTTTTTTCGGTGGCTCGGGTTGAGGGACGCGCGGGCCGTGGGTTACGTGATGCGCTAGGACACCGAGTAGGCCGAAGAGGGCGAAGGTGCCTAGAACGGGCTTGAATAGCCACTTCCACCATGTGTAGCTCCAGGGGATTTGCGGATCTTTTGGCAGATTGCCGTAGCGCTCGGGATCGGTGGCGTCGTGGAGAACGTAGATGACGTGGGTTCCGCCAACGGATTGGGGATCGTAGACTCCGGCGTTTTGCCAGCCGAAATTGTCGCGGAGTTGTTTGGCGCGCTCTTCGGCGATGAATTTCATGTCGTCCTTGGTGCCGAATTTCAGACAGCCGGTGGGACAGGCTTTGATGCAGGCGGGCTCAAGGCCTTCGCCTACGCGGTCGGAGCAGAGGGTGCATTTGTAGACGCGCTTGGTTGAGGGGTTGAAGCGCGGGATGTTGAAGGGGCATCCGGAGACGCAGAATCCGCAGCCGATGCAATTTTCCTGATTGAAGTCGACGATGCCGTTGGCGTATTTGACGATGGCGCCGTCGGCGGGGCAGGCGTGGAGGCAGCCGGGATCGGCGCAGTGCATGCATTGATCCTTGCGCATGAGCCACTGGATGGTGCCGTCGGGATTCTGGTGCTCATTGAACTTGATGAGGTTCCAGAAATGGTAGCCGGTCTCGGGCATTGTCTGGTAGGTGTTGTCGAAGGTGGTGGGAGTGAAGGGCAGGTCGTTCCACTCGACGCAGGCGACTTCGCAGGCTTTGCATCCGATGCAGGTGGTGGTGTCGACCAGCTTGCAGACCTCGAGGTCGCGCTGCATGGCGAAGCCGGGCGAGGGATTGGTGTGGCCCGAGATCATTACGGCTTGTAGAGTCTTGCGGTCTGCCATCTTCTTCCTCAGCGGCTAAAGCCGTGTCTGGGAACCGGTCATTTATCGCAGCGGTAAACCGCTGCGCCACCCAAAATCTAAACTTTTTCTATCTTTACTAAGAAGCCTTTGAATTCCGGGGTGAATGCGTTTGGATCGATTACGGTTGGCGTTAGCTGATTGGCTAGCGTCTTTGCCGTTTTGCCTTCATCTTCTGCTATGCCGCGGAAACCCCAGTGAATGGGGATGCCGATCTGGAATGTTTCTTTACCGTCGATCTTCATGGGCTTGATGCGGCGCGTGACCATGGCCTTCGCGATGTAGGTAGCGCGAATGCTGGAGACTTTTATTTTTTCGCCGCCGTGGATGCCCATGCGGTCGGCGAGTTCGGCGGGAACTTCGACGAACGGCTCGGGCACGAGCTGGACGTTCATGGGATTATTTTTTGTCCAGTAATGATAGTGCTCGGTCAGGCGATAGGTGGTGCAGATGACGTTGTAGTCGCCGCCGACGGGCGCGTACTTGTCCATATCGGTCTTATATTTTTTCACAACCGGATTATTGGACTGTTTGGGATGCAGGAGATTCGCTAGCGGACTTTCGATGGGCTCGTAGAATTCGGGGAACGGTCCGTCGGCCATGCCGGCGAGCGGGACAAATAAGCGTCCGATGCCATCGGGGTTCATGATGAACGGGCCCATGTGATCTTTGGGTGGAGAATCCGGCTTGAAGTCGGGGACATCGACACCCATCCAGCTTTGTTTGGCTTCGTCCCACCAAACCTGACGGCGTGACGGATCCCAGGGCTTGCCCTCGAGATCGCAGGATGCGCGGTTGTAGAGGACGCGGCGATTCGCCGGCCACGACCATCCCCAATTGGGATAAATGCCAAGGCCGGACGGGTCTTCGGTGCCGCGGCGTTGCATCATGGCGCCGGCTTCGGTCCACGATCCGGAGTAGATCCAGTTTCCGCAGGCGGTAGTGCCGTCGTCTTTGAGCCAGGCAAAGCCTGGGAGTTGCTGGCCGGCCTTGATGGTCGTGTTGGTTTTGGGGTCGGTGAGGTCGGCGAGCGCTTTACCGTTGAGTTCTTTTGCGACCTCGGCAAGCGATGGATTGTAGGGCGTGGTGTAGGCGAACGACGCGTTGAGAACCGGATCGGGGAACTTGCCGCCTTCCTTCTTATAAAGGTCGCGGACTTTCAGATAGATGGTGGCGAGGATTTCCTGGTCGAGCCTGGCCTGACCCGGGGGCGGCAGGGCTGCATTCTTCCATTGCAGCCAGCGGGCAGAGTTGACGAAGGTTCCGTCTTTTTCGGCGAAGCCTGCGCCCGGCAAGCGATAGACGGTGGTGTTGATCTTTTTCTGGTCGTCGGCGGTAATGCCTGGCGCGCGCCAGAATTCGCTGGTTTCGTCGGCGTAGATTTCGCAAACCACCAGCCAGTCGGCCTTTTTCAGGGCTTCGATATTCTTGTTGGAATCGGGGCCGATCATGACGCCGTTCATCCCGAAGGCGAAGATACCCTTGATCTTGCCTTCGTACATGTCGTTCCAGATATTGACCCAGGAATAGTTGCGGTCGATCTTAGGAAGATAGTTGAAGGCAAAGTCGTTTTCTTTGGTGGCCGCCGGTCCGTAAAACGCTTTGAGGAGAGAGACGGTGAATTTTGAAGTATTCGACCAGTAATTAAATGACTCCCACGGATCAGGCTTGGACTGGGTTGGGGTGACGCGCTTGATATATGTGGCTAGATCGACATCGGCTGGATTCGGCATCTTCAAATAGCCGGGGAGGATGTCGAAGATTCCCGCCAGATCGGTGGCGCCCTGAATGTTGGAGTGGCCGCGGAGTGCATTGACTCCGCCGCCGGCGCGGCCGACGTTGCCCATCAGCAATTGGAGCATGGCAGCGGTGCGGATGATTTGAGTGCCGAAGCTGTGCTGCGTCCATCCGACTGCGTAAATTATGGTGGCGACTTTCTTCATGTCGCCATCTTTGCGGACGGAGGTGAAGAGGTCGGCGGCCTTAAGGAACTGCTCCTGCGGAATG